>OFBB01000132.1_pt1 | contig 11699 bp, 11 predicted proteins | sample 1520401 | NCBI WGS metagenome assembly OFBB01 (sample SAMEA3696446, study PRJEB22514) | metagenome | biome: water; feature: marine; material: hydrothermal vent | place: Pacific Ocean | collected 2014-08-12 | depth 1521 m | reverse complement strand
CACCTGCTCTTGCCGCTTCAATGGCCGCATTTAAGGCCAGGAGATTGGTCTGGTCGGCAATATCTTCAATGGTGATGATAATCTGTCCGATGCCCTCAGCCTGTTTACCCAAATCCGCCATATTTTGCTTTAATACCCGGGCATGAGTGGTCACTTCATTAATTAAAGCAATGGCTTCCTCCACCACTCTGGCCCCCTGCAAGGCCTTTTCTTTTGTCTGTTCAGCCAGAACAGCTGCATCAGAAGCATTCCTGGCCACCTCCAGAACTGAGGCGGTCATCTGCTCCATGGCAGTTGCAGTCTCTTCTGTCTTTTCTTTTTGTAACTTTGTTCCTGATGTTGACTGTTCTATCTGGGCTGAAAGCTCTTCAGAAGCCGATGAAACCTGCTCTGCAATCACATTCGCATCTTTAGCTGCCTTAGCTATAACTTCATTTTTTGCTTCAATTGCTTTTTGTTGTTCTTTAATGGCTGTTAAATCACTTAACATGGCAAAAGCGCCAATTAACTGGCCAGTCAAATCATACAATGGTGTTACATCGGCACGCAGGTAATATTTTCTGCCTTTTAAATTAATAAACTCGAATTCATGATTGGTAATCGGCTGCATGGTCTTCAGGACTTTAGCCGTTATAGAAAGGCGCCCTGGATCATTATAAAAAAATTCACTCACCCCAAGGCCATAAAAATCTGCCGGATCACCGCTACGTCCAACAATTTCAATCATTAAGGAATTAAGATATGTTATCTTGCTATTTACATCAGCTACCAGAAATGCAACCTGCAGGGCATTTAAAATTCCCTTGGAAAACCCCAGCTCTTTTTTTAAGGTATCTACCATTGCCTCCAGATTTTGCGACAAAATACCCACTTCATCTGCTTTATTAATTGCAAATTTTGCACTGTAATCCCCTTTAGCAATCCTTTCACTGGCCCTGGCAAGCGTAGTCACAGGAGAAATAATTCCTTTGCGAATAAAAATATTAAGGCTCAACACCAAAATGACCAGACCAAAGCCGCAACAGGCCCCAATCAAATAAGTTTGTGCAGTTATTTTACCCATAGTCTGAGATATATCCTGAACAACAACCATTTCTCCCAGAATAGATCTGGAAGAACCATGACAATGGTAGCATGAAGGTTTATTGGGAATAGATACCAGACGAACAAAAAAATCTTTGCCATTACTTGAGAGAAAGGTAGTCTTTCTTGCTACATTCTTCAGGCCCTGATCAAAAAAAGCTATCGATTCTTTTTGAGTAAATATATCTGTTAAGTTTTTACGCACAATTGCGTCATTAGTGCTATAACTGATATTTCCTCTAAAATCAGTTAAATATATATTAACATCCCTATATTTCTTTGCCAGATGTTTAAATTCCTCACGCGTTCCTTCATCGTCTCCAATGACCATTGGCTTTTCTATGGACATCATCATAATATCAGCAAGCCTGTTCATATTCTTTTCAATTTCTTCATTAGTTAATTTCTTCTCCATGACAATCATAACCATGACAATAGAAATAAAAACAAATAGAGAGATGCAAGTAATCAACAATCCTGTTTTAATATTTAAATTTTGTTTTACTTTATTAAACATTTTATTCTCCTTGACACTTAAGGCTATAAGGACGGAATGATAAACATCTTTTCACTTTTCATCCTTCATCCTTCCCGCTTCATCCTTCCTAATGCACGCCCCCATAGATAAGCGGCTTAAAATTAAAAGCCCTCACTCGTTTTTCATTGTGGCAGGAGTTGCATTGGTCCTGTGAAATTTTACCCTTAATCAAATCAGGATCGCCTCCGCTTTCAACATGCTCTTTTCCAGGCCCATGACAGGTCTCACAGCCAACATCTGAAAGGTGTGGTGTTTTTTCGTAAGAAATAAATCCGCCCTTGCCATACCCTGTGGTATGACACTCATAGCATCCTCTTAGTTCTTCCGCGGTCAATTTAGGAGCCAACCGCTGGATATGCGCCCATGATCTGGCCTTTTTCGAGTAAGTCACAAAGTTGTTATATTCCTCTTCATGGCATTCTGCACAGACCCTTGAGCCCACATAGGGAGAAACTTCCTGAGACCGGGCCTGTCCAACATAAAAAAAATTTAAGCCTAAGAAAAACATACAGATCATTTTAAAGCTCATTTTTACTCCTCCTCCTGAAATGATAAAATAACATTTTTAATAACTTATCCCGCCATACTTTTCAACAGCCAGAGCTTTTTTAATACCTGCCACTTGTGCTATTTTTTTATCTTTTTTCACATCAAGCAAACATTGCAATCTTAAGAAATATCTGTTTTAATCGTCAGGTCATGGGACACGACTCAATAAGACTACAAATTTCAGGCCAAAAATGGCTCATTAAGCGCCCTGCTGATCTGGAAACTCTGTGGACTGAGATGGATGAACTGGATCAGGATGAGCGCATCCCGTACTGGGTGGAAGTATGGCCGGCGAGCAAGCTTTTAGGCGAATGGCTGATTAAAAACAAACAAAATATAAGAGGTAAACTATGCCTGGACCTGGGGTGCGGCCTGGGCCTGACCAGCCTTATTGCCAGTAAACTTCAGGCCAGAGTTATTGCTCTGGACTATATCTGGCAAGCTCTTTATTTTGGCCGTCAAAACAGTCTCTTGAATGAGGTCCCCTCCCCTTTATGGGTGCAGATGGACTGGCGAAAGCCTGGTTTTAAGAAAAAGAGTTTCGATTATATCCTGGGCAGTGATGTCTTTTATGAACGACGTTTTTTTGAACCTATAAGCAGATTATTTGACCGCTTTCTGGCTCCGGGAGGGAAAATCTGGCTGGGCGATCCTGACCGCACGGTATCCAGAGACGTCTGGACAAGATTTAAATCTTTGGGTTGGCAAGTACGAAAGATCGTTTCTCAAAAAATTAAATGCAGCTCTCAGAAAGCAACGGTCAATTTGTGGGAAATTACACCAGGGCCACGCTAGGGCTCGCCCTGGAAATTCAAAACCCGAATTTCGGATTTCGATATTCGAATCTATTAAAGAAAGGAGGACTTATGGGCAAAACAATACGTTTTGGAGTATCTCTGGATCTGGATCTTTTAAATAAATTCGATGAATTATGCGAGGAAAAGAGTTATCAAACCCGTTCCGAGGCCATTCGCGACCTTATTCGCAGCGCCCTGGTACAAAAAGAATGGGAAGATCCTGAAAAAGAAATTGTAGGTACTTTATCTCTGGTCTATGACCACCATCAAAGCGATCTATCTCAAAAGCTGACTGAAATCCAGCATAACGCTCTGGACGTAATTATTACATCCATGCATGTGCACCTTGACCACAACAATTGTCTGGAAGTACTGGTCATGCGTGGGCCAGGCAAGCGTATTAAAGAGGCTGCACAAAAACTTATCTCCACCAAAGGAGTCAAACACGGTCAGTTGAGCATGTCCACAACAGGAGAGGACATTGTTTAAGGATGAAGGATGAAGGATGAAGGATGAAAAAGAAAAAAGGCGATTGCAAAACGTCGTTTTTGCCGGGCACCAGGGTGTTGGATATTGGTGAATCTTTTGTTATTTCAAACAACTAGCTGAAAACATTGAACTTTGAACATTGACCACAAAAAGGACAGAAATTAATGTTTGATGTGCAAAATGGGCCATCTGAGGTTCCTTTGCCCATTGATAGGGTGGGAGTAAAGAATTTAAAAATTCCGCTCATTGTCCAGGACCGCTCTCACGGCAAGCAACACACCACAGCTCATGTGGATTTGAGTGTGGATTTGCCAGCACAGTTCAAAGGGACTCACATGAGCCGATTTTTAGAGGCCCTGAGTTCATGGTCCGGTGTCCTGAATTATGGTAGTTTCAAGCATCTTTTGAGTGACATCAAAAAAAGGCTCAATGCCAAACGTGCTCATCTGTGCTTCAGGTTTTCATATTTTTTATCTCAGCAGGCACCAGTGAGCAAAAATAAGTTTCTGATGGATTTTGAAGCTTTTATTCTTGGCCAACTGGAAAACGATCACATGGACATGACCCTGGGAGTAGAAGTGCCCGTAATGACCGTCTGTCCCTGTTCACTGGCCATAAGTGAGATTGGTGCTCATAGTCAGAGGGCAAAGGTAAAGATTGAAGCAGGCTTTAAGGGCCTGTTATGGCTGGAAGAATTAATTGAGATTGGACAACAGGCAGGCTCTTCGCCTGTCTATCCACTGCTTAAAAGAGAAGATGAAAAGTTTGTTACAGAATCGGCCTTTGCGCATCCTACTTTTGTAGAGGATGTTGTCCGCAGGGCAGCCAGTGCCCTGGATAAACACGAGCTTGTCACCTGGTATAAAGTTGAGGTAGAAAGCTTTGAATCCATACACAATCACAGTGCGTATGCGTGTATTCAAAGAAACAAATTCTAAACTCGACTTTCAGAATTCCGAAAGATGAGAAAAAGGATTATAACTTGCCAACAATTTTTAAAAAGGGACCTTACAGATTTTTCTTTTATTCAGGAGATAACAATGAACCAGCTCACATCCATGTAGAACGTGATAACAAAATTGCTAAATTCTGGATTAAACCCGTTACACTGGCATACAATGCGGGTTTTAAACAGCATGAAATTGTAAAACTTCGTAATATCATTCAAGATAATCAAAATCTGATATTGGAGGCATGGAATGAATTCTTCCAATTTTAACTTGCAAAATATTCGGATAAGCAATGTGTCTGTTACGGAACAAACATTAATAATAGTTTTAACAGACGGGAGGATAATCCTGGTACCTGTCCATTGGTATCCACGCCTTCTTCATGCAAACGATGAAGAAAGGCAAAACTGGAGAATAATAGGTAATGGACACGGAATTCACTGGAATGCGCTGGATGAAGATATCAGCATCATGGATATTCTGGCTGGCAGGCCATCTGCTGAAAGTCAAAAATCTTTAAAAAAATGGCTCAGAACCCGAAAAAACACCATTAAAGTAGCTAATATGTAAAATAATTGGAGATAATTATGGCAAAAAAAACAAGTTTGTCCCCTGAAGAACTGAAACGTGAGGCCCTGCAAACCGCAATTACAACAATTGAGCGTAAATTTGGGCAGGGCGCTGTGATGCGTCTCAATGACGCAGCTCATCAAACTATTCCTGCCATTCCAACCGGTTCCATAGGCCTGGACCTGGCCCTGGGTATTGGAGGCATTCCCATTGGCCGGGTAACAGAGATCTTTGGGCCAGAATCATCTGGAAAAACAACTCTGGCTTTGCATATCATTGCTGAAGCGCAAAAAAGAGGTGGAGTGGCCGCGTTTATTGACGCTGAACACGCCCTGGATGTTAATTATGCCAGAAGATTGGGCGTAAAAACCGAAGAACTGCTCATTTCCCAGCCCGATTATGGTGAACAGGCCCTGGAAATAGCTGACCTTCTGGTCCGTTCAGGCGGAGTGGATGTAGTTATTGTGGATTCTGTGGCAGCTCTAATTCCTCAGGCCGAGCTGGAAGGAAGTATGGGAGATACACAGGTGGGCAGTCAGGCACGGCTTATGTCCCATGCCATGCGCAAGCTCACCGGCACAATCCACAAGTCCAGGACCGCCCTGATTTTTATCAACCAGATCAGAATGAAGATCGGTGTCATGGGTTATGGTAATCCTGAAACCACAACCGGTGGAAATGCGCTGAAATTCTACTCTTCCGTGCGGCTGGACATCCGCAAAATACAGACCCTTAAAGACAAGGAAGAGGTATATGGAAACAGGGTACGGGTAAAAGTAGTTAAAAATAAAGTTGCTCCTCCATTTCGGGAAGCTGTATTTGATATACTTTATGGTCAGGGCATTTCCAGGGAAGGTGAATTGTTGGATCTGGGCGTTGAACATGGTATTGTGGAGAAAAGCGGAGCCTGGTATGCCTTTGACTCAGAAAGGCTGGGCCAGGGCCGTGAAAATGTGCGTGCGTTTTTACAGGAAAACAAAGACCTGGCCAGGTCCATTGAAGACAAATTGCTCATCCATCTGGGCGTGAAAGAAGAATCATCCAGTGATGACAACACTGAGTTGCCTTCCAGTATAAAACCGGAAAAAACAGAGGGGTAATTAATGGAAACATTTATCCTTCCCAGGGAAGCATTCAACGCCATTGAAGCCGGGCTGGGCAGCAAAGAACGGGCTGAAGTCCTGGCTTCTGCCATTGAAATGTGTTTGAATGAAATCAACCAGAAGGCCAGGGAGTGCATTCTTGAAAAAAAAGAACACGTCAAAATTGAGATAAAGGAAGAGCTCAAAAACGAACTTGTCACCAGGGAATTATTTGAGGAAAGATTCCGCTATCTGGACAACAAGATTGATGAACGTTTCACTTACCTGGACAACAAAATCGAGGAAAGGTTCAACTATCTGGACAATAAAATCGAAGAACGTTTTGCCACGCTAAACGTCAAAATAGACGCCCTGAACTTTAAATTCAACATCCTGGTGGCGTTGATGATAATAGTTGTAACTTTTGCCAATCCCAATTTCATCAACCTGATAGAAAAGATATTCAAATAAAAAAAGGAGATAAATTGGTGATCAAGGCCAGTGAGATCAGAGAAAAATTTTTACATTATTTTGAGAAAAATGGACATAAAATAGTTCCCAGCTCGCCTTTAATTCCCGGAGATGACCCCTCTCTTCTTTTTACCAACGCGGGCATGGTTCAATTTAAAAAAATTTTTCTGGGTCAGGAAAAGAGAGACTATGTCCGGGCTACTTCATCACAAAAATGCTTACGCGTGGGAGGAAAACACAATGACCTGGAAAATGTGGGCCGAACAAGAAGGCACCACACTTTTTTTGAGATGCTGGGGAATTTTTCCTTTGGCGATTATTTTAAGGAAGAAGCCATAAAACTGGCCTGGGAATTTTTGACCAGCGAGCTTAACCTTCCCGGGGAAAAGCTCTATGCCACAGTATATAAAGATGATGACGAGGCCATTTTGCTCTGGAAAAAAATCGCGGGCTTTGGTGATGAAAAAATTTTCCGGCTGGGAGAAAAGGATAATTTCTGGTCTATGGGCGATACTGGCCCATGCGGCCCGTGCTCGGAAATTCTCATTGACCAGGGTGAGCACATGGCTTGCGGACCAGAATGCGGCATAGGCAAGTGTGATTGCGACCGTTATCTTGAGATCTGGAACCTGGTTTTTATGCAGTATGACAGGGACGAGACCGGGCAATTAACTCCCCTGCCCCGGCCCAGCATTGACACAGGCATGGGGCTTGAGCGGATAACAGCCGTATGTCAGGGAGTTTATTCAAATTTTGATACTGACCTGTTTACAGGGCTTATTCAGTTTACAGCTTTAAAGGCCGGGGTAAAATACAAAGACAACAATGAAGATATTGATACAGCTCTCAGGGTTATTGCTGACCATAGCCGCGCCACAGCCTTTATGCTGGCCGATGGAATTTTGCCATCCAATGAAGGCCGGGGCTATGTCCTGCGTCGTTTAATCCGGCGGGCCTTTCGCTTTGGCCGCTTCCTGGGTCTGAAAAATCCTTTTTTGTTTGCCGTGGCTGATCAGGTAGTTACAGAAATGGGAGAGGCCTATCCAGAACTGAAAGAAGGCCGTGGATTCATGCTCAAGGTTATTCGCCAGGAGGAAGAACGTTTTTCCGAAACCCTGGATAAGGGCCTGAAAATCCTGGAAGATGAACTTACAAATTTACAAAAACAGGGAGAGCAGACCATTCCCGGTGAAATAGCCTTCAAACTTTACGACACTTATGGATTCCCTATAGATATTGTCAATGACATTGCTGAGAAACAGGGCTTTCGCGTTGACGAAAATGGGTTTAACAAATGCATGGCCACACAAAAAGAGCGGGCCAAATCTGCCTGGAAGGGAACCTGTCGAGCACCAGATACTTTTGGTGCTCTGAGCGGAGAAAAAGACCTGGCCTCGCAGTTTCAAGGCCTTCTTGCTGAAGGAGTGCAAACGGAATTTGTTGGTTATGACCGCTTGAATCTCACTTCCCGCGTTGTCTGTCTTATGGACAGCCAGGCCATGCCCGTGCATACTTTAAATAAAGACCAGACAGGATTTGCAGTCTTTTCCAGGACACCGTTTTATGGCGAATCAGGAGGTCAGGCCGGAGACAGAGGACGCATACAGACTCCTTCTGGCAGGTGCATGGTCGAAGATACAATAAAACCGGCACCAGAGCTTATTGTGCATAAAATACGTGTCATAGAGGGTGAAATCCTCCAGGACCAGGAAGCTGAACTTCAGGTTGATACGAAAATCCGCATGGCAACGGCCAGAAATCACACTGCCACTCACCTTCTACATGCAGCACTACGCAAAATCCTGGGAAAACATGTACGCCAGGCAGGCTCTCTGGTGGAGGACAAGAGACTGCGTTTTGACTTCACCCATATTCAGGCTTTGACTCCTGATGAACTCAGGGCTGTGGAAGAGGAAGTTAACGCCGCCATACTGGCTGATTTGCCTGTGCAGACCGAAATCATGGATTACAATCAAGCAGTAGCCAGAGGTGCTATGGCACTTTTTGGAGAAAAATACGGAGATCAGGTGCGCGTGGTAACTGTGCCCGGTGTGTCCATAGAACTTTGCGGAGGCACGCACCTTAAGCGCACCGGCCAGACAGGGCCTTTTTGTATCATCTCCGAAAGCGCTGTAGCAGCCGGAGTGCGCAGAATCGAGGCCATTACCGGCCATGTATCTCTTTCCTGGCTTCAAAAGCTCAAGCAGGAGATGGAGGATTTGCAGTCCCTGCTCAAGGCTGGAAGCGGTCAACTTAAGAGCAAGGTACAGTCTCTGCAGGAACAGATAAAAACCTTGAAAAAGGAAAAACAGGCCCTTCTTGATAAGCTGGCATCGGGTCATGGTAAGGACCTGCTTCAGGAAGCGCAGGAGATCAACGGTATAATGGTTCTAAGCCAGAAAGTAGAGGCTCCGGATGTAGGCGCTCTGCGTAAGCTCATGGACGATCTTCGCTCAAAAATAAAATCAGGAGTTATCCTGCTGGGTTGTGAACAAAAAGGCAAGGCCATGCTTATCCTGTATGTAAGCAAGGATTTGCATGACAGATTTACCGCGCCCGCCCTGATTAAAGAAGTTGCCAGGGAAATTGGGGGCAGTGGAGGCGGTCGGCCTGAACTGGCCCAGGCAGGCGGACCAGATGTAAAAAAACTGGATAACGCGCTTGAAAAGATAAAGGAAATTATTAAGTAGCCCTGCAAATATGCCCACTATACTATTTTACTCAGGCTGGAGGCTTTTCTTTTACTCCAATGAAGGCTCTGAACCTATACATATTCATTGTCAAAAAGGTGAGATGGAATGCAAATATTGGCTGGACTGCGAAAATGTCGAAATTCATGAAGCATTTGCTTATAATATGTCATCCAGAGACAAAAAAGAAATAAAAAAAATAATCTATCACCATTTTGAATATATTGAACAACAATGGGATGCATTTCAAAGGGTGCATCCGCTGGTAGCGGGATAGTCATTAACTGTCAGAGTTGACTTACCGCTAATGTGCTTACGTGGCGGGGACAGGCACTTGTGCCTGTCCCTGGAGTACGGTGGAAATTGGTGTGATCCCGCTACCAGCGGATGCACCCATGTAAGTTGGCCCTGTCTTTATCAAGGATTGTTTATTATGCAGGGTTTGAGACTTCTGGAACGGGTTGCCTTAATGAAAGAACATCCAGACTTAAGGGGAGTTCTGGATAAAGATTTAATAGTGAACTCCATTATTTTGAATCTGAGCAATATTTTGAATACCAAAACAGGCAGCGCGCAGACCGTGCCTGATCTTGGCACGCCTGATTTTACCAATTTACTTGGCAGGCCAAAAAGCGAAAGTTTTGAGGAGTTGAAAAGGATAATCAAAGGAGTGATTGAAAAGTACGAGCCAAGATTGTCTGATGTGAAACTGGAAGAGGCCCCGGACGATAATGACCCTTTTTCTTTACGTTTTCGCATTGAGGGGGTGGTTGTTACAGAAAAGGGGGATTTGAATATTTATTTTCTTTCTTCGGTTCGTCCTGAAGGCAAGGTGGAGGTAAGTGGTATCTGATGTTCAAGGATTATTATCAACAGCAACTTGATAACCTGCGCAGGTTAGCAGCAGAATTTGCAAAGGAACATCCAGCGCTTGCTCCCATGCTGGCAGGTCAGTCAAGGGACCCTGATGTAGAGCGTTTGCTGGAAGGAATGGCCTATTTGACTGGCATGTTAAGCGCCAGGCTGGATGACAGTTTTCCTGAAATTGTTCATAACCTGATGCAGCTTTGTTCTCCTCAGTATTTAAGGCCTGTTCCTTCGTCTGTTATTATGAATTTCACTCCCAATTCCAGTTTGCGGGAATCATTAAAGGTTAAAGCTGGCACAGAAATCAAGTCTTTGCCAGTGGCAGGGACCCACTGTATCTATCGTACCTGTTTTGATGTGGATGTTTATCCTCTGTCCTTGCAGGATGCCTATCTGGAGGAAATTCCTGGTCAGTTGCCAGAAATTAAGCTTATATTTTCACCCCTTGCTGTGGAAGAAAGGCTGCCATCATTTTTGCGCCTTTTTCTAGCTGATGAGTATGTGCACGCTGCCAGTTTATTTTATATTTTGCAGACAAAAGTAAAAGAAGTTATTTTCACTTCTGGCTCTGAAACTTTGTCTTTAAAACCAGAAGTTATAAAAGCGCCTTTTTTTTCTCTTGATGCATACCTGTTTCCTTACCCTGAAAATTCTTTTCCTGCCTATCGTCTGTTGCAGGAATATTTTGTCCTGCCTGAAAAATTTCTTTTTGTTGATATTTATGGCTGGGATAAGTGGAGACAGATGACGCAACCTGGCACTGGCTTTGAATTAAGGTTTATTCTGGATTCAGATGTTTATCATACAACACGGGTGACAGGAGCCAGTTTTGCGCTGTTTTGCACTCCAGCAGTGAATCTTTTCAAGCATGACGCAGCACCTATTCAGTTAGATCACCGCTCTTTTGAATATAAGGTAATGCCTGCTGGTGATCATGGCTCTGTATTTCAGATCTTCAGCCTGGACAGAGTAAGAGGGATTGTTCAGGGAAGTGTGAAAAAAAAGGAATACCACTCGCTTGAGGTTATGGGCACAGATAAAGACGCTGGAGCCTATTATAAAAATATCAGGCTGTCGCCTGTAACAGGTAAACCAGAAACGTATATTAGTGTTGCTTATGATGAAAAGCAACATTTGCAAAGAGAAGTGTTAATGCTGGATATTACCTGTACCAATGGTGATCTTGTAAATTCACTGCAGGTCGGAGATATCTGTGAAGAAACAGATACATCACCTGTTCTTTGTGCCTTTCGCAATATTACTACTCCAACCCCTAATTATCCACCAGTTCTGGATAAAGATAATTTATGGCGTTTTTTATCTCATTATAGTATCAATATCTTTTCTTTGTCCAGTGCTGCTAAATTGCAGGAGATATTGAAATTATATCTTGATATCCAGAAGCAGGATGCACGCAAATTTTATGCTAATATCAAAAAAATAGAAGGCATTCTCAATCTGACCATCAAGCAGGGCACAAGATTGCACAGGGGGTGTATGTTATCAGGGCATGACATAGCACTTACCATGTCAGCAGATTATTTTACTGGCAGAGGAGATATGTATATTTTTATCAGGTTGCTGGATTATTTTTTTGCCTATTATGCGGCAAT
>OFBB01000131.1_pt1 | contig 11708 bp, 10 predicted proteins | sample 1520401 | NCBI WGS metagenome assembly OFBB01 (sample SAMEA3696446, study PRJEB22514) | metagenome | biome: water; feature: marine; material: hydrothermal vent | place: Pacific Ocean | collected 2014-08-12 | depth 1521 m | reverse complement strand
GATGATTTTTCTGCCGGAACATATCATTATAGAGAAGGAGATTCTACGGATCTGAGAGATTTAAAAAGTAAAGGAGCTATTTTATCGGCAAAAAATATCATAATTTTTCTCGATAGATCCAATAAATATAATGAAAAGAATGCTGAAAACAGAACAATGCTATCTCTAATGGTTATAAAAGAAATATTTGAAAGAGAAGAAAAGGAAAAAATAAAAAGACAAAAGAAACAAAAACCAAATATAGATATGCAAACAAAAGATGCCTCAAAAAATATAATTATTGAATCTGCTAATTTTGATCAAGCAATTTTAAGAAAAACTTGAAAAACTTTAGGTTTAAGAACTGATGATCCTGTTGAAATTGTTGGATATTGTCCAAGGTTTTATGTAACTGATTTCAATAAATTATTAGAGTTAAATACACCTGAGAAGGTGGATGTCTCTATTGTAAAAATAAATCTTGATGCTCCCAAGCAATTACAATTGTTATGTAAATTTGAAACATTTTGGCCAGATGGCTTTCAACCTTTTGATAAAGATGAATATACTTTGATAGTTGAAGGGTATGATGGGTGATTTTTACTTCTTCGTTATTTTAAAGCTTTATATAACGTTGTTAATAAACTTTTTACGCAATAACACATAACAGGACTGTTTTATGACCCTAACACGCAGAAAAAAACTAATAGAGGTGGCACTGCCACTTAAAAAAATCAACCAGGAAGCCAGTCGGGAAAAAATCAATCAGGCATGGTCATCCATCTACCCTGACACAGAGGGCTTTCTTAACAAACCAGGTAAAATCACATTATCAGGTGCTCGGCAGTCACCAGTGAGCTACCAATTTAACCTGCAAAAACAATAGGTTGGCGAAAAGTTCACGGAATCAGGGAAAAAATATTGTGAGATAAAAAAGAGAGGATAAGATGCAACTGATTCTGGATATCAAAAAACTCGGTCCTGTAAAAAATTCTCAGGTTATCTGGCGACCGCTGACAGTGTTTATAGGACCGAATAATACAGGTAAAACCTATACTGCATATCTGATACACGGATTATTGAATACGCTTCCACTGCAATGTGGCCTGGATTCGGATAAAATTGAAGAACTTTTTAACCGTGAACAACTCAAGTTGGATTTTGAAGAGACAAAAAAAGCCTGGATAGAAGCCTGGCAGAAAAAAGTAAAAGAAACTTTTTTACCTGAATTCTGGGAAACATATTTTGCAGTTCAAAATCATGAACCAGAAATTCAGATAAACTTGTCTCCTGATAAATGCAAAGCTAAAGAGTTTATCGTAAGCCTGGGTGTCTATGAAGATATAGATAAAGAGTCAATTATAATTGGTACTGTTGGTTATAAAATTACTATAAAAAAAGACAAAAAAAATTTATTGTTGTCTATACTGGACGTATCTAGAGATGTCGAAAAATTAAATGATGATGACAAGTTATGGATAGCGTATAATGAATTTGAAGAATACTTTTGTGAAAAATTTGCTTACTGGTTAGGTTTTCCAGAATACAGTTTTGTCATACCTGCTGAAAGAACATCGTTCTTATTTTATAAGCATTGGTTTGTGTTAAAAGATAAAATATGGACTATTTTAATGCGATCTAAATTGTCTGAAATTTTAGATGTTAAAAAATCAATTTATTCTGTCTTAAAAGAATTTCATTTCCCTAAAATTTTTGAAGATTTTTTGAGTTTTCTTCTGTTGGTGGAAAGAAAAAAAGAATTAAAATGTTATGAGGATGCAATTGAACTTTTAAATAAAAAGTTATTAAAGGGTAATGTGCAGATCAAAGATGGAGAATTCTTGTTTAATTATGGCAAAGGAACAGTTGGAATTTCGGGTGCAAGTTCAGCAGTAAAAGCGCTTCTGCCTCTGGAAAAATTTCTAAGGACAGCCCCAAAAGGTGCATTCTTAGTAATAGATGAGCCTGAAATGCATTTGCATCCAGAAGCCCAGGTAGTCCTTGCTATTGCCCTGGCAGTGGCAATAAATTCTGGATTGCGCGTTTTATTGACTACTCATAGCCCCTATATTCTGGATACCTTTAATTTTTTAGTCTGGGCGCATCAAATTAATGCAAAGCTAAAAACAATAGATGACCCTGTATTAAAAGAAAAATTTCAGAATATCTTACATTCATCACCTTTTGATGTCCCTGAAAATGCTCTTCTGTCTCCTGAAATTTTTTCTGCTTATTTTTTTAGACATGATGGTCTGATTGAGGATATTAAAAAAGTTGTTTCCGAAGAATTAGATGTGGATATTGACTGGCATACATTTTCGCAGGTCTCTGATGATTTATGGGAAAAATCAGGACGTTTAGGAGAATTGCGTGATGAAATTCTTCAAAAACAGTAAGGACAATGGATGTTTTTATTTATTGCAGTGTCTGGTTAGTGGAAGGCTATAAGGCTTTTTGAGGTTCATAGATGAGCCACAAATTGTTTTGTGGCTCACAAAACGAAAAATATGAGCCACAAATATCTTTGCAGATATTTTGTGAACCACAAACTTTTACCAACATGAGTCGCCTGCAAAAAGTCGAAACTCGCAATTTACAGCTAGCGGGGACAGGCGAACGACTAATAATTTCAAATGGTTACAACCGTCACAACGCCCGTTCACCTGTCCCCGCACGGAAAAATTTACTTTTTGCAGGCGACTCCAACATATCTCCAATTGGAGTAATGAACGAGTTAAAAAATTCACGAATTTAAGCTTTAAAAGCAGGAGAAGTACAGTGGATATATCCAGAAAGATAGCTGAAATGAAAAAAGACCCTCTTTTTGCACAAAATGTGGGCATGATCCTGATCCACAACGGTGTTGTTCGGGCCTGGTCCAGAAAAGACAAAAGTCAGGTTCAAACTATAGAAGTTATGGCTGACTTTAAAAAAATTGAGCAAATAAGAAAAGAATATGAACAAAAACCAGGTATCTATAAAATTATCATTGAGGCCAGGGAAGGCACTTTCAAACCAGGAGACGACCTTTTATTTATAATTGTGGCCGGTGATATTCGGGAAAATGTCAAGCCAGTTCTGGCGGAAGTCTTAGATAAGGTAAAAAAAGAGGCTATTTCTAAAAAAGAGATTATCAATCCCCACCCCACAACTCCTTAATCCTCTGGGCTTCCTCGCTTTTACCCCTTTTCAGACAGCCAGAGACATAGATGCTGACCTTTTTTTCTAAAACCCTTTCCAGGGCATTATTTTTATTTTTATCCAGGGATGCGCTACGTAATTTCAAAAGTGAATAAATGCGATAGAGATCCTGTCCTATTATTTTTCCGGACAGTTGATCCGGGTGGCCGCCCCTTCTGATTACCAGAGGATATGGGACAAGGGCTATGGGAAATCTAAGAAGTGTTCTAAGCCAGAGATCATAATCTTCACACGCCAGCAGGTTTTCATCAAAAAAACCAACCTTCTCCATAAGCTTTCTGGAAAAAAGAACACATGAAGGGCTAACCAGACACAAATGCAGAGATTTTTCAAAAAACCACCCCCCGGGCTGAGTATGCCTGGCCATGGGATTGACTCGCCTGCCCCGTCTAATCCAGATTTCCTGAGTCTGTGAAATGTGAAAATCTCCTTCAAGCATAAACTTAAGCTGTAGCGAAAGCTTTTCCGGCAACCAATAGTCGTCAGAATCAAGCAAAGCCAGAAAATCACCCCTGGCCTTTTTAAGACCAAAGTTCCGCGCAGACGATACACCTTTATTTTCTTGATAAAAATAATGGAACCTTTTATCTTTAATTTTTTCTAACAATCTCCTGGTCTGATCGTTTGATCCGTCATCCACCACGATCAGCTCCAGATTTTGCCAGGTCTGATTAAGCACGGAATTTACAGCCTGCTCTATAAACTGAGCACGGTTAAAAGTAGGAATAATAACAGAAACCAACATATTTCATAATGTAGGGGCACGGCGCTGCCGTGCCCCTGAATTGCGTATTAAAAAACGATCATAAATTTTATAAAATCCGATGAAAATCATTCAGGTTATTAATGTCCGCTGGTTTAATGCCACTGCCTGGTATGGGCTTTTCCTGGGCAAATTGCTTCAAGAGGCTGGTCATGATGTTCTGATTCTGGCCTTAAAAAACACAGAACCCTATTTCAAAAGCCTTGAATGGGGGCTGGACACACGCTGTTTTGATCTAAACACCAGAAATCCGATCAAATTTTGCAATTTATATTTTGATTTAAAAAAATTAATTTTTCAATTTAAACCGGATATTGTCAATTGCCATCGGGGAGAAGCATTTGTCCTCTGGGCCTTGTTACAAAAAAGGCTTAAAAACTTTTGTCTGATCCGAACAAGAGGCGATCAAAGGCTACCAAAAAGAAATTTTATCAATATCCTGCTTCACAAACACTATTGCCAGGCAATAATTACCACAAATTCCTTCATGTATAAACATTTCAAAGACAAGTTTAAAATCCCGACAGACAAACTTTACCTCATACCTGGCGGAGTTGATACCAAAAAATTCTTTTTTCAAAAATCTGCTCGGAAAAAAATACGTCAGAGTTTAAATTTTAGCAACAAAGACTTTGTCGTAGGCCTGTTAGGCCGCTTTGATAAGGTCAAGGGACAAAAAGAGCTGATTCAGGCAGTCGCGCTGCTTTATCATAAAAAGAAAATTAAAAACATAAGGCTGCTCTTGATTGGATTTTCATCTGCACTGCCTGAAAAACAAATCAAAAAATGGCTTACAAAATATAAAATTGAAAACATAACCCGGATTACTGGCAGGGTCAAAAACGTCCGTGACTATATTTCGTCTCTGGACTTAGGAGTCATTTCTTCATTATGGTCAGAAGCAATCGCCAGGGCAGCCCTGGAAATCATGGCCTGCCATATTCCTTTGATCAGCACATCTGTCGGGGTTATGCCGGATCTTCTGCCAGAGGAGGCCATGGTCCCTGCTGGAAATCCAGAAGAATTGGCCAGATTAATTTATAAAGCCATTAATAACTCTAACTTTTATGCTCACTTAAAAGAAACTGCCATAAAAACTATTTCCAACCTTACCAGAGAGGATTTTTTGCAGGCTACGCTTGATGTTTATGTGAAAGGGGTAAATAAGGGGTAAGGATTAAGGGCTAAGGGGTAAAAAATCATGAAACCCAAAATTGCTCTTCTTTTACCCAAACTAAGCCTTTACGGAGGAGCAGAACGCTTTGCTTATAATCTAGCTTGCGCTCTCACACCTGACTTTGACGTCCATTTCATCTGTGCTAAAAAAGAAGCACCTGTGCCGGAAGGAGTAAAGGTCACCTGCCTCGGAAGACCTCCTCTAGGTAAGGCCATGAAAATTTTATGGTATGCAGTGCGAACTGAGCTTTTCTTACGAGGCCACAATTTTGACCTTACAGTAGGTCTGGGGAACACTTTTAGACAGGATGTATTACGCTTAAGTGGTGGCCCTATAAAAATCTTCTGGGAACTTAGCAAAAAAGCCTATGCCGAAGGACTGTCCAGAAATTTCAAGATGATACGGCGTCGCATCTCTCCAGGCAACAGATTGACGCAGGCTATAGAAAAGATCCAGTTGCAAAACAGTCACCACTTAATTGCTGTCTCACACCTGGTACGAGACTGGACCATCAAAGCGTATCCTTTTTTAAACAAAAGAGATTTTCAAATCATCTATAATCAGCCTGATTTATCAAAATTCTCCCCGGCCAAAAAACAATTAAAACAAAAGCTTCGTAAGCAATCTGGATTGCCAGAGGATAAAACCATTGTTTCCACAGCAGGAACCAACTTTATGCTCAAAGGCGTGGCCCAGTTAATTTCTGCCCTTAAACTACTACCAGAGAACTTCATCCTCATTGTAGCTGGCAAAAGAAATCCAGCCTATTTTTTACGCCTGGCCAGAAAGCTGAATGTGGCTGATCGGGTACGTTTTATGGGAGAGGTAAAAGACATGGTCTCGTTTTACCGGGCAAGTGATATCTTTGTTCTGCCCACTTTTTATGATGCCTGCTCCAACGCAGTTTTAGAGGCCATGGCAACAGGAATTCCTGTTGTCTCCACACAAAACAACGGAAGTAGTTATTTTTTACCCCAAAATATGGTGATTAAAGATCCAACCAATACTAAAGAACTGGCTGAAAAAATTCTTTTGGCCTGCGACAGCAAGACAGTCGCCAGGCAAAAAACACCAGGCTTAATCTGGCCTGAAAAAAACAGTGGCAGCGAAAGCGTGCGCGCAGGCCTTACAGAATATAAAAAGACATTTTTAAAATTACTTGCCTGAATATGAAAAAGAAAATCCACTTAAATCCTTTGCGGACCTACCGGGACTTTTATGCTCAGGATAAAAAAGAACCTGGATATCAGGTTGTTGTAGAGGAAAGCGATTTATGGATTACGAGCCAGGTTGATTTAAAAGATAAAATCCTGGACGAATTGCACAGATTAAGGGCACAGATAAAGGCTTACATTGAGCTGCATCCAGAATTCTTAACCAGCCTAAAACCCGTATCCGTTCCCCCAAACGCCCCATCCATTATCCTGGAAATGGCATTTGCAGGAAAACTATTTAATGTCGGTCCTATGGCAGCAGTAGCAGGCAGCATTGCACAACATATAGCTCAAAAATTCCATCACTTATCACCTAACCTTTTGATTGAAAATGGCGGAGATGTGTATATGTATTCTGAGACAGACAGACAAATTGGCATTCTGGCCCATCCTGAAGAAAATCTTCACTTAGGACTTAAAATTTACAAAGAAGAATTTCCCTGTGCGTTATGCGCATCTTCTGCTACCATAGGACATTCTTTGAGTTTTGGCAGGGGAGACCTGGTGGTTGTCAAAGCAAACAATGGAGCCATAGCTGATGCTGCTGCTACGGCTTTAAATAATAAGTTGCAAAACAAAAGCTCCCTGGCCAGAGTTCTCAAAACTGCCAGACAATGGAAAAGAAAAGGCGTTACAGGCGTTTTTGCCCAATTTGAAGATGAAATCGGAGTCTGGGGAGCCATGGAACTGATTGGATATTAACGCTCAATCCTTTCTATAACTTTTGCCAGTTGCCTGCCCAGAGGAGTTTGTTTATTAATTTCGCGCTCTACTCTGGCTATCCCTTTCAACACAGTGGAATGACGGCGATTAAACTTTTGACCTATTTCTTTTAAAGAGTGGTCAGTATATTTGCGGGCCAGGTAAAAGGCAGTATTGCGGGCCAGAACACATTGTTTTTTTCTGCTTTTTGAGCAAAGGGCCTCCACAGGCAAATCAAAAGCAGCTGCAACAAATTGCATAATTCTTTGCAAATCAAGACTTTGTTCCTCAAGGCCATAATTTTTGAGTACCTGCCATGCCAGGTCCAGCGTTATCTTCTCTTTAAGGAGCCTTGCCTTAAATATCAAATTCTGCAAACAGCTCTCCAGTTGCCGGACATCATTTTGAATCTTTTCCGCTAAAAGCTCGCCTACTTCTGTGGGAATAGTTACCTGAAAATTACGGGCCTTGGTATGCACAATCTTTACTCTGGTTTCAAAATCAGGCTTTTCAATAACAGCCAGAAAACCCTGACATAATCTGGAAATCAGGTGACTATCCAGGCCATCAAGCTCTCTGGGCAGAAACGTACTGGAAAACACTACCTTTTTACCCTGGTTTTGCAAGGATTTGATGGTAGATAAAAATTCATTTTGCATCTTTTCCTTGCCCTGAAAAAAATGGATGTCCTCAAGAAGCAAAATATCAATATTATCCCTGAACCTGGCCTTAAACTGCTCTATTTGTTTGGACTTGATGGCCATAATCAAGTGGCAGGCAAATTCTTCAGCAGTAAGGTAAGCAATGCGAACCCTGGATCGGTTGCATTCACGAACAAGCTCCCTGCCAACGGCCTGCACAAGGTGTGTTTTACCAAGGCCGGGACCTGAGCAAAGGAAAAGCTGATCCGAAGAAATAGACCGGGAACAAAAGCTCGTTGATGCAACAAACGCCAGCTCATTACAGGGGCCAACTACAAAATCATCAAAAGAATATCTGAAAATTGTTGTTCTGGTTACAGAAGTCTGAATGGGTAAGGCTAGCTGCTCCTTCTCTTTTGTTCGCCCCAACCCCACCAGGGACAACGGCAATTTTTCAGGAGCTTTTTTGCTGGAACAGATTGAGATTTTGGGCGCAGCTCCAAGAACCTCCTTTGCTGCCTCCAGAATATGTCCCATTAAGCGCTCTCTGACCCAGCTAGCCACAAATTCGTTCGGGGCCTCTAAAATAAGTTCCTGCCCCTTAGTGCCAGCGAAACTGGCCTGAAGGGGTTTTATCCACACCTGAAAAAGACCCGGTTTAAGGCACTTCTCAAGAATTATCTGCATACGTTGCCAGATAGCGATAGCGTCATTCATAATGAGTAGAGATATACACCTTGCCCATCTTTCGGCAAGCTCGAAAAAACAGCTTTGAAGAAGTTTGGCCCTATACGAGTCTACAAGATAACATCTCGATTTTATTTATTTTTTTCTCAAGCGCTTCTCTACAGGTTTTCCTCATCCCCTTCAAAAGGCCTTTAAATATCAGGGTTAAATTTATTCCCACCCATTTTTCCACAAGATATAAAAATATTTTCAACAGGTATAATCATAATTTTTCTGCAAATTTCTTCAAATTTTAAAAAATATCTTCATTTTGAACAATCAAAGAACATAAATTCCCATCTCCCTCTTCCCCAATCTTCCCTTCTTCCCCGGGCATCCCAATACCGCCAACATCCTTATTCGCCTAACTTCCCATCTTCTCAGCTTCCTATCTTCCTCTTCTTCTATCCCACCTGACTTGTTGCCGTTGCCATACGATAAATTTCATGCGGATCCAGAATGAGGACCACATTGCCATCGCCCATAATAGTGGCACCCGAAATTCCTGGCAGTTCTCCTAAATACTGGCCCAGTGACTTGATAACTATTTCCTGCCTCTCCAGCAAAGTATCTACCACCAAACCGAGACGACGGTCATTGACTGTAATAATAACTATAGGCAAAATTTCTCTCTTATCTTCCTGTACTGGCAAATCTAAAAGTTCAGCCAGTTCCACAATCCCCAACACCTCGCCCCGCAGGGTAATGGCCTTTCTTTTATTAACTTCACTAAGTTTGTCAGCTTCTATTTTGGTAGTCTCTGAAACAGCATCCAGTGGTATAGCATAGGTATCGTTATCAACCTTCACAAGCAAGGCCTCTATAATAGCCAGAGTTAACGGCAGACTGATTGTAAACTTCGTCCCCTTTCCAACTACGGACTGAACATTTATACTGCCTTTTAAACTTTTAATGTTATTTCTAACCACATCCATGCCCACACCACGGCCTGAAATGTCAGTAACCTTTTCTGCCGTGGAAAATCCAGGCGCAAAAATAAGGTCTATGGCCTGATGTTCATCCATATTCTGGGCTTCTTCTTCAGTAATAATTCCCTTTTCCACTCCCTTGGCTCTCATCTTCTCAGGATCAATACCACGACCATCATCTTCCACTTCAATAACAACTGAATTGCCTTTATGTGCAGCACGCAGCCAGACCTTCCCGGTTGGCGGCTTGCCAGCAGATCTCCTCTCTTCTTCAGTCTCCAGACCATGATCCACTGCATTACGAATAAGATGAACCAGAGGATCGCCAATTAATTCAATGACACTTTTATCCAGTTCTGTCTCCTCACCTTCTGTGATCAATTCCACTTTTTTGCCGCTCTTGCGGCTTAAATCCCTGACCAGACGAGGAAAACGGTTAAAAACAGATTTAACCGGCATCATGCGCACATTCATTATGGTTACTTGCAGATCATCAGAAATTCTGGCCATGGCATAAGTAGTCTCGGTAATTTTCTGTGAAATATCAGCTACATCCTTGCCATCTTCAAGTTCTCTGGCCAGCATGGCAAACCGGTTACGGGTAATGATAAGTTCCCCGATCAGGTTCATCAGATGATCCAGTTTGGAATGATCAACTCTGATGGTCGAAGAGATGCCAGCACCCTTCTTTTGTTTGTCCATCTTCGGCTTTGTCCGGGGCTTTCCAGACGATCTGGACGGTGCACTAACAGGCTGAGGCTTTTCTTGTTTACTCCGGCCAGGTACAGAGGCTACCGTGTTCTTTTTCTCTCTGGCTGGTTCAGCACTGGCAACATGTTCCTGCTTTTGCTCTGACGCTTTTGCTGCTTCATCTATCTTGTCCTCTTGTGTCCTGGCTTTATCTTCTTTCTCCTGTGATTTCTTCTCAGAAGAAATCTTTTTCAGCTCTTCTAACTTTTCGGTAGCCATATCTTTCAAAATACCAACTTCCTGCTCCAGGAGATCAAGCATAAGTGAAAAATCAACATCAGACTGCCGCGCTTGATCAACTAAATTAACAACCTGAGTTGCATATTTTTTTAAATCCTCCAGTTCCATATAATTGGCAGAATTCTGGATGGCTACAAGGGCACGATACAAAGCATCAACAACGTCTTTCTGGCTGGCATCATCTTTTAACTTATCTACACCCAGGGCAATACTTTCAAACTGTTGTTTAATTGTGTCTTCAAAAATTTGAACATCTTCATCCTCAACTTCAATCCCTGTAACGTCATCTCTCTCGCTACTGACTTTATCGCTACTGTCTTGACTCTCTCCTACAATCTTTCCCTCTTTATCTTCCTGATTATCTATCTTTTCAAGCCTTGCTAATATATTGCTTATATCCTTTGTCTTCACAGTCCCATTTTCATCATTAACCTCATCAACCAGTTCGCTCATTACATCAACTGCTGCCAATAAAGCATCAATTAACGAATTGGTAACTTTTAACTCACCATTTCTAACTTTGTTTAAAAGCGTTTCAGCAGCATGAGTAACAGCATTTAATTCTTTATAGCCAATTATGCCGCTATTTCCCTTCAAATTATGAAAATACCTAAAAATATCATCTACCAATTCCTGTGTATTTTCTTCCTTTTCAAGAGCTAACAACGAAGTATTCAAACTTTCAATAATTTCTCTGGCTTCTTCCAGAAAATCAGACAAATGTTCATCACTGATAATTGTCAAAGAATATATCCCCTGACCATTATTCTGCTTCCCTTCTTCGCTCCCACTCTGAGAATCTATTTCTGCTGAAGTTTCTTCTGTCTCTCCCTCCTGTCCTGCTAACAGGGACTCAATATCCTGAATTATATGATCAACATCCACGTCTCCTTCATTTCCCTGTGATTCCAGATTATCTACCATCTCACGCAATGCATCAAAGGCCTCCAGAATAACATCCATAACCCTGGGCGTCAGTTTCATTCTACCCTTTCTCAATTCATCAAGAATATTTTCTCCCTTATGAGCCAGGGCATTAATAACATTCAATCCCAGAAAGCCGGAAGCGCCCTTCAACGAGTGCATAGGACGAAATATCTCATCAATTAGAGATAAATTTTCAGGATCCTTTTCCAGTTCTAACAATCTTGGCTCAATGGTTTCCAGATGTTCCCTGGCCTCAACAACAAAATCAGCGAAAATTTCCGGGTCAAAAAAGTCCTGAGCCATGTCTCTCTCCTTATTCATGATTCGCCTGCAAAAAGTTCCTTTTTGCAGACAATGTTGAATATTGAATGCTTCACTCAACTTTCTGACTCAACTTTCGGAACTCCGAAAGTTGAGAAATTCGAAATCCGAATATCGAAATCCGAAACAAATCCGAAT
>OFBB01000124.1_pt1 | contig 11923 bp, 10 predicted proteins | sample 1520401 | NCBI WGS metagenome assembly OFBB01 (sample SAMEA3696446, study PRJEB22514) | metagenome | biome: water; feature: marine; material: hydrothermal vent | place: Pacific Ocean | collected 2014-08-12 | depth 1521 m | reverse complement strand
TGGATGTTTTTATAGTGCATACAGAAAAGGAAGCAAACAAGGGCTTTGCTGATATTTATCTTGAGCCTTTCTGGGAAAAGGATGAAGAAATACGTTATGGTTATTTGATAGAATTGAAATATATACCCCGCAGTGAAGAGATAACCAGTGATCTGGTATCCATGAGATGTGAGGAGGCAAAAAAACAACTTAAGATTTATATGGAGGATGAAAAGATAAAGAAGAAATTTGCAGTCAGAAAAGAAGGAAAATTAAAAGCGATTTATCTACTCTGGCATGGATGGGAATTGATAGAGACAGGGGAGATCAGATGCACTCACCACTGATTCGCCTTTTTGCAGACAACTTTGAAATAAGATTGAGTTAAAAATTATGATGCAATTTCAGTGGGATAGGGACAAAAGTAAAGAGACACAAATTATCAGGCAAATGTTGTGGGGAGATCTGAAAGAAGTGTTGCGACTATATCAAAGAGAAGAATTAAAAAAAGTATTTTTGCGCAATTATTTTAAATTTGACAAGAAAAATTTTAGCTTCTGGAAAATTGTATTAGAGATTAATGATGAAGAACTTAACTCAGGAACAAATAGAAGTTTTAGACGAGATTGTAAAGTCTGGCATTACTAAAAATTTTTATCTTGCTGGTGGAACAGCTTTAACTATCACTTACAATCATAGGAAATCTGATGATTTTGATTTTTTTCTTTATCCAGATAAAAAAATTGATTTTTTATCTGTAGCTCAAAAAATTAAAGATATTGTAATATTTGATTTAAGGAAAGATACGTTTATTTTTATGAATAATAATATTAAATGCTCGTTTTTTAAATATCCTTATCCTCTTCTTGAGAGACCAGCATTTGTTAAGGAATTGCAGATTGCTGTATCTTCAGATAAAGATATTGCTGCTATGAAGGCAATAGCGATTATTCAAAGAGGAGAAAAAAAAGATTTTTTTGATCTATGGTTTTTGATGAAGGAAAAGCATTGGAGCATTCAAAATATTATAGATTTTTGTCAGCAGAAATATGGTAACTTATTTAATTCTTCACTTTTCTTAAAGGCACTTGTATTTTTTAATGATGCTGAAGAGCAAGAAATTCAACAAATTGACCATCACTGGCAACAGATAAAGAAGTTTTTTTTGCAATTAACAAAATGTTATATTGATGACATCTCAAGACATGGATAGAGGAGTCGCCGCAGAAAGGGACTTTTTGCAGCTGACTCCTCTGTTGACTTCCCATAGATATTTGTATAGATTGTTTATACAGGTTATCTACTTAACATTCGGACTTCCGAAAGATGAGTTAATAATAACAGTAGGTTAAATGATATGAGGTGAGTTATGTCAACGCAAATGATTATCAGGTTAGATCCAGGATTGAAAGAGAAGATTACTAAGTTGGCTAAGAAAGAGGGAAAAAGTCTTAGTGAGTTGGTACGTGAACTTTTGGAAAAATATACAAAAGAGCGAGACATGGGATCATACATAGACAATTTATGGGATAGAATTGGCAAAAAAATGTTTGATAACAACATAACATTATCTGATATTAATTCAGCAATTAAAGAAGTACGGTCACGCAATGAAAAAAGTTGTTGTTGACACAAATATTTTTATTTCATCGTTTTTCGGCGGTGTACCAAGAAAAATAATTGATTTATGGAAGGAGGGAAAAATCACTTTATGTTTGTCGCAGGAGATAGTTGAAGAGTATATAGAGGTGTTAATTCGTCTTGGTGTTGATGAGAATGAAATCAAGAAGCTAACGAGATTGTTTGCGGAAAACTATCATTCCATTTTTACGACACAAACACCAAAATTATCGGTTGTAAAAGATGATCCAGATGACAATAAATTTATAGAATGTGCTGTTGCCCTGGATTGTAAGATAATTATTTCTGGAGACAAGCATTTAAAATCTATTAAAAAATATATAGATATTGATATTTTATCACCAAGAGAATTTACTGATGAAATAACATGAATTAAATAATTCCATTAACAAGTTGTTCAAACTGACCACTAATCCGCTGTACCTTCCTGGCGTATGCATCCTATTGAAGACATCTCAAGACATGGATAAAAACATGGCTTTGCAGGATACAGAGAAAGAAGCTGTTGATTATCGCGTTTATGCGCTTGAGCTTGTGCGCAGGTACCCTGAAGGGATTGTTTTAAATAGAGAAGATATGCTCACCTTGTTTTTGATGTATGAGTATGTTGAAGGCAAGGTGACACCCCTTAGCTGGGATAAAATGGAGAGACTGGCTGCTGAGGCACTCAACTTAACAGAACAAAAGGATAAACGTCCTTCCTCAATTTTAGAAAGGCTGTTGCGCCGTGGTTTTTTACTGGTAACTGACAGTCAGCGCCATTATTACTTTTCAAGCCTTGCAACAGCCATAGTCAAGAGCCTGGTTCAGGAAGATCTACAAAATCGTTCAGATATAGAGAGTCATCTTTATACCCTGTATGTGACACTTTCAAAAATAACATCGGATCAACATGACAAACTGGCTGATTTTTTAAAGCACACTTTTACTAATCTGGCAGCGGCAATAATGAATAAAATTGTAAAGATTCGAGAAGAAGGAGCACAGCTCAAAGATAAGATTCGCCAGGCTATAAAACAGGGAGAAGAACAGGGGCTGAGTATATTTTTACAGGAATTAAAAGGTCTGCAAACTGCTATTGCAGAAATGACAGAAGTTCTGGGGCCATATTCAAGTTATAATCATATTTTAACAGAGTTGCGTCAGCGGGAACACTATTTTGTGCAGCATCAAATGCACCAGATGGATGATATGGTATGTGCTGCTATTGATTCCCTTGGTTTGTTAAAAGATCAGATCGAAGAAGTAGCTCTGGATTTAACAGAATTTGTCAACCGCACTACAGCTATTACAGCCCGCATTAATCTGCGTCATCTGGACAGATTAATTGAAATGCAGGGAAAAATTTTAACCTGGTTTCCCTTACACCCCCTTTGTTTACGCAAAACTTATTTGCCAGCACAAAAAAATATAGAGATACCCAGAAAACGAAAACTCAGGCCAACTGTTTTGCCTGATATTTCACCACCTGAGGATGTTCCAGAGGATGATCTTCTGGTTTTACTGCAAAGGGGCAGGGAACTAGCCTTACTTTTCAAAGATGAGCTTCAAAAAAATAACAAAGTGAATTTACTTTCTTTTTTAAATGACAGATTAGAGCCAGAAGAAATGGAGATGTATCCGTTTTTTTATCATTGTCTTATTTATTTTCTGGCTGAAGAAAATTTATTTCCTGCCTTACATGGGCAGATAAACATTAATGGAATACTATATTCAAGTTGTGTATATCAGTATTTGTAGACTTATTATTTAAGAGTTGCGTATAAAAAATGATTTTTTGCAGGCGATTACTATAATAGGGAGTGAATAGATGCGCATAAATGAATATAGAGGATGGCCATTGGTGGATAGGGAAAGGGAAGAACAGTTTTTGTTGAATAGGTTCCAACAGGAGCCAGGTAAGATATTATTTATTTATGGCCCTAAGTCATCAGGCAAAACAACTTTGATGGAATATATTATTGAAAATATACTTGAGAAAAATAAAAAGATTTATGTTAATTATGTAAATTTTAGAAGATACGCTATAGTCAATTATAAGGATTTTCTGGATATATATTTTCAGCCCATAAGAGAGGAACAGAAATCATGGCTGACAAAAGTTATGGAGAGACTGCCTTTGAGCTTAGGCTTGTTTAAGGGCAGTGCTTCCTTGCCTGTTAAGGGAGTAAGTTTTGGCCTGAATATAGAATTGTATAATCAGCTGCAAAAAAATGAAGTTGATCCTTTTGTGGTGTTGCTGGATATCTTAAGGAATATCAAGGAGAAAAGAACTCCCATATTGATACTGGATGAGGTTCAGACATTACAGGATATTTATATGAATGGAGAAATCAAAAAGAGACATTTGCTGACAGAATTTTTGAATTTTCTGGTCAGTTTGACCAAGGAGACGCACCTGGCGCATGTGGTGGTAATGACTTCAGAGACATTATTTGTGGAGAAGTTGTACAATCATTCCAGACTGGCCGAGACCAGTGATTTTTATTTGATAGGTCATCTGGAATTTGAGCAGGTTGAACAGTGGCTGAAGCATGAAGGGATAGAGGATAAGGAGGTTGTCAATTTAATCTGGGAGTATGTGGGAGGTAGCGCGCACCGTATCAATGATGCCATCAGGATTTTTAAAAACGGTGAAGACCTGGAAAGTTTTTTACTGAAAGAGGCCAGATTATACAGAGGAAAGTTATCGCATTTTATGGCAGAGAAACTGGATACAGTATCTGAGATGGATAAGTTTGAAGAGATATTAAACACAATTTTAGAAAATGGTTTTCTGATCAGGAACCAGAGAGATAAACTTCAGACTAAGATTTTAAACAGAGCAATAGAATATGAGTTTCTGTTTTTTGATCCAGCAGATGAGAAAATAGTTTTTAATTCACAGATCGTAAGAAAAGGGGCGGAGTTGTTTTGTAAGAGATGTTGTTGATGTATTGGTTCATTATTTTGCAGGCGACTTTATGAAGGAGTAGTGTGTTTATGCAAGATTTTGAGCGGTTGTTCAGGCAACCTGCATTGTTGCGTGAGGTCAATTTTAAGCTTTTAAAAGGATGTAATATTTCTGTTCAGGATATACGACTGTTTCATTTTGTGGAAGAACACCTGGAAGAGTTGAGACAATTTTATGAAATACTTGGTTATCGTTTGATAATGAAACATAGCACCGGGTATTGTTATTTAGAAGCTGTATCTGCTCATGCGCCAAAAGGAAGGTTTTCCAGATCAGAGACCTTTGTTGGTATGTTTCTGGGTTTGAAATTTCTGGAATCAGGCCTGATGGAAACAGAGTTTATTGTCAAAAACCTTTTGCAAGAATTATTTCAGCTTTTAAATTTTAATGATCTCTACACAGGCCTGGTCAAAGGTATGAAACGCGGTTCAAGCGCTACAGAAAGCAAAAACGCAATGATTCAACAAAAATTCTGTACTGCTATTAAAAATCTGGCTAAATATGGCTTTCTTATTATCCTTGATGAAGGGAAAATGGATTTTCTGGAAACTCGAATCAAGCTGTTACCTTCGCTGGAGCGTTTTTATGAGCTGGCAAGACGCCTCGTTACCCTGCCAGAAGAACATGCCAGGGATGCCCTTCTGGTCTATCTGGAAGAATGTGGATTTGAACTGGAAGAAAGTTCGGATGAGATAGAAGAAGGTGGACTATATGCGCATTAAAGACAAAATTTTATCACCCATCATACTGGATGAATTATTAATCTTTGGTTTTCGGCTTTATCCCAGAGCTTCATTTAAGATACACAGGGTTTTTACGGCCTTTTTTGGCCGTAATGGCACTGGCAAGACAACAATTCTGGATGCTGTCCAGATTGCATTAATCGCCAATCAGAAATACATTCGTTTAAATCCAACAGCCCAGAAGGAAGAAGAACGCACTTTAGATGATTACCTTGGCAGTGATGTAGGTTATATTGTGCTGGCATTAAGAGGCCATGAAAGGATCAAAAATCTGGGCATTCGTCTGGAAAAGCGGTTTGATGGCCGGGTCATGTTTCAACCTTTTGTGGTAGAAAATGTGCCTTTAAAACAGGACGATTTTTTAGAAGGCAATGTTTTACGCAATGATTTGCCATCTATTGCCAGATCCTTGCGTATGCGTGATGATGGCACAGGTAATATACGCTCCTTTGAGAATACAAAAGATTATCATCGTGCATTATTTCAGGAAGGCATTTTACCTTTTGACCTTTCTTCGCCCAAAGTTTTGCGCGAGTTTGCAACGATCTTTACAGCAGTTTCAACCGGTCTGAGTGAAAAGACAAAATTATTAAAAGATGTGTTGTGTCCTGCCAGGAAACGGACAGCTAATTTTTTGCATCAACTGGAAGAAAATTTTGCACGGCGTCAGGATGTCAAGCGAAGGATACAGGATCTTCAAAAGGCCAGAGAAGAAATTACAAATTTACAGAATTATCTTGAAGAAACAGAAAATACAGGGTTAAAGTTTTTTGGCAGTGCATTATTCAGGGCCAAAAGTGAATTAAAAAGGATTGCCACAGAGTTAAATGGCTGGAGGCAAAAGCAGGATGCTGCCACTTCAGCTCTTAAAAGACTGGGGGAGCATTTAGCAGGGCTGGAACAGGCAAAAGCAAAAGCTACAGAAGAGCAGGAAAAGCTTTTAATGAATTTGCGGGAACAACAAAAACTTGTGCGCGCCAGAAAAAGATACCAGACTCTTGGTTTGCAGCTTAAGGACCTTGATTCGAAGCAAACAGAACTGGAACAGACCTTTCAGAGAATTATAAAAGATTATGAGAACAGTTTTAATGACCTTCAGAGATATGAACATAAGGAAAGTGAACTGCAAAAAGAGCGTTATATTTTGCAAAAGAAGCTAGAAGAAAAAAAACAATTCCTTGCGCAAGCAAATAAGCTGGATCAGGCGCGCAAAAAAATGGAGGCTGAACTGGGCAGGGAATTTAATACTTTTGAGGAATTATCCAGGGAAGCTGAAAATCTTAGCGCTATAAACAGGTTTGCCAGACAAAGGGATACGTTATTGCAATTAATAACTGAAAAAAAGACAAGGCTTACCAAACAACAACAGGCCATCAATCTGGTCAGAGAACTGGAGATGATGGGTCTAAATGAATTTAGTGACTCTGCTTTGCAGAGAGTAAAGGAACAGTTAAATGAACAGCAGCAGAGAATTAATTTAGAAAAGCAGAAATTAGAGCAACAGATCCAGAAAAACAGAACTCTTTTACATAACCTGCAAAATTATCAGGCAGACTTGCCAGATGTGTTTAAAAATTCAAAGGGCAGATATCTGTTTGAACAATACGAGGATGTTTCCTGGGAGGAAGCTGCACGTCTGGAAATGATTCTTGGGCCTTTGACAACTGCCAGGATAATCCAGAGTGAAGATGAAGCCTATGCTTTGTGTCGTGGCAGGCAAAGGCTTTATTTTATTTCAGATAGTGAAAACCTGGAAGCTAAAAATGATGTCCTGGAATGTGCACAAGGTGTTTTAGTTCGTGAGGGAAAGGTTTTGCGTTATGAACCACGGCCTGAAGCACCTATTCTGGGCAAAAAAGCCAGGCAAAAAAGAATTGAAAATTTGACGCAGGAAGTGAGCAAGCTAATAGAAACAGACAGGCAATTGACCGGAGAACTGACCAGTATAGAGGATAAAAGACAGAGAATTGATAAGCTTTTGCCTTTGCTGGAATACTTACAGGATGAGAATTTAGAAGCAGAGATTCTGGCTTTACAAAAGCGTTTAGATGAATTTGAGGAAAATCTCAGGATAGCAGCACGTCTTAAAGGTGAGCTTTCAGTTATTAGACAGAGCAGTGCGTTACATTTTGATGTTCAGCAATTATCAAAACAGGCTGAGGTTCTGGAGCAGGATTTAAAAAGAATAGCCAATAAGCATGATGAATATATCAACAAAATACAACACTTAAAAAATAAAGTTCAGAAATTAAGCGCAGAAAAACAGCAAATTGAAAAAAGAAAGACAGAGCTTATAACAGAAATGAGTGAGCTTAAAGGCCAGATAAAGGCATTAATGCAGGAATATCCTTTAAGTGTTCTGGAACAGGAAATAGGCGAGGAAGAAGAGCAATTACAGGATGAATTGGATAAATCAAAAGCAAGATTACAGGAACTGGATAGACAAATCAGGCGTGTTGAGAGAGAAATAGTAACTAACGAGCATTTTATTCAGGAGGCACAGCAGCATAGAAAATTATTGCAGGAAGAAGAAGAAAAGTGGAAAACAAAAGAGCAGGAACTTAAAGAAGAAGTAAAATTTTATTTTGAGAATATTGAACCACCACTTCAGGATACAGGAACCAGCCGGGTAGATTTTGAAAATAAGCTGGTTCTTTTAAAGAGAGAAATGAGCGCTTTTGCCAGTGAGCACGGACAAAACATGCCTCCCCAAACAGTTTTAAAGAGGTGGTTAGAAGAATTAATATCTTTAGTTTATCCTGAATATGCAAATTTTGACAAACTAAAAGAAACATTAAGCCTGCTGGAAACAGAGCTGGGTAAAATAGAGCATTCTATTCGTCAGGTAGTGGGAAATTTTAAAAATGAAGTGTATGAGCAGGTGGCAAAGATAGAGAGAAAAGTGCGCAAAGTAAATGCAAGGATGGAGCATTTGCGCTTTGGCCGGGTAAGGCAGGTAAAGTTGCAGGTCTTACGCCGCGAAGCATATCATAAATTAAATAATCTGGCAGCCAGCAATACTTTACTTCGTTTTATGCAAAATACGCAGATGAGTTTTGAAGAATTTATTAAGGCAATGGCCAGAGAACTGGGATATTTGCGTACTGACCCAACTTATGAAGAAATAGTTGACTATCGTTATTATATTGATCTGGATTTCACAGTTGTTGATGAACATAATAAGGAGCGCAAAACAGGGCTTTCCAATGGTGAAAGCCTGGGAGTAAATCTGGCCATTATTACAGCATTGTTTGAAAACATGGCGCAGGATGATACAGGAGAGAGATTTAAGACAGGACTGGCTGTGCTTATCCTGGATGAAGCAGACCGCTTAGACCATACAGCCATTGAAACAGTTTATAATCTGATGGAGCAAAGTGGTATTCAAATGCTAACAGCTTTGCCTAATGTACCGCTTTTCAGACAGGGATTTTTATATCAACTTTTGCCCACGCCAGAAGGGTTAGTGTGGGTAAGTAGTGCAATTGATTGAAGGGGTAAGGGATAAGGGGTAAGGGATAAGGGGTAGAGGTTGTAGAGGGGGAGAGACAATTGTTTATGAAGATAAGAAGATAGCTTCTTATCTTTAATTAAGATGCGATAGCGCTGGATGGAGGAGTTGATTGCGCAATAAACTTCGTTTTTGTCTTGCCCTGAAAAGACTGCTTGAGCAGGGAGAATGCAGGCTGACAAAGGATTTAGCAGATTTTGCATCCAGTGAAACTATTCAGATAGATGGTAAGCGTGTAATTTTACAGGACAGAGAATATGTTGAGCAGTATTTTCAAAAACATTGTCAGGGTGTGTGTTCGGATTATGATAGGCTTGTAAAACTTGGCTATGAGCCACGCTCAGAAAGTGACCTGCAAGATGGGCTTAGTTTGATAGCTCATTTGAACAAATCCCCACATATAGAAGATGTTAAACTTTTATCAGCATCGCTGTTTGGCCAGGCAAAACGAATAGAAAGGTCATCTTTTTTAAGCCGTATTTTGCGTGATTATTGGCCAAAAAAACAGGATATTGTGCTTCTGCGCTGTTTTTCCCCTTTTTATATCAATCAGCAAATAGAACTGTCTCAACTTACTGCCCTGTTAGGTGCTGTTGCCTTGCGTTTAAGCTATTTGCAGCCATTAGACAATCTGCAAAAACAGCAAAATAAGCAGGTGATAGCAGTAACATCTGAAAACCTTGCTCCATTTTTGCATCTTAATTTGCCAGAAGGATTTTTGATTTACACTGAAGGCTTTGCCATGCTGGAGTCTGTTGTTTCTTTTTTAAAATGTATAAAACCTGCTGTTGTTGTGCATTTTGGTGATGTTGATGTAAAAGGTTTGCAGATTTATGAAAAAATAGCGACTCGTATGCCAGGATGCAGATTTTATCCTGACAAGGAAACACTGGCAGAGATTCTGGCAAAGATGCAGTTTGATAGTAGAAGTGTAGAGTATCCTGATGCTGAATATCAGACAGAAGAGATAAAGGAACTGGCAAAGTTTTTAAATGCAATGGGCGGGCCTGTCATTGAACAGGAAACTTTGTTGCATTTGTGCCCTGATGGTCTTCTAAAATTTATCAGGGGATCAGGATAATTTAATGCGGAGCTGCATTATGTCTCACTTTGTATTTGTTTATGGCACGTTAAAAAAAGGCTATAGCAACCATCATTTTTTATTGGACGCCAGTTTTATAGGGCAGGGTAGAACCCAGAACAAATACACCATGTATGCCGACTCCATTCCGTATGTTTGCGAGCAACCACAAACTTCTTACATCTATGGAGAACTATATCTGGTCAATGATGATATTTTGCAGGCTCTTGATCAACTGGAAGAGCATCCCTTTTTTTATGAACGAAAAGAGATCTCTGTTCTTGTTGAAGGTAAAATTTGTCAGGCCTGGATGTATTTTTGCCATCATCCATCAGGTTCTCTTGTGCCTGATGGGGTCTTTATTGAAGGGGAAACGGGGGGACGGAAAGATGGGAAGTTGGGAAGATAGGAAGTAGAGAAGCGGAGCATTTTAGCAGAAATACATAGGGGCAGATTCCATATCAGCCCTGGAAAGAGATATTTGTCAAATACGTTTGACAGGATTTGTCTGGAATTGTAAAATATATTTTACAATTTTTGCTGATGCTGGTTATTTGCCCGCCACTTTTGCTGCCTGTATGGTTTTTTGTATCAGGCTGAAACCTGAATTCGTTTGCAGTTAATTCCTAATACAAAAAGCCAAACAACCAGATGGGGATTTTATTGCCTCTGCCAAATTCCAGGCCATCTATTATGAGATAAGAAGAGTCTGTATTTCTGATTTGAGTAAAGTTTTTGTTTTCGCCTCCAATTTCAAAGATATATTTACCATCCACATATATATCTCCGGTTCTGGCATATCTGACTTCATGCCTGACTTCCAGTTGGTTGATAACAAACTCTTCTCTGATGGTTCCTATTTTTACATTTTTGCAATAGCTATAATTTAGATTTGGATTGTGTAAGTATAATTTTTCTGGTTTAGTCATAAAAGAAGATGCACTTCCTTTAGCAAAGAGCATTTTGATAATACTGCCAGCCTGGAGATAGAAAAGATAATTGTAAAGTGTATTTCTGTTTATTTCTGCCTGTGCTGCCAGTTTTGTCATATTAACAGCATAAGGTTCTGATTGACAGATAACGTTGAGGAGTTTCTTTAATTTGATAATATTTGCAGGTTCTACATTAAAGATCATTGGCAAATCAACTTCCAGAACTGTATTAATTGTTTCGTTTAATTTAATTTGATATGTTTCTATGTTTTCCCTATAAAAGGGGTAAAAACCATACTTTAAATAATCATAAAAATATTCATAAGGTTTAATTTGTTGATTAATATGTAATGCTAAATCTTGATGATGATTGATAATATCTTCAAGAGTATAACTTTCAAAGATAATGTTTGTTTCCAGTTCCAGGAACTCTCTAAAAGAGAGGCCATTTAGCCTATATAAAACAGCTCTTCTACTTAAATCTGCACTCCCTAATGCAATAGCTGATGAACCACTAAATACAATCTGCATATCGAAAAAGTCATAAGCTGTTTTTAGATCACTAGCAAAGTCTTTTTGGTAGTGTATCTCATCTATAGCTAAAACCTTTATACCCATACTAAATGCCATCTCGACTATCTCTAGTAGTTTTAAATCTCCTATTATGGGATTATCTAAAGAGATAGTAAAAGAGTGCTTTGAAAGCTCACACTGTGCTATAGCTGGATTGGAATATGATGATATAGATGAGAGACTTACAAAGTATCATAAAGATGCATTTGAGCATGAGCATATAAATAAACTTTTCCCTCTTAATGTTGGAGGAGTCTATAAATATGTTGATAAGGGAGAGTATCATGACTACTCTCCTGCAGTATCTATGGCAATGCGCCAAGCGGCTACTACAGGTAAAAAAGAGGATTTTAGTATAGTTAAAAACCTTATAGAGAATCGCGATAAGAAGATGATTAGAGACTTCTTCGAAATCAAAAGCGATCGAGAGCCAATATCTGTTGATGAGGTTGAACCGTTAGAATCAATTTTTAAAAGATTTGCAAGTGCCGCTATGAGTTTAGGCTCAAT
>OFBB01000122.1_pt1 | contig 11948 bp, 15 predicted proteins | sample 1520401 | NCBI WGS metagenome assembly OFBB01 (sample SAMEA3696446, study PRJEB22514) | metagenome | biome: water; feature: marine; material: hydrothermal vent | place: Pacific Ocean | collected 2014-08-12 | depth 1521 m | reverse complement strand
TCGCTGTTCGCCTGTCCCCGCACGGAAAAATTTACTTTTTGCAGGCGACTCTGATTTACAGGTTTCTAAAAGGGGTGATTTTATAATAAAAGATAAGGAGCGTGGTGGGAATATTAAGTATATCGTTGAGATTGGAGGAAAAAATAAAGATTTTAAGCAGATTCAGGATATTGAAAATTCATATCTGGTTCTGGATGTGATTTGTTCTGATCATCCCAGAAAAGTTCCTCTCTGGTTATTTGGCTTTTTGTATTAATGAGTTGTCTGCGAATTATTGATTAGACGCAAGGCTTCTTTATAACTTAATTTATCAAGTTGTGTTTGTTTTGTAAATTCTATAACCCAATTAGGATTAAATCTACTGTATTGTCTTAAAATCCACCCAATAGCTTTATTTATAAAAAATTCTTTTGACCCAAGGAGTGAATTAATAACATAAGCCAAAAAATCTTTATCTAAATCACTCTTATAATTCAGTTGAAAAAGAATAGCCGTTCTTTGTAGCCAAATATTATTTGAAACAATCCATTTTTCAATAAATGTATTTCTTTGTTCAGGGTAAATTTTAAAATATTCACCAACTAATTTAGGTGCAATAAAATCTATTGTGTCCCACCACGATTTGTTAATTATCATAAACTCGAAGAGCGCAATATCTTTTCTCTCAATTTTATTTATATATCTAAAAGTAAGTTCTTGTGAAAAATATTGGTATTCTCTTTCAGGTTTTTCCCAAAGTGTTTTGATAATAGTTTCTAATTTAATTTTGGGTGGTAAATATTTTTTAGCAAAAAAATGTTTCTGTATTTTTCGTCTGACAGGTGTCTTTATACCGTAAAATTCAAATTGGTTTTTCATATACGCTTTTTGTCTTAATGCAATTTCAGGATTTGCGTTCTGTTCGAATTCAGTCTTTAATTTGTTTATAAAATTATTCACTAGAGGGCACTGTACCCGTGCGATGTTCATGGTACCCAAATTTTATTCAGTTGAACGAGTAAAAGTTCACGGATTCAGACTTAATTATAAAAATAGTGTAACTCAACTTTCGGAACTCCGAAAGTTGAGATTTTTTATAAGAGTTGCTTGAACTCGTCAATCGTCAAGCCGGATTGCTTTATGATTTTTCGTAATGTGCCTTTCGCAACTTCCCGATGATCCGGCACAACAATGCGTCTATAAGGATATCTCTCCTGGCGTAAAATTATGTGACTCCCTTTTTGTCTATCTTTTTCATAGCCTACTTTCAACAAAGCAGACACAACTTCACGTCCAGAAATTCCTGGAAGTACGCTCACGCTGCCACCTCTATAATTTCTTCATCAATAGAAGGCGGAATAGGTTCATTATGTGCTTTCAGACTTTCAATATAGACTTCGACTGCTTCCTGAATATTTTTTAATGCTTCTACTCGTGTTCTTCCCTGAGAAATACAACCAGGTAGAGAAGGAACTTCAGCAACAAAGATGCCATCTTCATCTTGTTCAATAACAACTCGATATTTCACGGCAACCTCCTTTTTTCTTGTTTAACTTAATTTTATATCGCCATTATTCTAAACCCAATAAAGCCCCTCTACCTTCAGTTTCAACCCGAAATATTTTTCATCGTTCCTAACACATAACTACTCAAAATATCAAGCTATTTACACGGTTACTCAAATAACTGAAAAGTAATGACCTTTCACAAGTTTTTGGTCAACCATCTTATATAATTTTCATATTTCAAGATCAACAAGTTTTCCTGTTCCGGCAGGGCTATCTCATCTAAATTTTATTGATATAGTTAAATTTGTTGTTTTTAATATTCTCGCGCCAAGCCGCAAAGCCGCAAAGTTTTTTAAGCTGGCTTCAGGCTTACGCCTAAATCCAGCTTAAAAGGTTTCGCCGAGCACCTAAAAACGCAAGGCAAAATTTTAGTTTAACAGACTATATTTACATGCGTTTTTAGGTGCTCGGCGAAAGCCTTTTCTTTACTTGCGAAAGCAAGGAAAGAAAAAACCTTGGCGCCTTGGCGTCTTTGCGCGAGGAATTTAAAAAAATTAGATGAGATAGCCCTGAGGATGAGAGCAGGGGTCATTGAGTTTGTTGGAGAGGTGGGGTAAGGGATAAGGGGTAAGGATTAAGGGGTAAGGAGCCGCCTGCAATATAAAAAAGGGATAAGGGGTAAGGGGCTAAGGCAGAAAGAAGATATAATACAAACTAGCTATAACGTCCATCTTTTTTCATCCTTCATACTTCATACTTCATCCTTAAAAGATATGTTGCTCTATATTCATATACCTTTTTGCAAACAAAAATGTCATTATTGTACTTTCTTTTCCGTCCCCATATTTCCAGAGTTGCTGGAAATATATCTTCAGGGGCTAAAGAAAGAAATTATTTTACGGGCCAAAGAGTTCAATTATCCTTCTATTTCCAGTGTGTATGTTGGTGGCGGAACACCTACTTTACTACCCCCATCTGTCCTGGAAAAAATTTTTAATTGGTTACATAAAAATTTTTCATTTCGAGAATGCGTTGAAGTAACGATAGAGGCTAATCCAGAGACAATAAATGGAAAAAATATCTTTGCCGTCAAAAATCTGGGAATCACTCGTGTCAGTCTGGGAGTACAAAGTCTTAATGATGCGGATCTTAAATTCTTGGGACGCAGGCATACAGCCAGAGAAGCCATATCTGTATATTATATGCTTAGGGATGCTGGCTTTAACAATATTAATCTGGATTTTATCTGGGGATTACCCGGACATACGCCTGGCAGATGGATCAAAACATTGAAAAAGGCAATTAAATTAAAACCAGAACACTTTTCATGTTATGCTCTCACTATTGAACCAGGTTCCAAATTGGCACGTAACAAGGATAAATTCAACTTCCCGGACGAAGACATGCTCGGCCAAATTTATGTTTATGGTACGGAATTGCTCAATGCAGCAGGTTACCTCCAATATGAAATTTCCAATTTCGCTCGCATGGGCTATTTCTGCCTGCACAACCAGGGATATTGGGAAAAACAGGACTTTTTAGGACTGGGGCCTTCTGCAGTTTCCACCATTGGTGACAGGCGCTGGCAAAATCCAGCCAACATCAAAGATTATCAACAAATGACAGCTCGAAAAATGCAGGGACTTGATTATGAGACCCTGGATAAAAAAAAGAAAATTAATGAATTGATTATGCTCTCTTTGCGCACCACCAGAGGATTAAATCTTAAGACTTATCGCAAAATGACAGGCAAAGATTTTTTAGAAGAGCACGCCAGGCTCATCCAATTGCTATATAAAAATAAACTTCTCAAGGCCAGCAACGGACACTTGCGACTGACCAGAACAGGCATGCTGGTCAGCAATACCATTATTGAACGGTTTATGGTAGATTAACGGAGGAAAAATATGGGCGAGTGGTCAGAGATAGGCAAACTTTTGATTTTCTTTGGGCTGGTTTTAATCGGAATAGGCCTCCTTTTGCTCTTTGGCGATAAATTACCTTTAAAATTGGGCCATCTGCCCGGAGATATCGTGTATGAGCGGGAAAATTTTAAATTTTATTTTCCCTGGGTAAGCTGTCTGGTCATAAGCATTGTCCTGTCTTTGATCTTTTATTTCTGGCGCAGATGAAGAAAGAAGGGGGGAAAGAAAGTAGGAAGGATGAAGGATGAAATTTTCTTTGATTTCTCAACCTTCGGAACTACTAAAGTTGAATCATGAAAAATTCGCCTAACCCATTCCTCCTTCATCCTTCATCCTTCAAAAAAAACCGCCCTTTTCATCCTTTTGATAGTCCGCTCCTTGCCCAGAACTTCCATAGTCTCGAAAAGGCCAGGGCTGGCTGTCTTACCGGTAATGGCCACACGAATGGGTTGGGCTATGACCTTGAATTTTATTCCAGCATCTTCCAGGTATTTTGCCAGAATCTGCTCCAACTCCTTTTGTCCAAAATCTTTTGTCTCTTCCAGGCGATTCACTACCTCCTGTAAATGTTCCCTTGCTTCAGGAGTGAGGAATTTTCGCACAGCTTTGGCATCATACTGAAGTTCTTCGTCAGCAACCAGAAAAAACTCTGCCATTTCTGCCATTTCTACCATAGTCTTGGCTCTGGGCTGGAGCAAAGGCACTATCTTTTCCAGATAAGACAGATCAGCATCAAATTCACGGACATATTCCTTTAGTAAAGCAGCCAGATCAGCAGGGCTTTTCTCTTTGATGTAATGACTGTTTAACCACAACAATTTATCCATATCAAAGACACTGGCTGACTTGCTTAAATTTTCCAGGGAAAACTTTTCAATCAGCTCTTCTCGGGAAAATATCTCCTCATCCCCATAGGCCCAGCCCAGACGCACCAGATAATTGATCATGGCTTCAGGCAAGAACCCCATTTCCCTGTACTTCATTACTGAAGTAGCACCGTGGCGCTTGGAAAGTTTTTTCTTGTCCGGCCCTAAAATCATGGGCACATGACCAAACAATGGCTGCTTTATGCCCAGAGCCTTATAAATAAGTATCTGTTTGGGTGTATTGTTAATATGATCATCCCCGCGCAGGACATGGGTTACACCCATTGTGGCATCATCCACCACCACGGCCAGGTTATAGGTGGGTGTGCCATCAGCTCTCTGAAGAACAAAGTCATCCAGTTCTTCATTGTTGACAGCAATTGGACCTTTTATCAGGTCGTTAAAGGTGGTCTGACCGGTCAAAGGCGCTTTTAGACGAATAACGCGGCCCTCACCAGGCCCCAAATTCTTCTCTCGACAGCGGCCATTGTATTTGGGCTTCAAGCCTCTGGCCCTTGCCTGCTCACGCATGGCCTCCACTTCTTCCGGCGTACACTCACAATAATAGGCTTGCCCTGTATCCACCAGCTTTTGAATATATTCCCGATATAAATCCATACGCTGACTCTGGTAATATGGTCCCTGGTCACAATCCAGGCCAAGCCAGTCCATAGCCTCCAGAATAGCCCGGGTCATTTCTTCCCTTGAGCGCTCCAGGTCAGTATCTTCAATGCGCAAAATAAATTCTCCGCGATTTTTCCTGGCCCACAGCCAGTTAAAAAGAGCAGTCCTGGCCCCTCCAATATGCAGATAACCTGTTGGACTTGGCGCAAACCTTGTAACTACTTTTGTCATACCTCTCTTACCCCTTTACTCTTCATCCCTCATCCTTCATCCTTCATCCTTCACCCCTCATCCTTCATCCCTCATCCCTCATCCCCCATCCTTCATCCTTCATCCCTCATCCTTCCCTTACACCGCCTCAACAGCCTTTAACTCCGGTATTTCTTTGAGAAGAAGACGCTCAATACCGTTTTTTAAAGTTATCTGAGACATGGGACAACCCTTGCATGCCCCTTGCAATCTGACTTTTACAATACCATTCTCGGTTACTTCCACCAGTTCCACATCACCACCATCAGCCTGTAAAGTAGGCCTGATTTTTTCCAGAACCTGTTCAACCTTTTCTCGCATATTTCCCTCCTTTTCAGTGGGTGCATCCGTCAGTAGCGGGAAAGCACCAATTTTAACCGTACTCCAGGGACAGGCGCCGAGCACCTGAACATACAGGTTTTGTTCAGGCAAACACAGGCATTACATCTCAGGTGCTCGGCCTGTCCCCGCCACGCAAGCACATTTGCGATAAGTCAATCCTGACAGCAGACGATTATCCCGCTACTGGCGGATGCACCCCCAATAACCAATACACCAATAACCAATACACCAATGAGAAGCCGGGAAGTCAGGAGAGTTGTGGTGCGAGCGGTGGATTCTCAATCTCTTAGCTTCCTAACTTCCCAACTTCCTCTTCTAGTTGTCCAGCTGAAGAAGCAGTTCCTGGGCGTTTTTATTTTCAGGGTTTTGATCCAGAAGGATTTGTACCTGTTCCCTGGCCTCCTGATTGCGGCCAAGAGCAATCAGGCTACCGGCCAATGAATAGCGTACATCACCGTTATCCGGGTTGAGCTGGAGATAGTTCTTAAGATGAATTACTACGTCTTCAAGTTTGTTCAATACATGCCCGGCCTGGACAAGGCCATAAAGGGCGACCATGCATTCTGGATTGATTTCCAGGGACTTTATGAACAGGTCAAATGCTTCTTCTGTGTTGCCTTTTTCCATTGCGATCAGTCCCATGCCGGCATAAGACTTGTCATTGGGCTCAACCTCGGCTGCCTTTTTGTATAAAGTCATGGCCTTTTCCAGCTCTCCCTTTTGCACGGCAATAGTTGCCAGGCCAAGGTAAGGGTCTGCATGGACACCATTGCTGCTGGCAGCTTTTTGATAATAGTCTTCTGCCTTGTCCAATTCGCCCATAAACAGATAACATTCACCTAATTCCTTATTGATTTCATAATCCAGGTGACTCATAGTTTACCTCCATTTTTTTGACAGATTGTTTGCTTTTGCTTTTTGTTCTGCAAGAGCAGTGCCAGAGAAGAAGTTGAGAAATTCGAAAATATTTACCTTTTCCAGGCGAATCATTTTTTGACTGACTCAACTTTCTGAGGTGAAAAAAATGTTCAATATTTTCATCAGTTACAGATTTCGGAACTCAGAAAGTTGAGTTGACTGATTTTTTTAGGTCGTTATCATAATTTTTATCGTATAATTTAAGTGATTACTTTATACTTCGGATTTTGATATTCGGTTTAGCGCGTCCAGGCAGGACGCGCTACTGGTATAAGGAGGTCATCATGCCTATCTATGAATATTATTGTTATGATTGTCGAAAAATTCAAGAGTTAATTACATTTCGGGTAGGTCAGGAAGTTGATATTAAGTGTCCAGAATGTGGCGGGACAAGAATGAAAAAGCTTATTTCCCGGGCCAGGGTTAAGCTTTCAGAGGAGACGCGCCTGGAAAAGCTGGCTGATCCTGGTAGATGGGGAGATGTTGATGAAAATGATCCCCGGTCTGTGGCCAGGATGATTAAAAAGATGGGTGCAGAATTTGGAGAAGACTTTGACCCGGCAGAGGTTGATCAAATCATGGAAGAGAGCGTGACTGACGAGGGGTTGAGCGCAAGTGGAACAGGAGTTGCATCTGACGAGAGTGAAGATGGGTTTTAACTGAACCTTAAGTGAGGAGATAGCGAAATGAAGTCCTTGTTTGAAGATCACATTCAGCTTTCCGCCAAAGTTCTGGATTTGCGCATGATGCGTCAAAATATTGTCGCGTCAAACCTGGCCAATATAAATACACCTGGCTACAAGGCCAGGAGGCTGGAGTTTGAGGACAAACTTCAGGAAGCCCTGGAATTGCACAAACAAAAACGATTGACGCGAACCAATGAGAAACATTTGCCTTTCAAGTTTGATCCGCAAAAGTTTGGCCCTGATTTCTGGAAAGACATTGAACCACGGGTGGTACAGGGCGAGGACAGGGTTGACCTGGATAAAGAGATGGCAGTGATGGCCAAAAATACAATGCTTTATAACGCCTTGACTCAGGTTATACATAGGGACTTTGCAGATTTAAAACAAATCATAACAGAAGGAGAAAAATAATGGATTTCATGACCATGCTGGATATAGGGGCTTCTGCCCTGAGCGCTGAAAGGACACATTTGAATGTTATTTCCATGAACCTGGCCAATGTCAATACCACTCAAACCCCGGAAGGGGGGCCATATCGACGCAAAAGCGTTGTTTTTAAGGAAGCGCCACTGACTCCTTTCAGTCGGGAGATGCAAAACGCTCTGGACAGAGAACTGCGCGGGGTCAGGGTAAAAGCTATTTTACCGGACAAACGACCATTTAAAAGGGTTTATGATCCTGGTCATCCAGATGCCGATGCTGAAGGATATGTCAATTATCCAGATATTAATGTGGTGGAAGAAATGGCCAATATGATGACGGCCATGCGTACTTATGAGGCGAATGTCTCGGCCATAACGTCGGCAAAGACAATGTTTAATAAAGCCCTTGAAATTGGCAAATAGTCTTGTAATTGGTGTATTTTTATAATACTGATGTCAATACTAACATAAGGAGTACAAAGATGGCTATTTCACCCCTGGCATTAAAGGCATATACCAATGCTATTCAGGCATCAAAAAATCTTGATATTCAAAAAAGTAAAAAAGAACATAAGACTTATGATTCTTTTACTGATACATTAAAAAAATCGTTGCAAAAGGTAAATGATTTACAAGAACAAAGAAATGAAATGATAGAATCATTTGCTGCTGGTGAGAAGCAAAACGTACATGAACTTATGATTACTTTACAGAAAGCTGGTCTGGCCATGCAGATGACAGCAGCAGTACGCAATAAAGTTCTGGAAGCATATAAAGAATTAATGAGAATACAGTTTTAGCAATAGCATGTGAACACATCGCCTATAAAAATTAATTTGTTGCGGGTGATTTTTTTGATGGGAGGAACATAATATGCCTGATAAATTGAAAGAGATATGGCAATATGTAGTTAATTTTTGGAATAAATTAACTTTAGCGCAGAAAGTATTGTATGCTGGTACTGCGGTATCTATAATAGTTGTCTTGTTAATTATTCTTATTATGGCTAATCAAAAAGAATATAAAGTTTTATATTCTAATTTATATCCAGAAGATGCTGCTCAGGTTGTTGAAATTTTGAAGAAACAAAAAGTAGATTATAAGCTTGCTGACGGAGGAAAAGCCATTCTGGTGCCCGCTGAAAAGGTTTATTCTCTGCGTTTGACTATAGCTTCGGAAGATGTGTTGCATGGACAGGGCGTTGGATTTGAAATTTTTGATCAAAATAAGATTGGCCAGACAGATTTTGTGCAGCGTATTAACTATCAGCGTGCTTTGCAGGGTGAGCTGGCCAGAACAATTATGGAATTTCCTGAAATAGAATCAGCAAGGGTGCATCTTGTTTTGCCACAAAAGAGTCTTTTTATTGAAGAGCAAAAAACACCTTCCGCTTCAGTTGTAGTCAAGTTAAAACGCAGACGTTCCTTAAAAAAAGAGCAGGTACAATGCATAGTAAACTTGATTACTACTGGCGTGGAGGGTATGACCCCGGATCATATAACCATCTCGGATACGCGCGGCAATGTGCTTTATGAGCCTGAATCAGAGCTTGATAAGTTGAGCGCTACTCAACTGGAATACCAGTTGAATTTGCAACGTCAACTGGAAAGGCGTATAGAACAGTTGCTTGCTCCCATTGTAGGCGGTCCCGAGCGGGTGATTGCGCGGGTGAATGCTGATCTGGATTTCAGTCAGAAAACAATTCACAAAGAACTTTATGATCCTGACACTCAGGTAGTACGTAGTGAGCAGAAAAGTGAGGAGAAAACCAAAGCCTCGGCCAATTATGATACTAATGTGCCAGAGCCAGCTTATAGGGGTGAGGGTTATGGAGGAACAGGGACCCTTACGGAAACGAATCGGAAATCCACTACTACTAATTATGAAATCAGCAAGGAAGAGCAGCAGATTATAGCGCCAATTGGAGAAGTGCGTAGATTGAGCGTTGCAGTTGTAGTCGATGGCAGGTATAAGAAAAATGAAGATGGTGACCTGGTGTATGTACCTCTTTCTGAGCAGGAATTGGCCAGGATAGAGGAACTGGTGAAAAATGCAGTTGGATTTGACCAGACCCGTGGTGATTCCATTGAAATATCAAATCTTTCATTTGGAATGAAAGGTCTGGAAGGAGGTAAAACCTGGATGGAACAAGTAGCCCTTTATTTTCAAAGCATAGGAAAGCCGATTTTAAACACTTTAATTATTCTCCTATTTATATTGCTGGTTGTGCGGCCAATTGTTCTTGCTATCCTCAAACCAAAGGTCATTGAGGAGGAAGAGGAGGTTGAAGAGTTAGAAAGCTTGCCAGAGCCAGAAGAGGAAGAAGAAAAACCCGGTTTACTGGATGCCTTTGATGAAGAAACGCTGGCCGCCATGGAAGAAAAAGATATGATAGAGGATCAGAAAGAACTGGCTATTCAGCTTTCCAACGAGCATTTTGATGAGGCTTTTGGTGTAATCAAAAGGTGGTTAAAGGAAGATATGGAGGAGGCATAGTTGGAAGCATATTCTGGCATTGAAAAAACAGCTATTTTGCTGCTCGCTCTGGGAGATGAATTCACTACACAGGTATTTAAGAAGCTCAATCGGAAGGACATTGCGGCCATTTCTAAAGCCATGCTTGAATTGGAGACTGTTTCCAGAGAAGATGCTGAAGAAATATTGCGAGAATTTAATCAGGCTGTTCTTCTGGGCAAAGAAATGGTATTGGGAGGCGAGGATACAGTAAGAAAGTTGCTGGAACATTTAGATGAAGAAACAGCAAAATATGTTGTAGATGCATTGGGTTTAGATTCTGGCCCTCCCTTATTTAAAGATTTGACAAAAGTAAGCCCCAAGATTCTGGCCCAGATTCTACGTAATGAGCATCCTCAAACCCTGGCCTTAATAATTGGCCATTTACCGCCAGAACATGCGGCAGAACTGCTTGAAAACTTACCTCCAGGGGTGAGGCCAGATGTTTTGATTCGTCTGGCCAAGCTGGAATCTGTCCCTGAAGATATGATAAGAGAAGTAGATAATGTTTTGCAAAGCCAGCTTATTGCGATAGGCGGAAAAGAAGGTAGAAAGGTTGGTGGCACTCATGCTGTGGCAGAGGTGCTCAATGCGGTGGAACATAGCATTGAAGAAGAAGTCCTTGCTGAAATTGAAGAAGAATCTGCTCAATTGGCTGAGGAAATCAGAGAGTTGATGTTTGTTTTTGATGATATCATTAATCTGGACGATCGGTCTATTCAGGAACTTCTTAAAGAAGTTAGTAATGAAGATTTAACCCTTGCTCTTAAAGCTGCCTCTGATGAATTAAAAGAGAAATTTTTTAAAAATATGTCAGAAAGAGCAGCCAACATGATCAGGGAAGATCTGGAGATTATGGGGCCGGTAAAACTTTCTGAAGTTGAAGCAGCTCAACAAAATATAATTAAAATAGTACGTCGTCTGGAAGCAGAGGGTCGTATTGTGATTGCAGGCAAGGGAGGAGAGGTCCTTGTTTAATAAAAGATTAAAAGGTAGAGTAATAGTGGGTCCTGGAAGTGAACCGCTTTCACAGGAGATGATGAAACGGCCAGAACAGCCCACTCTTATATCTCCAGAATTGGAAACTCAGTTCTGGCAACGTGTCAGGCTCAGGGTCGAGGAGAAGGCCCGCGAAATTATGGCCACATCTATAAGAGAAGCAGAAGAGATAAAGGCCAGGGCCCGGAAAGAAGGTTTTGAACAGGGTTATAAGGAAGGTTATGCAAAGGGTTTAAAAGAAGGTCAGGAAGAGGGACATGCAAAAGGACATGCAGAGGGATATACAGAAGGACTGGCAAAAGGCGAGGAGGAAGCCAGAAAAGAGGTTGAAAACAACTTCGCAAAGGAGATGGAAGAGCTGAAAGAAGACCTGAGTACAAGAATTGCTCATTTGCTGGCGGATATAGATGGACAAAAAGAGAAAATATGGAATGAGTTTAAAGAAGAATTGGTATTGTTGACAATAGTCAGTGTGGAAAAGATTTTTAACATAACTCTTAATGATCACAAGAAGGAAATTTTAAACAGTCTTTTTGATCAGGCAATGGATCAACTGGAAGATAAAAGGGAATTGTGTATCAAAGTAAATCCTGATGATGCAGAAATAATGCAAGAGGTGCTGGAAAAGGCCAGAGCTGAATATCCCCAACTGGATAAATGGCAGCTTAAAGCCGATCCCGCTATTGAACTGGGTGGGGTGATCCTGGAAAATGAAAATAGCATTATTAATAATACAATTGATGTTCGCTATGCTGAAGTGAAAAAAATTGTTGATCAGCTTGATGTTGAATAGTGAGCAGTGAGCAGTGAACAGTGAATAGTGAACAGTGAACAGTGAATAGTGAATAGTGAACAGTGAATAGTGAATAGTGAACAGTGAACAGTGAACAGTGATCAGTGATTAGTGATCAGTGCA
>OFBB01000121.1_pt1 | contig 11993 bp, 9 predicted proteins | sample 1520401 | NCBI WGS metagenome assembly OFBB01 (sample SAMEA3696446, study PRJEB22514) | metagenome | biome: water; feature: marine; material: hydrothermal vent | place: Pacific Ocean | collected 2014-08-12 | depth 1521 m | reverse complement strand
TACTAGAGATAGGTTATCTTCGATATAATGCGGTCTATTCTGGTAATACTTCGCTATACTGACAGACTCTATCTCATTACCTCTCTTCATGAGTGGGCTTTTGTACTTCTCTTTTAATACCTCATCGCTCTCAATTAACTCAATTTGGAGTTCATCATCTGCCAGATTGTGATATATAAAATTTGTAACTTTTTTTGATACATAACCATCCAAATCTGCAATAGCTTTGCCATTCATTAAGAAGATATTATTACTTCCAGTAACAAGCCCTAAACTCTCTCTATCTAGCAACCACCCCCTACTTCCTTGAGGGTGTGGTGATTCTATACTGTTCTCACTTATCTTTCTGAACTCAGCCATTGTTTCCACTGCCAAAACAGCTGTCTGAGCTTTATCAAGGGCTTTATTCAAGGCTGGTAACTCTTTGTAGTGAACGATAACTTTATCGTCCTCTACATCATAACCAACCAGCTTTTCAGCTAACTCACTGCTTACTATATATCCTCTCATCCCTTTTTTTAGGAATGATCTATCAATTTCTCTAAACACCTTGTTCCACCTTTACGTCTTGAATGTCCTCTATAGTCCATCCTTTAGCATTCGCTATAACGGTTCCGCTCATGATAATTGATTGCTCATCTCTTTTGGATGGAATGAATTTACCGTTTTTTATTGAGCGGGGGAAGTTATCAGTAAATTGTTTAACAATAAACGCACTTTTAGGATTGAAGTATTTTGTTAGCACTCGTGAGTGAAATGCAAAATCAGTAAGTTTTTTTGGCTCATCTTTTTTTACTTCAATATCTTTTTCAATTGTGAGTTGTACTACTTCTTTTTTTACTACAGGTGCTACTATAGGTTCTGATGGTGCTACAGGTGCTACGGGTGCTACAGGTGCTACAGGTGCTACAGGTGCTACAGGTGCTACAGGTGCTACAGGTGCTTCTTGGTTCTTTAATATCTCATCCCATTTTTTTAACGCTTTTTCATAATGTACCACAGGAATTATAAAGTTTCCTCTTTCGTCTATCTTTGTACCTTTAAAAGTAGTCATTACCCATTTTTTTTGAGTGTCTGTTTTTACCCAATTAGTAAAATTAGAGGAGATAGATTTAAGCTCTGCATCCGATACAGAGTTAGTTACTGGAGTAGGGGCTGTTTTTGGTGTATTCTCATCAGATTCGCTCCCCCAATCCATAGAATAATCATACCCTTTAGCGTTTGTCGGTATATTTAATAACCCTAACATCGCATTTCTGATCTTGTATGAAATTATAGACTGTCGCTTGAACTCATCTTGAAGAGAACCATGTACAACTTTTCCTAAGCTTTGCTCATGTGAGAGAAATTCCCCCGTTTTGATATGAACTAAATCCACTGCTAAAAATAGTTCGTCTCCTACTTGTTCTTGTACTGTTACGAATTCCAAACCACATTTAATCATTGTTGGAACAATCTGCTGTTTCATACTCGGTAGAGATGAGTAACTCCATGCTATTTTCCCTTGTATGCTTACATCGCTATCTACTCTTAGAACTATTCCCCTCTTATTAAAATCGGACATTGCACCTACTAAACCCTTAAGTTTTTCGTAATTTCTTGTTTTCATCGTTATACCTTTATATTTATGTTGTTACTCTGTAAGTATACTGTTATATTACTTACGTTTTGCTTTTATTCTACTAATTTTCTCAAAATATTTTGAAATTAAAAAAGCGTCTGCTATCCCATCTGACTTAATATTTTTTGGCATTCCTAAAGAATGAGCTAAAATAATATGATCTTTTTTTGTCTTTCTTCGAGCTGGTGGGCAAAAAATATACCCTTTTTGCCAAACCCTTGGATGGATGATGTGGATCTTAGCTTCTGTGGCACGTGCCAATCCAAGAATAACACCATAGTTTTTTCCTATAGTCATATTAGCTACTTGATTAGTTTGTTCTTTAATTAAGAATTGCTCCTATATAACAATATCTTTAGCTTCTAAAAGAAGAGTGTACAAAGTTTTACTGTCAAGCTCTTTAGCTTCTCGTGGCATTGGGTAATAAAGATATTCTCCATTCTCTCTAAGAATAGTGATACCTCCAGTTAGCCCACAATCAATAGAAACGAGAGATTTTTTATACTCTCCCCCCCTTTGGATCATTAAGTTAAAAAACTTGATAAAAAGATTGCTCATTCCCATCTTATATCACTTTTGTTTGTATGTATTTCATGAATAAGTGTCTTCTATTAACAATATCCTCTGACTCATATTGTTCTATTCCAAACACATTCTGTAAATCTTTTGGTGTTTTTCTGAAATTAGATACAAAGAATTTTACAGTACTTAAAGCACTTATTCTAATCATATGATTAATTAAATCCTTGTTAAGTTCGGTCAACTTATCTTCCTCCACAGTTAATATAGGTTTTACAGGTGCTACTATAGGTTCTGATGGTACTACAGGTGCTACTATAGGTTCTGATGGTGCGACTGTATCTGTATCTCCATTACTATAAAATTCTTGTAACTTTATTAAATTGTCTTTGATACTTTTAATCTCTTTACGCGAATATTTTGCATAGCCTTTATTTGGAATTCTTTTCCATCTTTTTGAACTCATGTATTCCGCCAAGTCCAGCTCTGATTTAAAATCCTCTTGGACATCTTTATATATTTTAAGAAAGTTTGTGACATATAAAGGTTTTTTGCTCTGTTCTACTATCGGTGCTTCTGCTTCCACTCCTTTAACAGTAACATTCTCCTCTGCCTTTTTTGGTGCTACAGTTATCATCATTGCCACTGCTAATATATTTTTCTCTATTGCATCACAAACCTCGTGAATTTCAGCTGTTTGCTCACATGTATTTACTATTGCTTCAAAAGCAGTAACTGATTGTCGTACATTGTTCAACTTTGGTATTGTTGGGTCAAGTGTTAATTCTGTAACTGCTTCTTCCAATACTCGTAACTCATTTTCCCCCAATAACGGTTGAGGAAATTCCTCTTTATCCTCAACCACATTAAAAGGGATTTCTTCTACCTTTACCTCTACTTTTTCCTCTTCCTCTACTGGTTCTACATCTACTTTTTCCTCTTCCTCTACAGGCTCATCGAAAGGGTTAATTATTAAAGGAGTCGGTTCTTTTTCTATTTTTACCTCTACTTTTTCCTCTTCCTCAACCGCTAACATTTGCTCTGTTGCTACTGCTACATCTACCATTTTTACGGAGTCCTCAACAGCGGACGCAGTTACAGTTCCAAGACCGTTTATGGTCTCTAATTTTGTGTTTATACCTTTTAGCATTATGATTACAGTTGCTAATCTTTTTTGTGATTCAGTCATTTTTTGTATACCTTTTAATTTTGATAAAAAACTTTAATAGTTTTATACAGAGAGTCCTTAGACTCCCCTAATAAAATTATTTAATTTTATTTACGAGTTTTTCTACTTCCATTAAGAAAATTCTTTGATCAATTGTCATCTCATGTTTTGCATTATCTACATACTCTCTAGCTAATTTTTTCATGATATGTGAAGTTGTCGTACCCTCTTTTTCTGCTACTTCTTGTAGCTCTCTCTTTAGTTTATATCCAAAAATTGCAACGGCTCTACCCGCCAAGTCATTTTGGTCAGCTGTGGTAAGTTTCTCACCACTCTCTTTTTTTGCTAGAATCGCTTCAATTCTCTCATTAATCGGTAATTTTCTTGCCATCTGTTTATCCTTTAGTTGTGTTTTGTTGTACTGCTATTATAACGTATTACTACTATCAGTATCCTTATTTTTTTAGAAATTTATCATATTTTTTTAACATTTGTAGAATGCTCTCTTTTTTAGGGGTTTGAGTGTATTGGATTATTCTTCTTATGAGTCGGTTAGGATTCTGATTAAAAATATCTAAAGTAATAGCATATTGATACTCGTCATCATTTAATAATTGTTTTAACTTTTTTTGTTGAGGTGATACTTTTTTATTATAAGCTCCCATTCTACTAATGACTAAAGGAAAAGACTCTATATTTTTATTTACCAAGGCATCAATTATAAAGGCTATTGATTTGTTATTGGCATACTCTTCAAAAGCAGTAAGTTTTGGCATAAAGTCGAAAAAAGTATCAATATCCATTTTATTTGATGCAATTTGGCGGATGGTAGTCAATGCTCTTTGTCTACTCATATTATCAGTCACTACGAGTTCTCTAATCGATACTGTTCCTAAAAGGTCTACTTGTTGGCACTCAGGACAAGCTGTAATAATATTTTGACCATCTCTACTAATGATTTCTTTATAGTCAATTCCACATCCCCCACAGTGATGGACTGGCAAGGCTTCTATACTAATATCTTCTTCTCCACAATCCCTGCATTTTTTAATCGTAATAATGTCGTTATCTTCTTGATACTTATCAACTAGAAGTAAAGGTGTAACACTTCCACAAGTTTTGCAAGTGATAGAAGTTTTCTTTTTCTTTACTGGCTTTTTGTCAAGTATATCAACTCTTTCATAAGGGTGACCGTGTTCTTTTACATTTCCAAACAAATCAATGAGGATGGAATGAGTCTTTAAAAGTCCTTCCCCCTCATATGTTCGAGCAGAACGACCCCCACATTGAATAAAAATGGATAACTGACCCAATCTAGTAGCTAAAACTACATTCACTAAGTTTGGTACATCAATTCCAGTAGTGAGCATTCGAACACTAAATACGAAGTCTACTTCAAAATTTCGCATCATATTCAAAACGTATTCAGTAGCTTTCTTTCCTTTTAAAGGTTTCTTAGCCCCAATATCTACGGTAGCACCTGTGTATACTGCTTCACATCTGAAATTTTTATTATGAGCCTGAAACTCTTTCATGAGTTGTTTTGCATGTTTAATACTTTGGCAAACTATAGCTGTTGGATACCTTGAGTCATAACGCTTCAATACTGTTCCAACGACATCTATATCGCTTTCTTCAATAGCTTCACTCATTTCATTTTGATTGTAGTCACCAGTAGAGGTTCGGTGCATCCCTTTAGTGTTCAGGTCTCCCTCTTCGTAAATAACCATCGGTACTAGATATTTATTATTCAGCATATAGTCATAATCGAAGTTACGCCCTAAAACTGTGTGATTTAAATGAGGAAACCAAACTTTATTACCATCAAAAGGTGTACCTGACAAGAATCTGAATTTTTGATTGTCTTGCTTGAGTTCTAAGAGTTTGTTGATCCTTGGAACGGCTGTGTGAGCTTCATCAATCCAAATCTCATCAAAATTTAAATGATCCAACTTACTCCACTTCTCGTTCTTCTCTCTGAGTAAGTATGTCTCAATTGTAGTGACAATGATCCTACGATCCAAATCTCTTTCTACTGAACCTTGAAGTATCCCAACTTCTACGGGATATTTGCTCATCTGATAAGCTAATGCTATCTGTGGGACTACGAAGAGAAACTTTTTGTTTAGGTTCTCTTTTTGCATTGCGTAATAAAAGAATAGGGCGGATTTCCCTGCACCTGTAACTAAGTAGATTGTTGTTAGAGGGGCTTTGATTATCTTTAGCTCCTCTGTAAGCTTTGCTTGATGTTCACGCCCTGGATAAAGTAATTGGCTATAAAAGCGTTATTGTTGTTGATGCGGCGCGTTTGGGCAATCCCCCCGGGACCATAATTCAGGCAACTCTTGAAGATATTTTCAACACCCACTCTCTGGTCAATTCCCACGCCATAACCCTGGGTACAACTTTAAAAACAGGATATATGCTTTTTCCCGATGAAATGCCTTCTGATTTAAAAATTATTCTTATTGAAGCAGAAGACATAAGTCATTTTTCAGATAAATGCACACCAAAAGTCAAATCCTCTGTCCATAAGGTAGTAAATATAATTAAAGATTATTTTACTGCCTGTTAGACACCTTCCTTTTTATCAAAAAAACGTCTGCAAGACCCCTCTCTTCAGGGACTCAACAGAAGCATTTTCAGGCAGTCATGGGAGATGCTGACAAGACTCCTGGAGTATTAACTGAGATTCTACGGTGGAAAGTTGATACTGGTGAATCCACAATCAGGAAAGCAAGGATATCAAGAGAAAAGTTCTGCAAGAAGTTGTCCAGGCTGGTGGTGAGTATTGGGAGAGAGGATAAATTGATCCAGATCAATGCAAAAATTTAAGCCTATAAATAGTTTTTTCTTTTAACATATTTACTCAGTAAAAAATTTGAAATATGTCGCTGTGTTGAAAAAGTTAGTTATTCCTAAAGGGAGGTAAGTTAGGATGTCTAAGATAAAATTTGGTTTTTTGCTGGCTGGAGGATGTGCTGGCTGTGAAATGGCTCTGGTGGATTTGTCTGAAAAGCTTGTTGATGCTCTGGAGCATTTGGAAGTGGTGTTCTGGGCGCCAACAGTGGCTGACGTTAAATATAAAGACCTGGAAGCAATGGAGGACAACTTCATTGATGTAGCCTTTGTGGATGGCATGGTTCGCCTGAGTGAACATGAGCATATGATAAAGGTGTTGCGCCAGAAAAGTAAGATTCTGGTTGCCTTTGGTATTTGCGCGGCTTTGGGTGGAATTCCAGGCATGGCTAACCTGCACACCAGGGATGAACTTTTTAAGCAGGCTTATAAAGATACTTTTAGTACGGAAAATCCTGATGATGTATATCCACAGCCTGAATATCTGCTGGATGACAAATATGATCTGACATTGCCCGAGTTTTTAGACAAAGTTCGTTGCGTGTCAGATATTGTAGATGTTGATTATTTTGTTGGCGGATGTCCGCCACATCACGATTTTGTTGCGGGAGCTGTAGAAGCCATTGTGTCCGGTAATCTGCCTCCCAAAGGTTCCTGGCTAACCAATGGTAAATCCGTATGCGACGTATGCAAACGCAATCCTGCCCGCAAAGGTGAAGCCAGGGCTTTAATTACTGAAGTTAAGCGCACAGTAGATGGCCGTCCTGATCCGGATATATGTTTGTTGCAGCAGGGGTATTTGTGTTTAGGGGCCATGACCCAGGGCGATTGCGGCGCCTCCTGCTTGAACGTGAACATGCCCTGCCGGGGATGTGGCGGTCCTATCCCTGGGGTCAAAGATTTTGGGGCCAAATGTATTGGTGCAATCGGCTCGGTTATGGGTGATGCAGATGCTGCTAAAAAATTAATGGATAAATATCCCAATTTAGCCAAATTATTTTATCGTTACAGTTTGCCGGGAAGCTATGTGGGAAGGATGAAGGCTGAAGGATGAAGGCTGAAGGATGAATTGAAAGGATGAAGTAGGAAGGATGAAGGATGAAAGGGGAAGGGAGTGGGCAAAGCACTGTCCTGTGGAATTATCTCCTATTCCACAGGGCAAGTCTCTGCCTTTTCTGGAGCGGATACAAGTCCTTGCCCCTTCAATTACACCAATAACCATTAACCAATATACCAATAACTAATAACCAATATACCAATACACCAATACACCAACCCACAGGAGGATAATAATGAAAAAAATAGAAATAAATCCCATTACCCGCCTGGAAGGGCACGGGAAAATCGCGATTTTTCTGGATGACAAGGGTAATGTTGATGACGCATTTTTCCAGGTGGTGGAATTTCGCGGGTATGAGAAGTTTTTACAGGGCATGCCCATTGAGGAAGTACCACGCACGGTTTCCACGATTTGCGGCGTGTGCCGGGGAGTGCATTTTACTGCGTCCATGAAAGCATCGGATCAAATTTATGGAGTGGAACCTACAGCTACAGGCCGCAAACTGCGGGAGATGTTTTTTTACGCCCACCATATTGAAGACCATGCTGTTGTTCTCTATGCCCTGGGCCTGCCCGACTATGTGGTTGGGCCGGAAAGCTCTCCTGCTGAAAGAAATATAGTAGGCTTGATTCAAAAAGTTGGGGTGGAAGTTGGAAAAGAAGTATTGCGCAAACGCGGGCTGGCAGTGAAAATTTTTGAGCTTCTGGGAGGCAAACCCAATCATCCAGTGGCTGCACTTCCAGGCGGATGGTCAAAAAGGTTGTCAGAAATTGAGCGGCAGCAGATTGAAAAGTGGGCTGATGAACTGATTGAGTTGGGCAAATTGACTCTTAAGGTATTTAATGACGTGGTATTGCAAAATCCGCGCTACATGGAATTGGTTACTGGAGATATGTACAAGGTGGAAGTTGGCTATATGGGCAGTGTGGATGAAGAGGGCAATATTGCCTATTATGATGGATTGCAAAAGGTTATAGATGCGCAAGGTAACGAAGTCGGGACATTCAAAGACAAGGAATACCTGGATTTTGTTGCTGAACGTGTTCAGCCCTGGAGTTATTTGAAATTTCCCTATCTCAAGAAAAAAGGAGATTGGCAGGGTATTCAGGACGGTACAGATACAAATTTGTATTGTGTAGGGCCGCTGGCAAGACTAAACATAGCCAGGGGCATGGGTACTCCGCTTGCTCAGGAGGCATTTGAAAAGTTTCAGGCAACATTTAATGAAAAGCCAGTGCATTACATCCAGGCTTACCACTGGGCACGGGCCATTGAGCTTTTAAATGCTGCTGAAAAATTAAAGGCCCTGGCTCAGGATCCTGAAATTACCAGCCCTGACACTGTTGCAGAACCTGGCGAGGTAACAGGTGAGGGCGTAGGCATTATCGAAGCTCCGCGCGGCACGCTTATTCATCATTACAGAACCGATGAAAAGGGCATTGTTTCAGACGCCAACCTGATAGTGGCCACAACTCATAATAACGGCCCCATTAATATTGCTGTTAAAAAAGCAGCCAGACATTTTATCAAAGACGGCAAAGTTGACGAAGGTATTTTAAATTATGTAGAGATGGCCTTCAGGCCATATGATTTGTGTCTGGCCTGCGCTACACATACTGTAACAGGAGCTGTGCCATTAGAGGTCAATGTTTATACTGATGATGGCAAGTTGTATCGACAACTGAGAAATTTTTAGAGGAAGGAAGATAAGAGGTAGAGGAGGATAAAATGCAAGATAGAATAGGTGTCATTCTTTGCACTTGTGGCTCATCACTTGAAGATAAAATTGATTTTACAGACCTTGAAAAGTGTGCAGAGAAATTAGAGTCTGTTACAATTATAAAGAAAACAGATAAGTTATGTAAAAAGACAGAAAAAATTTTGAATGAATTTAAGGGCAAAGCAGACAAAATACTTTTTGCATGTTGTTCTGAAAGGTTATCTTTGACCTTTAATGAAGATAGGATTGCTAAACTGCTTGAGCAGATTGGATTAGATAGCGCCATGTATGAAACTGCCAATATACGAGAACAATGCGCCTGGATTCATGAAGATAAAGAAAAAACAACAGCTAAAGCAAAAGATTTAATGTTAATGGCCTATGAAAAATTAAAGACTAACAGTAAGGCTTATAAATTTAACCAGATAAAACAAAACGTTCTGGTTGTTGGCGGCGGAGTTGCAGGGCTTTCTTCTGCTATGAGCCTTGCTGAACTGGGGGTCGATGTCACTTTAGTTGAAGAAAAGCCCAATTTAGGAGGCCATATATGTCAGATTCCCTTTTTATGGCAAAGTGAAGGGTCAACTTATGTTTGTACAAGTGAATGTGTTGGTCCTGTAATAGCAAGAGATGCTTTATTAAAGGATGATGTAGAATTTTTAACAGCAACGGAAATAGTTGATCTGGAAAAATGTAATGGTAACTTTCATGTTAAATTAGAAAAGCAACCCAGGTATGTTAACCCTGAGCTTTGTGTTTCATGTGGCAAATGTGCTGAAGTTTGCCCTGTTGAGATTGATAATGAATTTGAGTTAAATATGAAGAAACGAAAGGTCATTGACAAAGATTTTCCCCTTGCCATGCCTGATACTTATCATATCATAAGTTCGGCCTGCAATATGTGTGGTGAATGCGTTAAAGTATGTCCGGTAAATGCGATAGATCTGGATGCTAAACCAGAAATTGTGGAAAAAAATTTTGGCGCTGTTATTCTTGCTACTGGCTTTAATACCCAGGATATGAGCCAATACAAAAAGTTAAGCTATGACAAACCAAATGTCATTACTTTGATGGAGTTTGAAAGGCTGGTAGCCAATCGTTTTAATGGTAAACCGCCCATGAGCATTGTTTTTGTTTTATGTCAAAAAGATGAGGTTGGTTATTGTTCCAGACTTTGTTGTTCTATTACGGCAAAGCATACATTCAGGCTGTCGCAATTTTTTATGGGTACGGAAGTAACTGTACTATATAAAAATTTGCGCACAACTGGCAGAGGAGCGGAAATTTTCAGAAAAACATCTGAAGAACGAGGAGTTGAGTATATCCAGTCTGAAGTTGAAAAAATTGAAGGGGATGACTGGTTGACTGTGATTACAGACCAGGGTGAGTTTGAGGCTGATCTGGTTGTTCTGGCTGAACCGCTTATTCCGTCACCTTTAAGGCTTGTTAAAATGCTTGGGCTGCAGACAGATGAATTTGGATTTCCTCTGGAATTTCAGCCCAGGGTAGTGAGACCTTTAGAAAGTTATGTCAACAGGGTTTTTGTGGCAGGAGCGGCCAAAGGGTTTAAGGATGTTCAGGAAAGCATAGAATCCGGTAGCGCGGCAGCCATAAAGGCATATCAAAGCTTGAAAACTTATTCTCAAAAATTTGTCTCAAAAACCATTGAAGATAAATGTTCCAGGTGTGGCATGTGTGTACCGGTTTGTCCGCACAGTGCTATCAGTATCAGGGATGAGAAAGGAAATATTTCTTTCTCTACTGAGTTTAATGTGGAGAAAAATCAGCCTTTTACTGGCTCTATAAAGATTGACCCGGCTTTTTGTAAGGGATGTGGTTTATGTTACACTACCTGTCCTTCAAAAGCCATACAGCTTGTGAATCTGGAAGATTACCAGATTTTAAAGATGGTTGATGCTGCTTTTAAACATCTTCCAGAAGGAGAACCACGGATCCTGGCATTTTTATGTTACTGGTGTTCCTATGGTGCCGGGGATTTAATGGGGGTTAAGGGGTTGAAGCTTCCTGAAAGTTTCAGAAGCATAAGAATCAGATGTTCTGCCTCATTAAATCCTGATGTACTTACAGAAATTCTCTTTAAAAACAAAGCCGATGCAATTGTTGTAGCTGGCTGTCCGCCTAAAAATTGCCATCATTTATGGGGCAATTATATTCAGGATAAGAGAATTAAATTACTTCAGGATACTTTAAAAGAGTTTGGTATCAATAAAGACAGGTTGCGCTGGGAGTACATAGGTGTTACAGCATGGGGAATTCTGGCCAAAATTTTAAAACATCTGGACAAAGAGATAAGGGGGTAAAGGGGTACATCCCAGGCCAATCGCACTAAAATTTCGTTGATACAATACTTCTGGGGCGGAAATAGACTCCGCTCCCTATTTTATTAAAGGGACAGGAGAAATTTTAGAATAGACGTTAGCTCAGCCCGGGGTGGTCATCAGAGTTAGTTCATCAAGTTGAACTACACGGTTCTATAGTAGGTAAAAGTAAAAACTTACAGAACAATAAAGGGGTAAAAGGTCGCGAATCCGGGTGTAAAATAGGGAGGAAAATGAATAAATTCTTTCAATAACTATACTTTGGCAATATTATGGCGTTTGCCTGAAAGAATAGATATTTTCAAAGCCTGATATTTTATGCGGTTGGCGGTCTTTTTCTATCTTTAATTTATCCTTGAACCGTTGAAACTGTTCTTTGACAAACTGGCTGCTGCCCAAAAATACTCCCTCTGTCAGATATCTCGTCCTGTACAACAAACGGTCTGCTGTGGTAAATTTAAACCCCTTCTCGCGTTCTTTTTTAACTGTTTCTTCATTTATGGATGCGCCTTTTGGAGTTTCCAGACAGCCATGCTCATACACATATTCCCGGTACATACGAAACCGCTCCTCCACATCGTCTATTTCATATTGTTTCAAGCCAAAATCCAGACTGAGAAATCCATCTTTATTGCCTGTTCTGGCCAGATATCCCATGGATGACCAGCGATAATCTTCAGGCTTTTCAACTATACCTGCCCTGATGG
>OFBB01000119.1_pt1 | contig 12021 bp, 7 predicted proteins | sample 1520401 | NCBI WGS metagenome assembly OFBB01 (sample SAMEA3696446, study PRJEB22514) | metagenome | biome: water; feature: marine; material: hydrothermal vent | place: Pacific Ocean | collected 2014-08-12 | depth 1521 m | reverse complement strand
TATAAAACGGTTTATAATTATCAGGAACAACAACTTTACAGTTTTCAGAAAATGGATGTATATACTTATAATCAACAGGTCCAAACATGGTGATTTGTGGAATTTTAAATAATGATGCACAGTGGCTAAGTCCAGAATCAGCAGAGATAAAGAAATTGCATTTTGAAATTAACGATATGCTTTTTCTTAAATCCATCCCTCTGGCGACTATTAAATTATTTATATTTAAATTGTTGAAATAGTTATAATATTTATCTTCAAATGGACCTATAAACACCAAAAACTTTACATTTTTGTATTTTTCATTTATCATTTTTATTAATTTGCCCCAATGGTTAAGACTCCATCTTTTAAATGGTGGGTATTTTCCAGTCCCAGGATGTATTCCTATAACAAGACCATCATTTAAATTATTTTCATTCCAAAATTCTTCTGAAAATTTGACTTCATCATCTGTAATATAATAATATAATATAGGTTCATTTTCTTCATTACCGCAATTAAATAATTCTTTTACTAAATTTATATTTAGATAAACTGCATGTTTTTCCTTCACATTTAACGATTTATTCACCAATATATTATGAATTTTTTTAATGATTCCCATATTATACTTGTCATTGTAATATATACCACCAACCCTTGAACTCAAAAATTTTAAGATATAATCCATATAATACTGAATTCTCAATTTGCCCCCTATAATCCACATAATTACTGCGGAGTAAATGCCCTGTGATGGATATATTGTAATTACTGCATTATATTTTTCTTTTCTCAATTTTAATAATAATTTAAAAAATTTTAAAGGATTTTTAGAGTTATTTTCATATATTTTATTTACTCTTTCATCTTCAAGTAATACATATTTTGTTCCATTACCATATACAAGAAAATCCACCTTAGAATTAGGCATTTTTTTCTTAATTAAGTCCAACGCAGGTAAAAATGTTATTAGATTACCTATTCCCGAAATAGCAATTATCAAAACCTTCACAACCTCACCAGTTCATTACTTTATATATTTCCTAATAAGCCCAAAAGTTTCATCAGCATGTTCTTTTGTAGATACTCCAACAACAACAGATTTTATATTTGGTAGTGAGCCTAAATACTCATAGGCATCTTTTGGTTTTAAATACCCTGCGGCTAATGTGCTCATTGCCATTACATCAACATCATATTCATTCAAAACTCTTTCACATTCTTCTTTTGATGGATTCATTTGAAAACCCACTTTATTAAATGATGCCATAATGAGCGGTTTTTTAAATCCCCACTCATCAAACTTCATAACCATTCTTGCAAAGTTAAATGTTCCAAATGCAGGAATAGCATCATATTCATCTTTCACATGGTCAATATATGTTCCAAAAATCTCTTCACCATCCATTGCAAGAGCCAAATCCGCAAATACATTGTGGAAAAACACTGCTTTCACATTTAAATCATTAAATGGAATTAATTCCACATCAGTTAGCGTTGATAGTAATTTACCAACATCCTGTTGCAATGCCCCCATACCTCCCTTAAATAATATTTTTAACTTTTTGGATGTGCTTACTGAACCAAATATTTCATTAAACAACCCCATAACTCCTTTTTCATTTGCTTTTCTCACATATCCTTGGGCATAAGGCAACATTGGATAAAAATTCATCTCATCAGATAATCCCTCATTTTTTAGATAATCAAGAATATCTTTTGCTTTCGGATGTGTTGATAGCATCATTCCCTTTACATTATTATCTAATGAATATTTTATAATGTCTCCAATATTTTTCATCTGACTAAATTTCTCCACCCTACTTCTTGCGGCATCCTGACTAAGATGATTAACTCCAAAAAACTGATTATGACCTAAAACAATCTGGTCAATCTTTCTCATTTAAATCACCCCATATTCAACATCCACAGTTTTTCTTTCTTCTGCGGATTTGTATATTGAATCATTAACACACTGGACTTTATATCCATAAAATATATCAATATCTGATTTTTTGTTATTTTTTACACAATTTACCATGTGCCTATTTTCCCTAGTGTATTCTGGACCTCCAATATCCACTTCTACGCCAGTATATAAATCCTGTTTGTAAAGTGTTGTAAATCCTTCTTTACTATCTTCATAATATTTTATATAATCATCATTCACAACAAGCATACCTTCGCTACATTGAACTTCTATTTTTATTTCAGGAAGTCTATAATTCCTTACACTCCATGAAGCATCCAAATGCCCTTCTAATCCACTGTTAAATGTTAGGTGGGAATGAATAAAATCTTCTACTTCATTAGAATAGTATGATTTTGAGTTCCCCGATACTGTTGCTATATCTCCAAAATACCACAATAATACATCGACCAAATGTGTTGCAAGTATATTCAATACTCCCCCACCACTTGATTCTTTTTTATACCTCCATCCTTTACCCTTAGAGAATAATTGTGATACATACATGTGTGAATTAAGATACAACGGCTCCCCTAGTATTTTACTGTCCAATATCTCTTTTGCCTTTGCAAAAGTATCTACAAAATGCTTACAATATCCAACCATATTTATTATATCCTTTTTATCATTCATTAATTTTATTAAACCGTTGCAATCATCCTTTGAAATCCCAAGTGGTTTTTCTACAAAAAAATTTATTCCAGATTCTGCACAATCTTTTGATATATTTGTATGGAATGCAGTTGGTGTTGCGATATATACTAAATCCAAATCTTCCTTATTAAACATTTTCTGATAATCATTATAAGTATTCACATTTTTTAGAACTTTTTTAATGTTTGAGGACATTAATTTTTCTTTTTCAGCAATTGCTACAACATTCACATCGTCAAAACTATTTAATATGCCCGTATGAAGAATACCCATTTTTCCAAGTCCGATTATCCCGACATTAATATTTTTCATAATTTCACCGCATATAACTTTAATAATAAAACATACAAACACAAACTAATGTTTAACTAATAATGCAAAATTAACTAAAACTTACTTCCTAATCCAAGCTCTTAACATAACCGGAAATGCTGTGAAAGGATACTTCAAGACCTTTAAACGAGAAACTCCGTGCATCCTTTTTTCAAAAATGATTGGAACTTCCTTATATCTCAGACCTTTTTTACCTGCTCTTATTATGATTTCCTGATGAATTCCCCACCTGTCAGCTTCTAAATCAAGCTGTTTAGCAGCATATTTATTAATTGCGACTAAACCACTTTGTGAATCGGTTGTTGGAACTCCCGACATAATTTTGGTAATTGTTGTAGATATATTATTACATATTATTCTATTCTTATAGTTGATATTGGCACCTTTGGTGTATTCTCCCAAAAATCTTGAACCAACAACTATATCAGCCTCATCATTTATAATGGGCATACATGTTGGCATTATATCTTCATTTCGATATTGTCCATCAGCATCAAAAATAAAACATATATCGTATGGAGAGTTTATAAAATATTTATAACCTTCTCTTATGGCAACTCCCTTACCCTTGTTTTCGCTGAATGTAATTACTTCAACACCACATTCTTTTGAAACTTTCGAAGTATTATCGGAGCTCCCATCATCTACAACTAAAATTCCATCAACAGTATTTTTAATATTCTCAATAACCTTTTTAATAGATTTCTCTTCGTTGTATGCTGGTATCAATGCTAAAAGTTTCTTGTCCATAGTATCCTCGCCGAGATTATAAAAATAATAAAAAATAGAATTAATTATTTAATATTTAACCGCTTTAAATCTTCCTCAACCATCATCTTAACCAATTCTTCAAATTTGGTTTCTGGTTCCCATCCAAGCTCATTTTTAGCCTTTGAGTAATCACCAATTAATAACTCCACTTCACAAGGTCTGAAAAACTCAGGATTAACTTTTACCAAAACTTTTCCTGTATTGGCATCTTTACCAACCTCATTAACTCCTTCCCCTTCCCATTCAATATCGATTCCTACAACTTTAAACGCATTTTCAACAAATTCTCTAACTGTGTGGGTTTCATTTGTTGCTAAAACAAAGTCATCTGGTTTATCGTGTTGCAATATCTTATACATTCCATATACATAATCTCCAGCGAATCCCCAATCTCTTTTAGCACTTAAATTTCCTAATTCCAAACAATCCTGTAATCCGTTATATATTTTAGCAACCGCCAATGTTATTTTTCTTGTTACGAATTCGGGTCCCCTCATAGGGCTGTTGTGTATTTTAAACAAATTAGGTCCTGTTGCAAAAGTTTGCGATTCTGTCTGAATATCAAAGAACCATCCATCAGGAGATTCTGTATCGATAATTTTAATTACTTCATTTAATTCTTTTCTAAGATGTTCTCCTTTACCTGTTGGATTCGGAGCTCTGAATTGGACATAATAATATCTTCTATCTTCTCTATACTCACATTTACACTTTACAGTTTGATTTGAAAAGTGTTTAAATATGAATATTAATCCCAAACATAATGTTGCTGAGCTCGTAGTAAATCCTTTATACTCATATCTTTCATTGCCGTTGTTTCTTCCATCTGCTAAGTAGTATCCATCAAAGAACATCTTTTTAGTTTCCACATCTGCATTTAATATAAAAATAGGAACTCTTTTCTCATTGCTATGTCTCGTATATATGTGCTCTCTAAGCCATAATCCAAAATAAGCATCATTGTTAATATCCAATTGCCAAACATCTTTTTTACAATTTTCATAACTACCAGGACCATAACTATTCAATCTGTATGACCAGCCAAATTCATTGGTTAATAATTCAGCAATTTCTATTAACTGTTCCTTGTCTGTGCCTGTTAATCTTATTCTACCTTTCTCACTGATATATCCATCTCCAACTAAAAATCCTATGAATTTTGCCAATGATTTATCTAATTTTAAGCTTTTATCACTATTTGGATATTTAACGCAATATACTTTATCTCCAATACTAATATCTTGCGTTTTTACTTCACTATTGTCATCAGTGAAACAGACATGGTCATAAGTAGCTTCATAACATGACTCTCTTGTTTGAATCAATTTTAAAGGTTTTTTACTATCTTGATAACAAGTTCCGTTCAGTAATTTTGTCCATTCATCTCCATTCCATACATAAGTATTATCTTTGTATTTATTTAACATACCTTCATATCTGTGTTTTTCGGTTCTGAACAAATCTTCGATTGGTAATATATCAATCATGCTATCATTTAATTTTAAGATTAAAGGTGAATTTTTTGGTATGGATTCGTGATTGAACAGGATACCATTGCTCATAAATAAATCATAGCTCTCCCTGTAATTCTTAATTGTCCAAAATCCTGCCAATTTGGAAACTCCATAAGGACTTCTTGGATAAAATGGAGTAGTTTCTTTCTGTGGAATCTCCTGAACTTTCCCATATAATTCGGAAGTTGCGGCAAAATAGAGTTTTGAAGATGGCGCGTGTTCATATACGGAATTTACCACATTCAAAGTTCCACTAATATTTACATCATAGGTAAATCTTGGATTCTCAAAACTAAATCCTACAAAACTCTGTGCTGCTAAATGATATACTTCATCTGGCTGAACTGTTTTAATTACGGAATCCATAAATAAATTATCTGTAATATCTCCCCAGTGGATATTTATCTGTTCTTTTTCTTCTTTCGATAAATGCTCCAAGTTTCCCAAGGAGTTTTGGCTGTTTCTTCTTACTATTCCATGAACTTCGTATCCTTTTTCTAAAAGTAATTTTGTTAAATAGTACCCATCTTGTCCAGTAATCCCAGTGATTATTGCTTTTTTCATTGTTATGACGCCTCAATATTTTTAATATCAATTTATCAATTAAATATATCTATTATCCTTCAACCATTCAACATAGTCTTTAACAGCATCTTCAAAATTCCATTTAGGTTCATAGTCCAAATATTTCTTGGCATTGGTTAAATCTGCCTGAGTAAAATCTTGATAAAACTCTTCATAAGGATTATCAATATATTCTGGTTCATAGTCAAAGCCTAAAACATTGTTTAAAACTTCGATAATGTGATTAAAAGAAACAGCATTTCCGCTACCTGCATTTACAATACAGCTTTCTTTTGCATCTAATGCCAATAAATTTATTTGAACTATGTTTTTAACATAAACTTGGTCTCTCTTCTGCTCTCCCCATTTGAAGATTCTTGGATTTTTTCCATCAACCATTTGTTTTGCCAACTGCCAAACCATTGAAGCCATTTTTCCCTTATACTGCTCCCTTGGTCCAAAGACATTGAAGTATCTCAATCCAACTATATGACTGTTAGGATATTTTTCCATGTATTTTTTAGCAATACAATCGCATATCCACTTCGAAAACCCATATATATTATTAGGTTTTCCCGCATATTCTTCTTTTTGTGGAGATTCAGCATCACCATAAGTTGCCGCAGAAGACGCATATATAAATTTTATATCATTTTCAACAGCAAAATCTAAGAGTCTTCTAAACCCCTCCGTGTTTATTTGCATCATTAACTTCTGGTCACTAACTGTTGTATCAGTAATTGCCGCTTGATGAAATATTACATCAACATCTTTAAATTTATATAAATCAACATCTAAAATACTATCAGAGACTACATCCCCTTCATAGCCAAGGAGATTTTTGAAATTACCGCTGGAAAAATCATCTAAAACCACCGTATCGTGTCCTTTATCTTGCAAGTCTAATGCAAGGTTAGAACCTACAAATCCTGCACCGCCTGTAATAAGAGCTCTCATATTCACCCCTTGATTAAAATTAGTAATTTATAGATATAATGCCTGTATTTGCACATTTTAAGTATATATTACTATATTGTTCTTTACTTTTATACTTTTTTATGTTATTACTCGTGGAGCGGGTTAGAATATATGTGTTGTTAAAATGATATTATCGGAGCTCCTAAAAAAATACCACCTAAAAAAGAGAATAGATAAATTTATAATAGCTATGCAAGATTCAATTTAGAAATTATCAGTTTTATAATGGTAGTTATAACAATTTTAGTAACCATTACTATTTCACCAAACATGGAATTATTATTTTCAAGTATCTCATTTTCTTTTATGGCATAATATCCTGATTTTGTTATGCTCATAGTTATTTCGCTGTTATTTTTATCGTAAATGTATGGAATATTTTTCCAAGATTTCAACTTTTCGTCGTAATATAGTATCTTTAACTCTTTATTATCTGGAACATTTAAGGATATTTCAAGCGTTAAAGGTTTGCTAAATTCTGCATTTTTTGGAGCTATATAATATGCAATTGTAGTATTTGGGAGCTCCACCTTTTTTATTTGCACATCGCCTTCTGTGTTAATTTTTGTTCCATCAGATATTGTTAATGTGGCATTATCAATATGTTTTATTACTGTTCCATAAATGATATTTTCTTCCTGTTCTGGGTTATTATTGTTTTCAGTATTTTCTATGTTTTCAGAAGTGGTATTCTGACTTGAAGCAATATTCTCAACTTTATTATTCTCAGTATTTTCAATTTCCTGACTCTTTGGTTTGTAGTAATTAATATATATGATTTTGCTGTTTTCGTTATCGTATGCGTCTTTTGCAGTTATTTTAAATGTATTTTCCCCCTCTTTTAAATTAAGAGTGCCTGTGTAATGACTGCTTGATTCATTATAACCCAGCCTATTACCGTTTAGGTAGAATTTTATCGTATAATCCGATACATCTTCAACAATTGCTTCAAAATCTACGGTGGAAGTAGTATAATCTCTTTTTGATGGAGATAATATTGTTATTTTTGGAGGTTCGTTGTCGGTGTTATTTGTAGTATTTGTGGTATCTACTACTGATGGGGCAGGTGGAGCTGGAGTATCGCCTTTAATTATAATTTCTTTATTTACGCCACCAACACTCAAATATATTGTTGTTCCTTCTGGAATGTTGTTTGTTTTGTATGCGTATTTAAAATTACCATTCTCATCTGCATTTATTGTTGTTGAAGCTATTATTTTTAGTTTTACAGGTTTTGATTGGTCTTTTATAGTCCCTCCAATTGTCATATCATAAGTTCCCTCAGGAACATTGGATTTAGAAACTGTTGCTATGCCATTACTGTCTGCACTAGAACTTATGGTAATCCATATTCCCATATTTACGCATACATATGCGTCATTTACATTTTCAGCAATAACCTTAAAATTATTTGGTGGGCTCGGAAGCTCAACCCCATACATATCATACCCATAATCAGGTAGTAATATTTTTGTAGGATTTACTTCAAACCATGCTTGACAGTTTATAGCTTCATTTGGTGATGCTTTTCCTGTTAATGTAATGGTATCTCCCACTACTGGATTTGAAGGAGATATTTCAATATCCGAAACTGCATAAATCGGAGAAATTAAAATTCCAAATAATATAATCATAAAAATTTTTTTATTGATATGGACCACCCCTTGGTGTGAATTTAGTATAAATCAATCATAAAATTTAACATATTTATAATTTATGAATTTCAATGCTCGAAAAATAAAAGAAAAAAAGAAAAGAACTTATTAATTTATGTTATGAACATTTATTGTTGTTCCACTGCAACAATCTTTTTATCTACTGTATCATATACTACGCCAATAACATAAGCGTTTGATATGTTTTTAACTTTTAATGTATCTTTATTCTCTTTCGTTATCTCATCACTATATGATACTGATGCGGCGCTATTAAATATCGTTCCAGATATGTCTTGTATTTTTTTAGCACTTAATGTTATGAAATCGTTGTTTTCCACAATTATTTCGCTTCCACTATTTCCAACTACTGATACATTGAATAAATTATTGTTTGGATTTGTTCCAACCACATTTAATTTTATTCCTACGGTTTTATCTATCATTGCCAATCCATACCTTACATTGTTTGTAGGTGTATCGTTTAACGACATATTGTATGTTGTCCAATTAAGTGCATCTGTTCTATTGAAGGTCAATGTTAAATTATATTTCATTACTTCAAATCCACCTATTGCAAGGATTTTAACATCGTCATCTGTGGTCTTAACTCCGTTTCCTTCGGTAATTATTACGAAGTAGTCAGCCTTGCTATCATCTGCATTAATGGTGAATTCTGCTTTACCGCTTGATACTGTTGCTGTATTATTATAGCCTGTATTCAAGCTGTTTATTAATCCTGTTGCATCACCATCCAATAGTGCATTTATATTATCCCTAAATGTATCTCTTGTGGTAATTATGTTTAATGAAACATTCTTGCCGTTCATATCTGCGTTGTTGTATGTAATTGTAATTGTATCTCCATCGTATGAGACTTTATTGAAGTTATTCATTGCTTCAATTACTGATTCAAAGCTTTCATTATCTTTGAAGTATATTTCTACATTCTTAGTTGTATCTTTTTTATCTACAACATTTGCATCTGCTGTTATTGTTGGTATGTTTATGGTTTTTGTTCCTGTAATGGATAATGTATTGCTGTCTTGTCCTTCAAATTCAACAATCTTATCGTCTGCTATAACTTTTATTGCTGGTTTTTCTTCAACTGGCTGAGTTAATGAGACTGTAATTACAGAGGTGACCTCATAAACTCCATCTGATACCGTTAAAGTAATATCGTAGGTTCCATCCACAGGATAGGTTATATTTATTGTTTTCCCGCCGTCAAGGTATGAAAAACTTCGATTGTCTGGTGCCAACCATGTAAATGTTAAAGTTTTATTTTCTGGGTCATAGGATTCTGACGCATTTATTAATACATTTAATCCATCTCCAGTGTAGTTGTATAATACTACTGACGGGTCGTTCGTTACATTTACACTTAATGTAATGCTTAATAATGGGTCTTCGGTCATATATAATGTTACAATACCATGCGTTGCATCATAATTATAGTAATTTGGCTGGTCTTTGGTTTGGTCGTATGCTGGAATATCTCCCAATCCTTCTTTAAATACTTCGCTCACTGAGTTATTACCAACAGGTATTGCAATTACGACATAAGTATCGGTTGTATTTTCGAATACAATTTCAGTGTTTATTGTTGCTTCATTTGTAGTCTCATCAAATGTAATATTATTAATATCGACTGAGACATTATTTACATCTTTACTTGCAATGACAACTGGTGTCATAAGTTCTTCCGTTAGCGTAGAAGTATTTTGAATTTCTTCTGCCCTGTCTAACGCATCTTTAACATTTTCTAAGTGAATTGTAGTGTTTTCTATTGCTGATGTGTTTGAAGTGTTTGTTGTTGGAACTGCAAATTCTATTGTTTTCCCACTAACGGTTGTTGTAATACTAAACACATCAGTTTTTGAATCATTTATTGTAATATTTGTAGTGTCTGCAACTGTTGTATTCACAACCTGCAATGAAACTGTACTGCCGTTTGATGTGGTTATATCTTGCTGTTCTGGAACTGCAATATCTAATGTAAATGTCTTATTTATTTCTGGATGACCATCCAAAGCAAATGTAATACTTGCCTGATAAGACTTTCCAGAACTTAATGCTGATGTATTTGTAATGTTATATACAACTATTTCATTTGAATTTGCATCAACTGTTAAATCTCCACTCATTGAAACACTGAGATCTGAGCTCACATTTGTTGTGTTTATAATTGATATGGCGGTATCGTGGTAGTTTGTAATCGTTATTGGAATTGATTCATCTACATTCTCAGTAACTTTTGATATATACTCCTGATTTACATCAAAGTATCTTAGATTTAAACTGTCTGATTCTGATACCAATTGTCCGTTATCATCATAAACTTCTAATTTTGCAGTGTATATTCCCTGCATTAAGTAGTTTCTTGATGTGTTCAAATAGTATGATTTCCCTGATATGTCTTTTTCTTGCTCAGTTCCATCACCGTATTTTAATACAATCTTTTTTAATCCATTATCATCGCTTACATTTATAATAAATGTTGCTTTTAAACCATCAATTGAAGCTTCGAATTTATTTATCACTGGTTTGTTATCTACTGTTGGTGTTGATGTCGATGTCGATGATGTTCCTCCGCCTCCTCCTGATGAGGTTATTCCCGTAGAGGATAATCCATGTGTAGTTGCAATATTTGATACGATATTTGATAACGATGTATCATCACTTGAAATTGAAATTCCTGATGAAAATGTAAGTTTTGATACTATATTACTTATAATACCTTCATCTGATTTTGGAATTGGAGCTATTGAACCCACATAACCACTAACGAAACTTACTACTGCATCCAATATTGGATTGTTAGTTTTTTCGGCATAAACTACTGCAACATCTTTGTTTTCAGCATTTGGATTTATTTTTGTAACATATGCTAATGCAGTTCTTACAGCTGAATCATCACTACCTGATGCGATTATCGTATTTTCTGCGTTTTTTGACAGCGTATTTTCTATAATTCTTGGAGCTCCGCTACCAATAATTATAGCATTCTTTGGTTTTGCAGTCTCTAATATTTTTGCCAATCCTTCATCTTTACCTAACCCATAGTATAATACAGGAGCTCCGAAACTCACTGCCACAGGACTTATTTTTTCATTAAATCCTTCTACAACTACAAGGTTATCTAATAATTCTGGTTTTTCCGCTTTAATTAATTCATACATTTTTTGGGAAGTTTCGATTCTAGTTTCCCCCCAAACTCTTTGAGTAGTTATTTTTAATCCTTTTATCTGGTTCTCTACATTGGTGCTAACTGCAACCGAACCACCGACAATTATTACCTTGTCAATATTATTTCTTTCAAGTTCTCTTTTAGCATCATCTGATAATTCACCTGTTGGCGTATATATCAGTTTATATCCCATTGCTTTGGCATAAGGTGCCGCAACAATGGCATCTGCTGGTGTTGATACTACAACTGCTACATTTTCAGCAATTCCTGACGCAAAACTAAGTGGTAATGCACCTAAAATTACTATCAGAGATAGCAGTATGGAATAGATTTTCATAACAATCCTCCTACATTTTTATTCGACATATAAAAATAAATAATAATAAATATATAAATAATAAATATAAT
>OFBB01000117.1_pt1 | contig 12199 bp, 13 predicted proteins | sample 1520401 | NCBI WGS metagenome assembly OFBB01 (sample SAMEA3696446, study PRJEB22514) | metagenome | biome: water; feature: marine; material: hydrothermal vent | place: Pacific Ocean | collected 2014-08-12 | depth 1521 m | reverse complement strand
CGATATTCGGATTTCGAATTTCTCAACTTTCGGAACTCCGAAAGTTGAGTTATTCATATTACACCCAGGCTTCTTATCTCTTGCCTTTTAAAAAAAATCAAGGCAAACTTTAAACAACTATTTTTCAGCAAGGAGAACAAATGGGAATATTAAGCAACAGCCTTAGCCTGACCAGATATAAAATCGTGGGCAATGTGCCAGACTCTCTCTGGCCTGAAATTCAAACCAGATTGCTCAAATTTTCTTTTCGAGATATTGATCACACAGCAGACGAACGCAGTTTTGGCTGGGTTTGCTTTGATAATATGCTGGATCCTGCCTGGCAAACAGCTCCACCAGAAAAGGGAGAATATCTTGCCTTTGCCCTTAGACTGGATACTAGACGGTTGCCTGCTGCCGTCTTAAACAAACATTTTCAGCTTTTTTTAAGCGATTACATGGCTGATCTTAAGAAAAAAGGAATACAAAACATTTCCAGACAGAAGAAAAAAGAGCTCAAGGAGATGGTAAAGGCACAACTAATGGCCAAAATACTGCCTGTGCCAGCCTATTTTGATGTAGTCTGGGACATGGGGAAAAATATTGTCTATTTTGCCTCAACAAGGCCCAAGATTCTGGAATTATTTGAGGAACTTTTTGCCAGAACCTTTGAACTACACCTTGAACCTCAGAATCCTTTTTTTATGGCACTTAATATTCTGGGAGAAGAACAATTGTCAAAGCTCGAAGCATTAGAACCCACTCTGCTGGCATTGTAAAAATTTACATAAAGGACTTATAGGAAGATGGGCGGGAGAAAATTATATGCTTGAACTTTCAAAAAAAGTTAAAAATTTGTTTTTGATAAAAACAGCCAGGGAAAACCGGGCATTATCCAAGGATTTTGACATAGTTGAAATGCCCATTGAAGGGGTTGTGGCCTACTGGCTCTCACTGAAAAAAATTCTGGGAAACAAAAAAAATAACACGTTACTGGAGCAGGAAATTAAAAATACCTCCGAACCTTATGTCAAACATTTACTTGAATTATTAAATACATCTCTTAAGCCCGAACAAATTGCCAGGTTTGCCGCCATCAAAAAAAAGACCATACTCAAAGACTTACAGCGCAAACTAATACTTATGTCTATTTCTATTCTTGGAATGAGCACCAATGAAAATCCTCAAAAAGTCCTTTTACGTATTATATCCAAATTTCCCATTTCACCAATCTATGAACAACAGGTCTTTGAAGCCGCCCAGACCATTGTGAATAACCTGAATCAAAAAAATTTAAACAAAGATAAATTCTTTAACATTGATCACCGACTCAAGATTGAGTCGCTCATCATTAATCTGATCATTTATAACATGCTTGCCCGCCGTAAAGATCACCAGGAACTCGCCAAATTTTTGCCTTATATCAGATCATTCTACTTTGCCGAAGGGCTATCCTTAATTATAGATGGGTTTGATTATGATTTTATTAAGTATCGGTTGAACTTACAAAAAAAAGAAATCCTGGAGCATACTGAGACCAAAATGGATTTATCCGCAGATCTCTGCGTAGGCATAAAATTAAATCTTGCCTACGCAGAGCTGCGTACAATTGCCAGATCTTATTTACTCTGATCGACCTGCTCTTCTACTGGCTTTTCCATTATTTTTACAACCTTCTGGATTACTGGCTCCCTGTATTGTCCTTTAAAGTATAAACACTTTGTAGGACAACTGTCCGCACAAATGCCGCAATAAATGCACGCAAAGGGATCAACCTGCCAGATACCTTTCTTTTTATCCACTGTAATACAGGCAGCAGGACATTTACGCGCGCAAATGCCGCATAATTTGCATCCTGCTATATCTATATCCAGTTCTCCACGCACATTTTCAAAAGGCTCCCGCTTCTCTATGGGATAGAGCCTTGTGGCGCTCTTAGAAAAGAGATTCTTTAATATGGTTGGCGTAAAATGAAGCATAATAACTACCTCACGTTTTATAATTATCTTTCTGTGCAACTGATACACGGATCAATGGAAAGCACAACCACAGGGACATTTGCCAGTTCCGTTCCTGGCAACATGGCCAGAAGGGGCGGAATATTGGCAAAAGTAGGAGTGCGGATTCTTAGCCGATCCAGGTGCTTTTTGCCTGATGCCCTGACGTAATAAAGCAATTCACCCCTTGGCTGTTCGCTGCGGGTAATAACCTCTCCTTCTGGATTGCCCTTTACTTTGACGTTAATTTCACCCTCTGGCAGTTTATTGATGGCCTGACGAATCAAATCAAAAGATTGTAAAACTTCTCTGTAGCGAACTTTACACCTTGCATAGGAGTCGCCATCATTTTCCACAACTGGCTCGAAATCCAGCATGGCATAGCCAGAGTAACCGGTTTGCCTTACATCCTGGGCTATGCCACTACCTCTTCCTGTGGGCCCACACGCTCCCAGTTCATAGGCTTTTTCCCTGGTCAAAACACCCTGACCTCTGGTTCTCTTTTGCACTGAATAATCATCCAGAAATACCTTGCCCAGCTCTTTATATTCCTTTTCAGCATCGTCCAGAACACTCAAAATCCACTGACACTGCTCAGGAGAAAGGTCACGACGCACGCCGCCAATAACATTTACCGAAATAATTACCCTGTTGCCTGCTGTTGCCTCCATCACATCCATTATTTTTTCCCTGATGCGCCAGGTCTGCATAAAAAGGCTTTCAAAGCCAAAACCATCTGCAAAAAGACCCAACCAGAGCAGATGACTATGAACTCTATGCAGCTCAGACCAGATAACGCGCAACAGATGCGCCCTGGGTGGCACTTCAATATTCATCAAGGCCTCAATGGCCTGGGCGTAAGTTGCTGCATGAATACAACTACAAATACCGCATACCCTTTCCACCACCTGAACCAATTGATGAAAATCCTTTATATCAGCAAGTTTCTCCAGCCCACGATGGATGTATCCAAGCTGTGGCACAGCCTCTGTTACTATCTCATCCTTTGTGGTGAGTGTCAGATGTATCGGCTCCGGCAGAACCGGATGCTGAGGGCCAAAAGGTATTACAGTTGGGGCCATTATTTCTTCCCTCCGTCTTCTTGTTTAATGCTCATGGAACAATAAGGTGCCCTGATCCCTGCTTCTTCGTCCAGATACAAATGTCCGCCAAAACTAAGAACCAGGTCTTTAAATTCAACGCCAAAATGATCCTGAATCTCGTTTTCAATGAGAAAAGCGCAAAAATAAATACCAGAAATGGACTGCAAAGGTGTGTTTTTATCCATCTGGACGCGCAGGTTGACCGTTTTAAAGTCTTTGTCAAAATGATAAATTATCTCCAATTTGTCTCCAACCTCAACAGGGCTCATTGTCACCAGACGATAGCCTTCATTTTTCAATCTGGTAACTTCATCCAGAAGCCTGGAACCTTCCAGTGCAGTTATATTTCTATCTATCATCTTCTTGCTCCACACAGTTTTTTAGATTTTCTGACTTTTCTGCCAGAATGCCCAATGCTTTTACAACACCGTCAATTATTGCCTCAGGTTTAGGCGGACAGCCAGGCACATAAACATCCACAGGAATTGCCTTATCAACACCACCAATAATATTATAGGCATCACGGAAAATACCTCCTGTATTGCCACAGGCGCCCACACACACAACAACTTTTGGATCAGGCATCTGCGCATAAATATTTTGCAGGACATGTTTATTGCGATTATTTACCCCGCCTGTCACCAATAAAATATCAGCATGTTTAGGATTACCGGCATTAATGATGCCAAAACGTTCAACATCATAAAGGGGGGTTAAACAGGCAAGGATCTCAATATCGCAGCCATTGCAGCTACTGCAATCATAGTGCAAAAGCCACGGAGATTTAATCCTGGATTTTTTGATCAAATTTTTAATAGCTTGCATTGCAAACCTCTTTCTCTATTTTTTTATTACAAAAGTTAATTCACAAACCTATTGGCATATAAAAATGCAATATTAAAAAAGGCCAGAGAAATGCCAACGCCCCAGACATAAGTCAACATCCAGCGCCAGGTTGCCCTGGTGACCAGATTATCAACAACTACTTCAGCCGCATAAGTAACAATCAACAACAACAAAAGGCCAATCCAGCTGGTGCTCCAGAACAAACCACATATACCAAGCACGAGCATAATTTCATACCAGTGGGCAATTTCAATCAGGGCCAGGTGAGGGCCTGAATATTCAGTCAAAACCCCTTTTACTATTTCCTGATGGCCATGATGCGAAGTTGAAATATCAAATGGCGACTTGCGCAATTTAATGGTCAATGCAAAACCAAGCACCAGATAGATAAGTGGCAAGCTCAAAAAAATAGGTCTGGGATAGCTTAAAATATCATCAATCTTAAAACTGCCAGTCACAAAATAAATGCTTACAAAGACCACAATCAAAAGAGGCTCATAAGTAAGCATCTGGATCAGCTCTCTCTGTGCCCCAATCTGGCTATACGGTGAAGGCGTAGAAGATGCGCCAATGGCCAGAAAAACTGAGCCAATTGTCAAAACAAAGAAAATCATCAATAAGTCTGATCGCAGGGCAAAGAGCAAAACAGAACTCACTGCTGAAATAAGATAAATCCAGGCACAAAACACCTGCGTGCCATTAACCATCATTTTACTTTTGCCCAACAATTTAAAGACATCATAAAAAGGCTGCAAAATAGGAGGCCCATAGCGTCCCTGCAACCTGGCAGTCAGTTTCCGGTCAAGTCCGGCTATCAATCCTCCCAGCAGCGGAGTCAAAATAACAGCTAAAATAGCTATTATAATATTGGATACCGTAAACATCTCCTTACTCCCTTATAAAAATTGTTTTTAGAACACACCAGCCAGGCTAACAATTATAGTGCCAATGGCAACAAGATTAATGCCATAGACAAGCTTGTCTTCGCCTATGTACTCGACAAGATAAAAATTGCTCGCAGTAAAAGCAAAGAATTTACCCAGAGGTCCTTTATGACCGTATTGATCTTCCTGAACAGTGCCTATGCCAGCCATATAAGGAGCAACATAATTACATGTTCTGTCTTTCCTGACAGCTCTCAATGACCAGACAAGCCCCAGGATAAAGATAAAAAACAAAGGATAAATGGAAAAAGCTCCGATTTCGCTGCTAAATCCGCCCTGAGAAAGCAAATAAAAGCCTTTTTGATAATAAAGACCAACAACCGGCGCTACCACTGTGGAATAAATGGGAACAACAAGAAGGCTCAAAATAAAACCCAGAACAGCAAGAGGCAGCAAGGCAACGCTGATGAATAAAGGCTGACTTTCAGATTGAGGAATGCTTTCCTGGCTGTTGCAAAGAATAAGACCTGCCCACCGTGCCCAGAAAACAACAGTAAAAGCACTGCCCAGGGCCAGCATTATAACGACCATTGGGTTATGGGCTGAAGCCTCTATCACCATCCATTTACTTAAAAGCGCACCAAAAGGGGGGAGAAACATGGTGATCATGCCAAAAACCATAATAATGGTTGTTCTGGGCATACGGCCAAAAAGTCCGCGCATGTCCTCTATCATCCTGCTGCCAATATTTTGCTCTACATAACCCATGCACATGAACAGAAGCCCTTTGGCCACAGCATGGAAAAGAATAAGCAAGATGCCAGCGGCAATGGCTGCTGGTGAACCAATACCCGCACACGCCACAATCATGCCCAGGTTGGCAATGGTTGAGTAAGCAAGTATCTTTTTGCCATTTTTCTGGCTCAAAGCCAGAGTAGAAGTAGCGATAAAGGTAAACGCGCCAAAAAAGGCCAGATAAGAAGAAAATAACGTGCCATGATAAAGGGGAGCCATGCGTAAGATAAGATAAACTCCGGCATTGACCATTGTAGAGGAATGCAACAGCGCGGAAACAGGTGTCGGCGCGACCATCGCACCGGTTAGCCAGCTCTGAAAAGGCACCTGAGCGGACTTGGTGAATCCAGCTATACATAAAAGCGCCATAACAAATAAAATTCCGCTTCCCTGAGCATTTTTAAGCAAAGCTGTAATTTCCAGGGGCAAATGATTAAGGCTCAAAACAAAAAGGCCGAAAACAAAAGCGGCTCCACCCAGGAGATTCATCCACAGGGCACGACGTGAATTGGTCCTGGCCTCTTCTGTGTCATCATGGCCAATGAGCATAAATGAACACAGGGTGGTAATTTCCCAGAAGAAATACATCCACAACAAACTGTTGCTCAAGACCAGCCCATTCATGGCACCCAGGAAAACAAGCATAAAAAAGAAAAATCTGCCCTGTCTTGAACGCTCAAGGTGCAGATGTTCTTCATGCACCCGCATATACTCAAGGGCATATAAGGCAATCAATGAGCCAACAATAGAAACGATTAAGACCATCATCAGAGAAAACTGGTCCGCAAACAACGGTGCAACATGCGAGCCTCTGTGCATCAGTTCAACCAGGGCCAGGAAGACCAGTTGCACAATCGTCAGCCAGATAATGAGCCTGTGCTTGAAATTAAAGCCCAGATACAAAATGTAAAACAACAGCGCAAAATCAAGGGCTGCAATTACAAAATTGAGATTTATACCGCCAGCCGAACCAGACGGATCCAGGTTAAATGGGCCATGCCCATACATAATCAGGGCTATGGCTGACAGCCCAATGGCGCTGGCCACAACAACCACTTTTCGCCACGCAGCCAGATTTAAAAGAGCAAGACATCCAGCCAGCATGGGAAGCAGAATACTCAAACCTACCAAACTCTGCCAGTTCACTTAAGAACCCTCCTCTTAAAAAAATTAAGATTTTAGGAGACAAACAAAATCAAAAGATTAAAACAAGTGCTTCAGACGGACACCTTTAAATACTTTTAAACTAATTCTAAAGTCAATTTTTATTCCCTCTGTCACCATTCTTTAGGTCAGCGGTATTACCCACCACATAAACGGCACATTCCATAGACAATCTGTAACATGCTAAAATTAATAACTTTTTTATATCCCGCGTTTTCTTTCAGGACATAAAAATTTGAATCCGAACCACAACTCTCTCACATTTCAACCAAAAACTCTTCTCAAAATCTTATTCATCCGCCCTTGACTTAACTATCGCAAATTCAATATATGTAACTCAACTTGCGGAGTTCCGAAAGTTGAGAAATTCGAAATCCGAATATCGAAATCCGAAACAAATTCGAAATTTTTTAATGTTCAAATGACCAAAACACGGTTGATTTAGATGATTTTCTGGCGATTTAAGCCAATGCGGATCGTTTCCTGAAAACTAAATACATTGACAATTCGACTCTGTAACCAAGTGAAAATATTAAACATTTTTTTAACTCAGAAAGTTGAGTTTAAAGATAACTACTTTATTTTTGCCCTGTTGCTTTGCCTGATAAAGAGCTTTATCTGCTTGATGAATAGCATTGTCTAGTGAAGAACATTTTGTAGGATCGAAAAATGTCAGTCCAATACTAACTGTTATTTTGACCTCGGGGTGTTCTTTAAAGCTGATTTGCTCTATGTTGTGTCTTATCCTTTCCGCAATGTTCGGAGCATCTCTGGTCGTTAATCTATACAAGATGATTAAAAATTCTTCTCCACCATATCTTATTGCATCGTCATAAGGACGGATGCTGACAAGAATTTTTTGTCCAACTTTGCGTAATACAGAATCACCAAATTGATGTCCATAAGTATCGTTAATTTGTTTAAAATTACCTAAATCTACCATAAGGATTGCTATGCCAGAATGGATTTTTCGTTCCAGATTGAATTTTATTGATGTCAGGTGATGTCGATTCATGAGCCGGGTAAGGGGATCTATTTTGATGAGTTCTGTTATCTGGGAGATAGCATTAAGATTAGAGATTATATCGCTGGAGGATATAATGCCTGTCAGACAGCCCGTTGTCTCGTCAACAACAGGGATATGTTTGATTTTAGTTTCATTAAATATTGTTATGAGATCAAACAGGGTTTGATTTTCTTTAAGAGTAATTAAATGTCTGGCAATATGGTTGCATTGTTCAATAGAATTGTTAAGCGATGAAGTAGATATGGCACGAAGTATATCGGTTTTGGTGATAATATTAACTGGTTTGTTGTTTTTATCAATTACGACAAGACACCCAATTTTATGAGATGCCATGATGCTGGCACATTTCTTAAGAGTGGCAGAAGGAGGCACAGTGATAACATTTTTTTGCATGTGTTCTTTGATTGTATCTTTCATCTGATATATGCCTCTAAAAAAAGGGCTTACGAAAAAATCGTAAGCCCTTGGTTTCGATTGGGGTGAGTGACAGGACTTGAACCTGCGACCACCTGGGCCACAACCAGGGGCTCTACCACCTGAGCTACACTCACCACAAGAGAAACTGTTTTTTAAACAAGTTAAGCTGTTTGGTCAAGAAAAAAATTCTCCTGGCGCAGGGTCATTTCATCCAGCTTTTAAAGCACAACAATGGCTTAAAATTTCATCCTTCCTCCTTTCTACTTCATCTTTACTTTAATGCCTTTTCAATCCTCTCCATAGCCTTTTCCACATTCTCATGGCTGTTAAAGGCGCTGATGCGGATAAACCCCTGGCCACATTTGCCAAAACCAGCACCAGGAGTACAAACAACACCGGCTTTATTTAAAAGCAGGTCAAAAAATTCCCAGGAGTCCATCTGACCGTCAATCCAGATATATGGCGAGTTTTCTCCTCCCACACAGGAAAAGCCCAGGTTTTGCATCTGGGTGCGAATCATTCTGGCATTTTTCAGGTAATAATCAATATTTGCCTTAACCTGCTCCTGCCCCTCAGGGCTATACACTGCTTCGGCTGCTTTCTGGACAGGATAAGAAACACCGTTAAATTTGGTGGTATGACGACGGTTCCACAGTCCATGCACGTTATGTTTTTTCCCTTTCTGATCAAAAGCCACACACTCTTTTGGGACTACAGTGTAGGCGCAGCGGGTTCCGGTAAAACCGGCGGTCTTGGAGAAGCTGCGAAACTCTATGGCTACCTCTCTGGCTCCATCTATTTCATAGATGGAATGAGGTAGATTGTCGTCCCGAATAAAGGCCTCGTAAGCAGCATCAAAGAGAATAAGGGCCTTATGTTCATGGGCATAATCAACCCATTTTTTTAATTCTTCTTTAGTGATGGTCGCTCCGGTGGGATTGTTGGGGAAACAAAGATAAATAAGGTCCACAGGTGTTTGGGGTAGATCCGGGATAAAATTATTTTCCCTGGTTGATTCAAGGTAAACAAGTCCTTCATAGCGGCCATTTGAAAATTTTCCTGTTCGACCGGCCATGACGTTGGTGTCAACATAAACGGGATACACAGGGTCTGGTACTGCGATTGAGATGTCCTGAGCAAAGAGTTCCTGGAAATTGCCAGTATCGCATTTAGCGCCGTCACTGATGAAAATTTCATCAGGTTCAATTTGCGCTCCTCTGGCTTGAAAATCGAATTCAGCAATCTTTTCTCGCAAAAAAGCATAGCCCTGTTCAGGGCCGTAACCACGAAAGGTTTCACTTTTACCCATTTCATCCACTGCCCTGTGCATGGCATCCAGACAAGCTTTGGGCAGGGGGAGGGTTACGTCTCCTATGCCCAGTTTGATGATTTCCATGTCCGGGTGTTTTTCCTGAAAAGAAGCTACCCGACGAGCAATATCAGCAAAGAGATAAGAAGATTTTAGCTTTAGATAATGTTCATTGATGAAAATCATGGTTACTCCTGCTGTTTTTTTAAATAATTGGTTAAAATATTAAAGATACATTTGACTGCCACAGACTCAGAAACAACATTGTAAGGTTGAGGCGCGAGTTCACAAATATCCATCCCTACGAGTTTTGGACCTGGCCAGAATTTAAACCAGAATTCATTCAGCCAATTGTAATCTATTCCCCCCGGCTCCGGGGTACCTGTGCCGGGCATAATGGCTGGGTCCAGGCCATCGACATCAAAGCTGATGTAAACCGGGCTATGACCTATAAATTCGCGGCAAAGTCGGGCTGTATGCAGCGGATCAGGCAGTTCCCATGCAAAAAATGTGAGTAAATCATGGCCGTTGTGCTCTTTTATATACTCAGCTTCTTCCTGACATAAACTGCGGATGCCAATCTGGACTATTCTGAGTCCCAGGTCCCTTGCTCTGGCCATGATACAGGCATGAGAAAACCTGCTTCCTTCATATTCCTGTCGCAGGTCAGCATGGGCGTCAATTTGCAGGATTACGAGATCCTGAAAGGCTCTGGCATAAAACTTAAACAGGGGAAAAGAAATGGAATGTTCCCCTCCTAAAGTGAGCAAAAAGTCTTTTTTGGGGTCAAAGCGACTTAAGAAGTTTTCCATATCCTGGTATAAATACTCAGGCCCGGCTACATTGGTTCGCTGAAAAGGAAGAGTAATAAAGTGGCATAAGTCTTCTATATCCACATCCAGCCTGGCGTCATAGGTTTCAATTTGATAGCTGGCCTTTAAGATGGCCTCAGGACCGTCTTTGGTTCCATAGCCAAAGCTGACAGTGCCTTGATATGGCACAGGCCAGACATAAATTAGCGGCAGCGCCTGGCCTTGCTTCTCATCCGGGTCAAGATCGAAGAAGTGTATGTACATTTTTTACGGAATAAACACTACTGCAGAAATGGTTGTTGTCCAGAGTCCTGCCACGCCTGTTGTGACGCATGGTGCGGAAGCAGAATCAATGATTTTACCGCTCATAAGATAGATTTCCCTTCGTTCGTCATAATCTTTTTCCGGATCAAATTCGATACCCAATGTAGTAGCCAGCATGGTAGAAGCCAGGTCTTCGGCAAAATCTCCTATTTCTTCTTCATCAGCACCAAACGCGGTATGTTCTGAAATATATCCGTAGTGGCTTTCGTCAGCAGGGAATGCCATACCCACGGCAGCGCCTACCAGCCTTCCCTTTTCATTGGTGGCGTTTCTGGCCATGACGCAAAAGGTAATCTGACCGGATGCCAGATGTTTCACTCCTTCTTCTACGGAGATTAATTTGCATTTAGGCGGAAAAATACTGGAAACATAGACAAGATTTTGTTTCTCAATACCTGCATCGCGCAGAGCCAATTCAAATGACTGTAATTTATTTTTGTGTCGTCCGATTCCTGTGGTGAAAAATGCTTTAGTCGGCACAAAGGTGTTGGGAAACATTAATTTTTTCCTCCTTATAATGGCTTTTTTCTTTTTAAGATAGGTTGTTTAATGCCAATTTTTTTTAATTTGTTTTTAAATTTTTCCACCTGCTTTGGTGTCCCTTGAAAGTGAACAAAGACTCTGAACCAGGTTCGATTTCCGGTAAAAGTTTGAGTGACAGAAGACATAATTCCTTGTGTGGTCAATGTTTTTTGCATTTTGTTGGCCTGATTTAGGGTCTTAAAGGCAGCAACCTGATATGTATATGAATAGATATTCTGTTTCGCATTTGCTGAATCTGTTTTAGTGTGTTTGCTTCGGGCTCTGGGTTTGTTTTTTGTTTTTATTCTGGTCAGTGTATCTTTTTTTAGTTTGGTTTTGGGTTGATCTTTCAGTTTTTCATAAAACTCTAATTGTTCAGGTTTTAAGATTTCTTGCTTAATTGTGCTGGGAGATGGCCCAGTTTTGTTAGAACGGACTTCGGTTTCCGGCATGATCCTGGCGATTTGCGGGACTACATCTTCAGGTTTGTAGCCACGACCAATATAAACGCCAAGGATGAAGGCCCATACCATGCCCAGCATTATAAATATTCCCAGGTAGATAAGACCCGATAGACCAAGTTCCAGTTTGAACTTGCTGTTAACTGTCTTTTTTTTTCTGGATATACTTTTTTTAGATGTACTTTTATTGCCCATCAAGCCCCTCGCTTAAATGAGTAAATTCTAAATCCGAATTTCGAAATCCGAAACAAATCCGAATTTTCTAATGTTCAAATGACAAAATTTTTTTGTTTTCAGCAAAATAGATGCACTTTAGTCTATATAGCTTTTTTGCCCCCAAAACTACTTGTTGATACTTTTTTGTTTAGAATTTTGGTCATTTGGTAGTTTGATATTGTTTCGAATTTCGAGTTTCGATCTTCGATATTTTCAATAACTCAACTTTCGGAGTTAAAAAAATATGCAATTTTTTCAGCAAATTATAAAATAAAATTGAGAAAAAACTCCATTTTCAGGAAACGATCTAAACAACTATTAATCGCCAAAAATTGACTAAATC
>OFBB01000116.1_pt1 | contig 12255 bp, 11 predicted proteins | sample 1520401 | NCBI WGS metagenome assembly OFBB01 (sample SAMEA3696446, study PRJEB22514) | metagenome | biome: water; feature: marine; material: hydrothermal vent | place: Pacific Ocean | collected 2014-08-12 | depth 1521 m | reverse complement strand
TTTTTCTGGAGATGACAGCGGAACATGTTTATCTAAAATTAGAATTCTGGCAATATTTTTTTCTTTTAATAAGTCCAATAAGCCAACATCAACCGTTGTCGTTAAAAAAATTACAGCTTTAGGATATGAAAATTCTTCAAACTCTTCAAAATCATGAAATTTTTTGACATTTAAATCAAATGCTTTTAAATAATCAATTAAAAGTGTTTCATAAATTTCTGTTTCTTCTACCTCATCGTCAGAATGATAAACTCCAACATTAATTTTGTTTTTTATAGTAAGGCACGGTTTATCTGATTTTTTTGGATCAATAAAAAAATCAACCTCAAAAAAGAAGCAACTACCTTTGTTTTCTTCACTTTGTAAATGTAATTTCGCTCCCATCAAATTAACTAATTTCATTGAAATTGCCAAACCTAAACCTGTGCCTCCAAACTTACGAGTTGTGGATTCATCAGCTTGAGAAAAAGGAGAAAAAATTATTTCTTGTTTATCTTTAGGAATTCCAATTCCTGTATCTTCAACAGAAAATCGAACTTTAACAGTTTTATCATTTCTTGATAATTTTGTAATATTTATTCGAACAATCCCATTATCAGGTGTAAATTTAATTGCATTGCCGATGAGGTTAATTAAGATTTGTTTAATTCTTAAAGAATCTCCAAGAAGTGTTTCAGGAAGTTTGGGGTGAATAAAAGAGATTAATTTAATATTTTTTTCATAAGCTTTGGCTGAAAAAAGTTCAATAATTGGCTCAAATTCTTCAAAAGGATTAAATGGGAAAATCTCTAATTCCAATTTACCGCTTTCAATTTTTGAAAAATCTAAAATATCATTAATAATATCTAAAAGTGAAGTTGCACTTTGTGAAATAATATTAATAAAATCTTGTTGTTTATTATCAAGATTTGTTTTTTTAAGTAATTCAGAAAAACCAATAATCCCATTCATCGGAGTTCTGATTTCATGACTCATATTTGCTAAAAATTGACTTTTGGCATTATTTGCTTCTTGAGCTTGTTTTATAGCTTGTTCTTGTTCAGTAATATTTGTTAGATAAATCGAAAAATCAGCTAAATCATTTTTAGGTAGTTTGGTAACTTTTATTGAAAATATTTCTTTTTTTCCATTTTTGTTTATCATCTCAACTTTTTGAATATTTTTTTGCTGAATAATTTCAAACCAGTTATCATTTTGTAATTCAAAATCAGAAATAAAAAGTTGATTAATATTTTTATATTGTTTTTGAAACTCTTTCAAGGAATTAAAGCCAAAATTATCAAAAAAATATTTGTTAAGGAAAATAATTTCATTATTTTTTGAACTTAAAAGCATAATCGATGGCGAATAATCTAAAACAGTTTGAAACATTTTCCTCTCAAAATTAATTGTTTGTTGTTGTTCTTCAATAATTCTATCTCGATAAATATTTTTTGCAATAACTAAAAGTTTTTCTCGGAATTTCTTCATATCAATAGGTTTAACAAGATAATAATTAATTCCTACCTCAATAGTTTGCATTAAAAAATTTGAATCATTATAAGCAGATAATATAATTATTGGAATATTCTTTCTAATGGCTTTAACTTCAATTGCTAATTCTAATCCCGTCATTTTAGGCATATTAATATCAGTTAAGATAAGATCAATTTTTTCTTGTTTGAAAACCTCTAACCCTTCTAATCCATCTTTTGCAGTTAAAACTTTTCCAAACATTCTATTTAAAGACCTTAGAAAAGTATTTCTTGTTACTTCTTCATCTTCAACATAAAGAAGAGTTAATCTTTTTAATTCTTTTTTAAAATCAAATTTTTTGTAATTAGTGGTCATGATTATTTCAGATAAAATCCTACTCCCTCCTTATTTATTAAGAATGAATTTTCATAATTCCGTGATTGAAATCTGTAAAATCTGAAAATCCTAATAAATTTTTAATTTTTGTATTATCCGAAACAGATTCTCGTATATCACCATTTCGAGCTGAAGTAAAAATTGGCTTAATATTTGGAAAATTATATTTATTTGCAATTTTCTCAAAAAGTTCTAAAATCGTAACTGTAGAACCTGTTCCACAAGCAAATATTTCTCCAATTGCTTCATTTTTTTCCATTGCCATAAAATTAATTTTTACAATATCTTTAACATAAATAAAATCTCTAAACTGCTTTCCATCGCCATAAATTTTTGCAGGTTGCCCTTTTGAAAGTTTATCTTCAAAGATAGAAATCACTCCAGAATATTCACTACTTGGATCTTGCCGTTCGCCATAAACATTAAAATATCGCAACGATACAGTTTCCACTCCGTAAAGTTTATTGTAAATATCCATGTAATATTCGCCAATAAGTTTTTCATAACCATAAGGAGAAATTGGCTGAGGTTTTGAATTTTCATTTTTAGGTAAAGTTGGCTCATCGCCATAAACCGCCGCACTGCTCGAAAATACCACTCTTTTAATTTTAAATTTCTTAGCAAGTTCTAAAATATTTAAAGTTCCTTGAATATTAACTTTATTTGTGAAAAGAGGATTTTCAATAGATTTTTGAACTGAAGCAACGGCGGCTAAATGAAAAATATAATTTATATTTGATTTTTGAAAAACAGTTTTTAACTTCTCTAAATTGGAAATATCTACATTAAAAAAGTTAAATTCTGTTTTTTTTTCTTTGGCAAGTTGATTTAAAAGTTCGATATTTTCTTTATTTCCATTATAAAAATTATCGACTCCAACAACTTTTTTGCCAGATTTTAATAATTCTTCAGCAATATGAGAACCTATAAATCCAGCAACTCCTGTAACTAAATATTGTTTGTTCATTTTTGTTTTAAAGAGTGTTTTTTACGATGAGGTAAATTTAAATCACTCAAACTCCTTTATATTTTTCAGAAAATTAATCACCTCATCGACAACTGTTTCATAATTATTGTGATTAATTGTGAAAATTTTATCAGCTTGAGATTTATAAATTTTTTTACGAAAATCATAAATTTTTTTTGCCTCATCTAAATTTTCCAATAAAGGTCTTTTTTCCAATTCAGCAGGATGTTTTTTAACTTCTGAAATCATAAAATCAAAATCAATATCCAAATAAATAACAAAACCAAGCTTTTGCAAACTTGAAACTGCAGTTGGAAAACCTCCACCAACAGCAATAATAGAATTACGAATCGAATTTTGAATTAATTCCGATATTTCTCGTTCAAGATTTCTAAAATATTTTTCACCATGTTGTTTAAAAATATCCAGAATTTCCATATTTTCACGAGATTCAATTAATAAATCTGTATCTAAAAATAATCTACCGAAATGTTTTGCAATTTTTCGTCCAAGAGTCGTTTTTCCAGACCCCATAAATCCAATAAAAATTATATTACCGTTTACAGAACTATCGTTTACAGAACTATCGTTTACAGAACTATCGTTTAAAACATTTGACATTGTAACCCATCTCCGTTTTTGTAAATTTGTATCTATAACCTTCTTTAATATAAATTGTTACTCGATAAACTTTATCGCCTTTTCGAGCAACCTTCATTTCTTTGAAGATTCCTTGATTAATTGGGAAAGTTTGATTTGGGAAATTAAATTCTCTTAAAAAATCAATAACAATTCGAGCTGGTCTAACCAACATAAAATGCCGATTTTTTTTATCGGTCGAACTAATTTTAATTATAGAATTTTTAATATCAAACTCAAAAAGTGAAAATCTTGGATTTCCTAATGAAACTTTTACTAATTGTTGAATAATATTTGTAGATTTATTATTCCAAGTTGATGAACCACTATAAATTGGGGAACCATGTTGAGCTAAAATCTCTTTTTTCGCTTGTTCAATATCAACTTTTTTATTAAAGGTTGATTGATTTCCATTAATTGAATTTAAAGCTTCTTTAGCATTTGCTAATTCTTTAGCCTTTTTTTCAGCTTCTTTATTCATATAATGAGTAACAGTTATCTCATCTTTTAAACTGCTGTTAAAATCTGAAATATTATTTTCTGTTGTCTTGTCATAAACAACTTTATTATTAACAATTTTTGAAACTCGTTTTTTAATGATTTTTTTAATAGTTTTTCTTCGAATTAATTCACATTTATTTTGACATTTAGGACAACTTAAACCATAACTTAAAACAAGTTTTTTATTCCAATTAAACTTTTTATCAATATCAACTTTTAATTTTTCCGTTGAACCATCAATATTTTTGTAACTAATTTCAAGATAATTTATAATTCTTGAAGTTTTAGGCAGTTTAAAAGAAACTGTTTTAAAGTTACCAGGTGCTTGTGTATAATTATTTGATATTGGAATATCTTCTGAAGATTGAGTTGGGAAAAATGGATTTACTCTAGCTATTAGCACTTCATTAAAAAAACTAAAAACAATAAATATAGTTATAAATAATCTATTCATTTTTTAAACTTTCAATATTATCTGGAAACTCATTAACAGATTTTAACTCAAAATACTCTTTTTGTAATTTAACATTACTTTCTTTTAACTCTTTTATTTCTTTTTCAAGCTGAAATTTTTCAAGTGTAAGATTTTTTACCAATCGATATGAATTATCTCCAAAAAAGACAATATATAAATACCAAGCTAAAAAGACGATAAAACCAAAAACCAAAAGTAACTTTTTTAAAGGTAAACTTGAAGTTCCGAAAAAAAATTTTTGTCTTTCTTGAACTTCTTCATCTATTTGTTGATAAACATCTTGTAAATTCATTTTATTTTACATAATTATATTTGATTGATAAAAGGAAAACTCAAAATAAATTTGAGTTTCCTTAAAACTTAGAGTTTTCAACTTAAAAAAGTTCTACACCCAAATATTCTGAGTATAAAATTTCCTGCTCAATTTCAAGAAGTCTATTATATTTTGCTGTTCTTTCACCTCTTGCTGTTGAACCTGTTTTTATTTCGCCAGTGTTTAAAGCTACGGCAAAATCAGCAATAAAGGCATCTTCGCTTTCTCCACTTCGATGACTCATAATTGTTTTATATCCATTTCGTTGAGCTAATCTTACAGTTTGCATCGTTTCGCTAACAGTTCCAATTTGGTTAGGTTTAATAAGAATTGCATTTCCAACTCCTTTTTTTATCCCTTCCGCAAGAATCGAAGCATTTGTTACAAAAAGATCGTCTCCAACAAGCTGAACTTTATTTCCTAATTTGTCAGTAAGGATTTTCCAACCCTCCCAATCATCTTCACTTAATCCATCTTCAATAGAAACAATCGGATATTTTTCGCAAAGTTCAGCATAATAATTGATAAGTTCTTCGCTTGTTAATTCTCGGTTTTCAGAATCTAATTTATATTTTCCATTTTCTGTAACCAATTCGCTACTTGCAACATCTAAAGCAATTTTAATATCTTTTCCAGCTTTATATCCTGCTTTTTCAATTGCTTCAATAATTATCTGAATTGGTTCTTCGTTTGATGATAAATCTGGAGCAAATCCCCCTTCATCACCCAAAGCAGTCGAATGTCCTTTTGATTTGAGAATTTTTTTAAGATGTTGATAAATCTCAGAAGCAGCTCTTAAAGCATCTGAAAAATTATCAAAACCTGTTGGCATAATCATATATTCTTGAAAATCAACAGAATTATCGGCATGAGAACCACCATTGATAATATTAAACATTGGCACAGGTAAAACCATTCCGTTAGCTCCACCCAAATATCGGTAAAGAGGCATTTTTAAGGATTTTGCACTTGCTCGAGCAACTGCCATCGAAACTCCAAGAACTGCATTTGCTCCAAGATTACTATAATTATTTGTGCCATCAAGTTTTTTCATAGTTGCATCGATAATTGCTTGATTAAACGGTGAAAGCCCAATTAAAACTTCTGAAATTTTTTCATTAACATTTTTACAAGCTTCAAGAACACCTTTACCTAAATATCTTTTCCCGCCGTCTCTTAATTCTAAAGCCTCTCTTTTTCCGGTAGAAGCTCCACTTGGAACAACCGCTGAAGCAACCGTTCCATCGCTTAAACTAACTGTAGCTTTAACAGTTGGATTTCCCCGACTGTCCAAAACCTCATCAGCTGTAATAGATTCAATAATAACCATAATTTTAAGGATTTTCCTTTCTTAACAAGATTGTTTAACTATTTTTTAGTTCGAGTTTTAGTTTCTGTTTTAGTTTCTGTTTTCTCTTTAGTTTCTTCTTTGTTGTTTTCAACAGGTTGATTTTGTTCCTCCTGTTTTGCCTTTTCTTCCTTGTTTTTTTCTTCATCATCTTCAGGTTTATTGATTTCTTCAAATTTTTTGAGAATTTTTTGAGTAATTTCATCTGCTATTTTTGGATTATTTTTTAAAAACTTTTTAACCTTTTCACGACCTTGACCAATTTTAATATCACCGTAACTAAACCAAGTACCTGCTTTATCGATAATATCAAATTTTATACCATAATCAACGATTTCACCAAGTTTGCTAACACCTTTTCCAAAAATTATATCAAATTCTGCTAATTTAAAAGGAGGAGCAACTTTATTTTTTACAACTTTAACTCTTGCACGATTTCCAACAATTTCATCCCCATTTTTTAAAGATGCAATTCTTCTAATATCTAAACGAACAGAAGCATAAAATTTTAAAGCATTTCCACCTGTTGTAGTTTCATTTGACATTCCATATCCGGTTATACCGATTTTTTGTCGAAGTTGATTAATAAAAATAACCATTACATTCATGTCATGAAGAACTGCAGCAAGTCGTCGTAAAGATTTACTCATTAATCTTGCATGAATTCCAACTTGTTGATCCTCGATTTCTCCTTCAATTTCAGCTTTTGGAGTTAATGCTGCAACTGAATCCACAACGATTAAATCGAAAGCACCGCTTCTTGCAATTGTGTCAATTAATGATAAAGCTTGTTCTCCATAATCTGGCTGAGCTAAATATAAATTTTCTACATCAACTCCTAAGTTTTGAGCATAAATAATATCAATTGCATGTTCAGCATCGATAAAAGCACATCGCATTCCTCTTTTCTGAGCTTCTGCAATTGTTTGAAGTGTTAAAGTTGTTTTTCCAGAACTTTCAGGTCCATAAATCTCAATTACCCGTCCAATCGGTAAACCGCCAATTCCTAAAGCTAAATCTAATCCAAGTGAACCTGTGCTAATTGCTGGAATTTTCTCAATTTGCCTATCGCCAAGTCTTATTAATGTATGTTTTCCAAATTTTTTATCAATTTCTTTTAATACATTTTCTAAAATCTTATCTTTGTCTTTATCTTTATTTTTAGCCATTTTTATTTACATAACTTAATAATTAAATTATTAGTTAATTCCTTTCATTTAATTTATTTTCTCTAAAATTATAGCATTTAGTTTTTGTTTAGCAAATTAATCTATGAAAAAAAAGCAATCGCATTCTTCAGATTTTATTATTTTGATGAGGTTTTAAGTTCTTTTAAAAAATCCTCTAAATTGTATAATTTTCGATATTCTTCAATCATAATATGAATTAAAATATCGCCCAAATCAATAACAATCCAACCATCTGAAATTTCTACATTTAAAAATTCTTCATCAGGTTTTAAACCCTCTTTTAAAAAATTTAATAAAGCTTCGTTATGCCGTTCATTTAAACCTGTAGCAATAATTACCTCATCGACAAAATAATCTGAATTTACAAGGTCAAAAACCTCAATATTTTCACCCTTATTTTTGTCAAGAATTGAAATTATTTTATTAGTTCGTAATTTTAAGTTTTGTGTATCCAAAGAAATCTCTCTTTTTTTATGAAATATGAATTTTAAAAAATTATACCAAATTTTAATGGTAAAATGAGTTTTTAAAATTTAATATTTTTTGGAGAAAATAATGAATATATCTAAATCAGAAGAATTTATCGAAATCAAGAAAAAAATTGACCTAACAAATAATCTCGATGAATTGGAAAATCTAAGAATTACTGTTTTAGGAAAAAAGGGAATTTTGGCAAAAAAATTTGCTGAAATGAAAACTATCCCAGCTAACGAACGAAAAGAATTTGCTAAAGATTTAAATCTTTTTAAAGCAGACTTCACAAAAAAACTTGAAATAAAAAAAATTGAACTTAAAAAAGCTGAAATTATTAAAAAAATGGAAGCTGATAAAATCGATATTTCGTTGTTAAATTCTGAAATAACTTTGGGAGGTTATCACCCTGTTTCAGAAACAATGTCAAGAATTATTAATTTTTTTCAAAACCTAAATTTTGCGGTGGAAGAGGGAGAAATTGTTGAAGATGATTTTCATAATTTTGAAGCTCTGAATTTACCAAAACACCACCCAGCAAGAGATATGCAAGACACTTTTTATTTTAACGATAGCAGTTTATTACGAACTCACACTTCGCCTGTTCAAATTAGAACAATGAAAAACCAAAAACCACCAATTAGAATTATTGCTCCTGGAACAGTTTTTAGAAGAGATTTTGATTTAACTCATACTCCGATGTTTCATCAAGTTGAAGGTTTAGTTGTCGATGAGGTTGGCAAAGTTTCATTTGCAAATTTAAAATCCATTTTAGAAGAATTTTTAAAATATATGTTTGGAGATGTTGAAATTCGTTTTAGACCAAGTTTTTTCCCTTTTACTGAACCTTCCGCTGAAGTTGATATTTCATGTGTTTTTTGCAATGGAAAAGGTTGCCGAGTTTGCTCAAAAACCGGTTGGCTCGAGGTTTTAGGTTGCGGAATGGTAGATCCAAATGTTTTTAAAGCTGTCGGATATGAAAATGTTAGCGGTTATGCTTTTGGTTTGGGAGTTGAAAGATTTGCGATGTTAATTCATCAAGTTCCAGATTTACGATCATTATTTGAGGGTGATTTGCGATTACTTGAACAATTTTCTAATTTATCCGCAAAAGAATAGTTAAGGTTTGTTATAATTTGGTTAATTAAAATTCTCGAGGAGTTAATTTATGATTGAATTTCTAAAAAAAGCAAAAGAAGCTTCAGCGATTGTTTCTCAGCTTTCAGGAGCAGAAAAAACAAAAATATTAAATGAAATGGCAGATGAAATTGAAAAATATTCACCTGAAATTGAAAAAGAAAATAAAAAAGATTTAGAATATGCAAAAAATAATAATTTATCTTCAGCTTTAATTGACCGGTTATTATTAAACCCAAAAAGAATTTCTGCAATGGCAACTTCTCTTAGAGAAATCGCATCTTTAAGAGAACCAGTCGGAAGAGTTTTAGATGGCTGGATTAATGATATTGGATTAAAAATTGAAAAAGTCTCAGTTCCAATCGGAGTTATTGGAGTGATTTATGAAAGCCGTCCAAATGTAACAAGCGACACAGCAGGATTATGTTTTAAAAGTGGAAATGTAGCGATTTTAAAAGGTGGAAAAGAAGCTGAACACTCAAATAAAATTATCGCTTTAATTTTGCAAACTGTTTTAGAAAAACATAATTTACCAAGAGAAATTATTTCATTACTTCCTGATAGTTCCCGAGAAGGAGTTTCTAAATTAATTAAACAAGATAAATATGTTGACCTCATCATTCCGAGAGGAGGCGAGGGACTTATTAGATTTATTAGTTCAAATTCAACTGTGCCGGTTGTAAAACATGATAAAGGTTTATGCCACACATATATTGATAAAGATGCGGATTTGGAAAAAGCGGTTAAAATTGCGGTAAATGCGAAAACTCAAAGGGTTGGAGTTTGTAATGCAATGGAAACTTTATTGGTGGATTATGCAATTGCCGATGAGGTTTTGCCGCTTTTGAAAAAAGAATTTGACAAGGCTGAAACTAAATTAAAAGGTTGCGGAATTACAAATTCGATTATCGAAGTTGAGGAAGCAACTGAAGAGGATTACAACACAGAATATTTGGCAAATATCTTAAATATCAAAATTGTTAATGGAGTTTTTGAAGCGATAAATCATATTTCAAGATTTGGTTCTGGGCACTCCGAAGCGATTGTTACAGAAAATTATACTACCGCTGAAAAATTTTTAAATGAAGTTGATGCTTCCGCTGTTTATGTCAATGCCTCGACAAGATTTACAGATGGAGCAGTTTTTGGTTTCGGAGCGGAAGTTGGAATTTCTACCAATAAATTACATGCTCGAGGTCCAATGGGAATTAACGATTTGACGACTTACAAATATAAAATTTATGGCAATGGTCAAATCAGATAATTTAAAACTTCAAAGTTGAATTATGAAAAATTTAAAATACAGATTTGAATATTTACTCTTTCTATTTTTTAAACCTTTAATTCAATTTTTTGGAGAAAACAGGTTTTTTCTAACTTTTTTTTCCTATATTATTTATTATATTTTAAGAAGATATAGGAAAATTGTTAGGAAAAATCTTGAAGTTGTTTTTGGGAAACGGTTCGCCCGAGATAATTATCAAAAAATAACAAAAGAATGTATTAAAAATTTATTGTTAAATTTAGTTACCGTAATTAAAAACATTAACAGAACCAATGAAGATATTTCAAAATTGGTGGAATTTAAAAACCGTAAAGTTGTTGATAAGATTTTAAAAAACGGTAAAAGTGTTATTTTTACATCTGGACATATTGGAAACTGGGAAATGCTCGTTGTTGGAGTTGCTTCCCAAATTGTTCCAGGAGTTGGAGTTGCAGAAAAACTAAAAAACCCATATTTAAATAAAATTCTTTTTGAAAGTAGAGAACGATTTAGAATTGGAGTTATCCCGATGAAAGGGGCTTTACGAAAACTTGTTTATTCAATTCGTAAGGGAGTTCCTGTTTTTATTATTATGGATCAAGCGGTAAATCCTGGACGAGGAACTGAAAAAGATTTTTTTGGTTTTCCTGCAATTCACACTGAAACCCCTCAATATCTTTCTAAAAAATATGATTTATTTATTGTCCCGACTTTTATAAAACAGCAGGATAATGGTAAATATTTGATAGAATTTGAGAAGCCTTTTAAAGCCGATGAGGTGCAAGATTGTTTGCATCATGAAATTGATATTCTTGAAAAAAGAATTATTGAAAATACTGAACAATGGCTTTGGTGCCATAAACGATGGAAAAATCATAAAGATTTTTATAAATAAAAATGGAGAAAAATGAGATTAAATAAATTTATAGCTCACAATAGTAAATATTCCCGACGGGAAGCTGACCAATTAATTAAAAATGGTGATGTAAAAATAGATAAAAAAGTTGTTAAAGAGTTAGCAACAGATATCGATGAAAAATCACCTCCAAAAATTTTAGTTAAAAATCAACCAATTAAAAAAGCAATCAATTACACTTTTATAGTTTATAATAAACCAAAAGGGGAACTGGTTACAAAACATGACCCGCAAGGTCGAAAAACAATTTTTCACTCTTTACCTACAAACTTTCGAGGATTTTCTCCTGTTGGTCGTTTAGATTTTGCAAGTGAAGGAGTTTTGATTTTAGGCGATAGAATTGATATTGTTGAAAAAATGATGACAAGTAATTTAGAAAGAGTTTATAAAATTAAAGTTGATGGAGCAATCTCAAAACGAGTTATTCAAGCAATGGAAAGTGGAATTTCAATAGAAAATTCAAAAGGTGGACATCAATTAACAGAAATTAACAACATGCAAATATTTCCATTCAATTGGTTTAATGTTTTGAAAAGCGGAAGAAATTATTCAACCCTAAAAGTTTCAATTAGCGAAGGTAAAAATCGCGAATTAAGAAGATTTTTTGCACAATTTAATTTAAATATTTTAGATTTAAAAAGAGTGAGTTTTGGTTGGGTAAATTTAAATGCTTTACCAACCGGTAAAAAACGATATTTCACAAAAGAGGAGTATGAAAAATTAAGAGATTTCTTTTTGGGCAATAAACAAAAATCATCAAGAAATGGTAACGAAATATTAAATGATATAATTACAAATTAATTTAAATATTCAAGAAAGGAGTTGGATTTATAATCTAACTGTTAAATAATTTAATTTAAAATGAAAAAAAATAATGTTATTTTTTTGTTAGTTTTAGGTCTTTTGCTTGAATTGATACTTATTATTAATCAGCAAGAAGAATTATCTAAAATGAAAAATCAACAAGCTAATTTAAGTTCTAAGAATTATTATAATAAAGAGAACAATCAAGAAACTGACAATAATTTATCGGAAGTTGAAGTTGTAGAAAATAATACAGAAACAGAATTAGAAGATACTGAAAAACATTTTTTCACACTTTACCCCGTAATTGATTTAGAAACATTAGCTAAAAAATATTACTCAAAAGCCAAAGTTATAAAAAAAGATTTGACACTTAAAG
>OFBB01000113.1_pt1 | contig 12538 bp, 12 predicted proteins | sample 1520401 | NCBI WGS metagenome assembly OFBB01 (sample SAMEA3696446, study PRJEB22514) | metagenome | biome: water; feature: marine; material: hydrothermal vent | place: Pacific Ocean | collected 2014-08-12 | depth 1521 m | reverse complement strand
TTATTATAGTCAAGGTTGATATATGAATGATGAAGCAGTGTTATCTGATGTTGAAACATTAGTATCTGATGATGAACTTACTATAATAGAAGATAAAAATATAGAAATACCCCCCCCTTACAACAAAACTTAATTTTAGTTAAAAATCCATTTAAAAACTTAATCGAAAAGTATAATTTACTTGAAGAGTCTAAGTATAATAAACTGAAAGAAAAATATGATTTTATAGCAAATATAAATAAAAAAACTTTAACTATACCAAAGCTTTTTTTGAAATATAAATATAGTAACAATACTCACGATATATATCTAAATCATATCTCTAATTTAGCTAAATATATCACATTTGTAGATATACCAAAAAACAAAGATAGCAAAATACATATCTATACAAAAGATAATTTTAAAAATATTAATATTTTAGGAACAAATATGGATATTGTAGTGAAAAATATTCCTAAACTACAAGAGAGTGAAGATAATAATAGCACTACAAAAACTAATATCAAGCTATATGATGGTTTTATAAAATATACTGATAATACTATTTTTTATGATTCTGTAATCATAGATACACAAAAAGATAAAATGATTTTAAAATATAAGTATAAAAAGAATAAATTTACACTTAATAAAAATAAAGATAGGTTTAATATCCCTGATGGATATTTTACAGATACATTTATAACAAAAATAGCAAAACAAAAAAAATTAATCAAAGGTGGTTATATCACTGTTAAAGTAGATGGTATAAGAGATAATATAAAAGGAAGAGTTGATTTTCATAAAACTTTAATTCAAGATATTAGTATTTTAAATAAGCTTATTATCTTTATAAATACAACTCCTGCTATTATTAATCCACTTTTGGCATTGCCAACATTGTATAGGATGAGTGATGATAAATATAGTTCAGATGGATATTTTGTCAAAAAAGGTTATGCAACATTTCGATACAATACAAAAACAAAAGATCTCAATATAGATGATGCTTATACTCGTGGTCTTATGATGGATTTTAAAGCAAAAGCAAAAGTAGATTTTAAAGATAGTAGTGTCTCATCAAAAGTGGATGTTGTTTTCCTCAAAGATTACTCAAATGCAATTAATATGGTGCCTGTAGTAGGATATATTATCACAGGTGAAGATGGAAATTTTCATACAACAATTGATATTGATGGAAATCTAACTGATCCAACTTTTGAAACACATACATTAAAAAATACAGCAAGTGGGATTTTTGGAGTAATCAAACGAATTGTAACTCTACCTATCAAGGCATTTGAGATGTTAGATAGTAATTCTTCAACACCACAAGAGGCAGAAGAAAATAAAAAAATTGTAGATCAACTTATAGATCCATCATATTGATAGTAGTAAGAGTATATTATTAAAAAATATGTTATTATTATCCAATGATAAATTAAAGGAATTTTATGTTTAAAACTTTAGATGATAATTCAGTAAACTTAGATAAAAATCTTAAATTGATGAGTATTTCAGCTATTGTATTGGTTGTATTATTTATCTATACGATATTTAAAAGTGATACAGCAATACATAATGGTAGCTATTTAATAGGTATTGGATTTTTATTTATACTGATGTTTGTAGCTTTCTTTTTACAAAAATATAAATCAAAACTCAAAACAAATTCAGCTTTTAGTAAAGAATTAGCAAGTGCTACATCACAAACAAAAGAGAATTTAAGAGATGCTTATGTATCTAAAATAGAATCTGTAAAAACAGATACAACATTTGATGATGTAGCAGGGATAGATGATATTAAAGGTGAATTAGAGGAGATTGTAGATTTTTTAAATAACCCTAAAAAATATAAAAAATATGATGTTAGTTTGCCAAAAGGTGTGCTTTTAGTAGGACCTCCAGGGGTTGGTAAAACACTTATTGCAAAAGCTGTTGCTGGTGAAGCAAAAGTTCCATTTTTTTATCAAAGTGGTGCTAGTTTTGTTCAGATATATGTGGGTATGGGAGCAAAAAGGGTAAAAGAGTTATTTAATGAAGCTAAAAAAAATGCACCAGCTATTATATTTATAGATGAGATAGATGCAGTAGGTAAAAGTAGAGGTAGCAGCAATGATGAAAGGGAAGCAACACTAAATGAATTATTAACTCAAATGGATGGATTTGATGGTAAAAGTGGAGTAATAGTAATAGCTGCTACAAATAAGATAGAGGTTTTAGATGAAGCACTTTTAAGGGCAGGGCGATTTGATAGAAGAGTATTTTTAACTTTACCATCAAAAGAGGATAGAAAAAAGATATTAAACTTATATCTAAAACACAAAAAATATGAGATTGATATAGATAAATTAGCTTATGATACAAGTGGATTTAGTAGTGCTGGATTAGCTACACTAGTAAATGAATCACTTTTAAATATGATTAAAAACAATAGATCATCTATCACACAAGAAGATATCGATATAGCTAAAAAGAAAGTTGAGTTTGGAAAAAAACAACACAAAATCTTAACACCAGAACAAAAAGATATCTTAGTAACATATCAAGCTACAAAAGCTTTTATTAGTGGTAAAAAAGTAGCATTGTTTGATGAAGGTTTATCTGTGGATGATATTATTTATCCATCTAAAACTCAACTTGAAAATATGATAAAAGCAAATCTAGCAGGAATAGTAGGTTTAGAGGTGATCAAAAATGAGCCTTATGTGGTATTTTATAGTGAGCTATCTAAAGCAAAAGAGTTAGCAAAAGATATGGTTGAAAAATATGATATGGCAGTATCTGTTGAGAATGTGATCCAAAGCCTAAAAGCACAACTTAGACAAACTATATCAGAATCTGTAAATCAAGAGAAAATCAACCAATTAAAAGAGCAGTTAATAGAAGATGAGGTTGTAAATAGTTGATATATTTTAGTGGATTTTCACTCAAAGATGAGCAGGAGTTGTTTAAAGATTATATCATAAAGGGTGATTTTACAGTTTGTGGTTTTAGTTATGGTTCGCAAAAAGCACTAGAATATGTTTTAAATACTACAAAAAGAGTAGATCTATTGCAACTTTTTTCACCAGCATATTTCAATGATAAAAGTGATAAATATAAAAAGTTCCAGCTAAAAGCATTTCATAAAGATAAAATATCTTACGGTAATAGTTTTTTTTCTAATAGTGGATTTACACAAAACCAAAAACAATATTTTTCATTAGGCATAAAAGAGGAACTAGAAGAACTTTTGTATTATAAATGGGATGAAAAAAAACTACAATTTATAGTATCAAAAGGTATAGATATTGAGGTTTATTTAGGTTTGGATGATAAAATTATCAATCCTAAAAAAACAGCTGATTTTTTTCGTAAATATTGTGAAGTTTATGCTATCAAGAATCTACAACATAACCTTTGTAACTTTTAAATCTTTTCTTTTTAATATATTGAATTATAGCGGTTATAGCTATTTTTTGAATTTAGTATGGATTAATTATAGTCTTATAAGAAAGATATGATTTCAGAAATGTTACAATATTTGTAAGAATAAAGATAAGATAGAAGATATTAAAATTACAGGAAAAGTTTTATGAAACTAAAAAAGATACCTTATGGATTAAGTGATTATAAACTAATAAAAAGCGAGAACTACTATTTTGTAGATAAAACTAAATATATAGAGATACTAGAAAATTCAAATGAAAGATATGTAATGTTTCTTCGCCCTAGAAGATTTGGAAAATCTTTATTTCTTGCAATACTTGAGGGGTATTATGATACTTATTATAAAAAAGATTTTGAAGTTATGTTTGGGGATACTTACATAGGTCAGAACCTAACTTTAAAAGCTTCATCTTATCTTGTTATGAGATTTGATTTTAGTGGGATAGATATCAATGATGTTGAAAATGACTTTAAATATTACTTAAACATTATATTAACATCTTTTATAGAAAAATATAATTTAGATATACAAATCAATAGCAATAATCCTATCTCTTTATTTAAAGATATATTTAAATACTTAGACCAACATCAACTTGAACTATATCTACTAATAGATGAATATGACAACTTCGCAAACAAACTATTATTACAAAACAAAGATAACTACTATAAAGTAGTAGCAGATAAAACTGCTATGTTTAAGCAATTTTTCACAACTTTAAAAACTGCAACAAGTGGAAATGATTCACCACTTAAACGAATGTTTATAACAGGTGTTACTCCTATGACTATGTTCGATGTTACAAGTGGATTTAATATAGGGGCTAATATATCTATAAAAAAAGAGTTTAATAGTATGGTTGGATTAACTCAGGATGAAGTAGATACTATGCTAGAGTATTATGATATAGATATAGATAAAAATATATTAAAAGAGTGGTATAATAACTATATCTTTAATGAAGATAGCACAGCTATATATAATAGTGATATGATTTTATATTTTATTAGCAATTATCTCTCAGAGGGAAAAATCCCAAGAGAGATGATAGATATAAATGTCCGAAGTGATTACTCTAAACTTCGCCATATCATCTATACAAATGGCAAACTAAATGGTAACTTTGATATATTAAGAGACCTTATAGCTGGTGAGTCTATAAGTTTAGATAATTTGGTGCAAGATTTTAGTGCATTAAATCTTGAAGAGGAAAATAACTTTAAATCTTTGATGTTTTATATGGGATTAATAACTATAATAAATAGAGAATTTGAACTAAACTTTAAAATACCAAATGAAACAGTAAAAAGAATAGATATGGACTTTTTACAAGATAGTTTAAAACTTGAAGATATATTCAAAATAAGAATAAGCCATGTAGAGGATAAATTTAAACTATTTGCACTAAATGGAACTTTAGAAGTATTTGAATTCTTAGCTTCTCAAATAGATAAAAATAGTGGTATAAGAGATTATATCTACAAAGAACAGCATATAAAAGCTATGTATCTAGCATATCTATCTATGACATCGTATTTTATAGTAAAAAGTGAAAAAGAGTTCAAAAAAGGTTTTGCAGATATATTTATAAAACCATTTAATAACCCTTATGTAAAATATTTTGCACTTATAGAGTTTAAATATATAAAAAGAGATGAAAAAGTAACCAAACAAAAAATAGATATACTAACAAAAGAAGCAAAAGTGCAACTAGAAGTTTATTCTAAAGATAAGTTAGTTACACAGTATCTTAATCAGGGTGTTAAACTAAAAAAAATAATTATGGTATTTCATGGGTGGGAACTTGTAAAAATTGAGGAATAAGTATCAAAATTATTATATAATGTCCCCAGATAAAATAACCAATTTCAAGAATATTTATATTCTTAAATAGTAGATATATTAGAGCAAATAATATTTTCCATTTGTTCTAGTGGATATTTTAAAGTATTACAAAATTGTCCTTTATTAAATGTTCGTTGATGTTTTGCAAGTCGTACTGTATTGATGATAATTTTTTCTTTTAGTTGCTCTTTTGATAATTTACCATCAAGATAATCAAGTGTCTCTTTGATCCCAATAGATTGCATACTATTTGGTTCTCTAGTATATTTCTTTTCTAAATATATAACTTCATCTATAAGTCCAAGATCTAGCATATTTTGAGTTCGTAAAGCTATGTTATCTCTTAAAACTGCTGGATCTGTTTCTATCTCATAAATATCAATATTATCAATAATAGGTTTGGGTTTATTTTGTTCAAAATATACAGAAGCAACACTATTGGTTTGTTTATAAATAGATAAAGCTTTTTCTATTCTATATCTATCATTTAAAGCTATTTTTTCCATATATGCTTTATCTTTTTCATATAAAAATTTATATGCTTTATCTATATTTGTTAATTGGTGTTTTACCCATTGTTTTGTTGATTTGCTAATTTTGGGAATATTGCTAATACCTTGAAGCAAAGTTTTTAGATAAAATCCACTTCCACCTACAATAATAAGATTTTTGTTATGTTTTTGTGCATATAGTTTAGCTTGTTTGTAGATTTTGATATATTCTATAACATCAAATGATTGATTTGGATAGATTATATCTATACCAAAATGTTTGATATTATCTCGCTCATTTAGTGTTGGTTTTGCAGATGTTATATCTATATGTTTATAAATAGCCAAACTATCAAGTGATAAAATTATAGCATTTAATTTATGTGCTAAACTGATACTAAGTGCAGTTTTACCAGATGCTGTTGGAGCTATGATTGCTATTTCTTTATACATATTATCACCTTATAAAATCATAGGAAAATCAAGAGTTAGTTTATCATCTTTGATATAGATATTTGCATATATCTTTCTTGCTCTTTTTAATATCTCTGTTGTAAGTGGTTGAATATTATTTGCTATAAACTCAATAGCTATAATTTGGTGCTTTTTTTGCTCTATTATCTCATATTCACCAATTTTGATGAACACTTTGATATTTAATTTTTTGTTTTTAGTAAGTAGTAAAAATATATCATTAAGAGAGATTAAAAAGTCATTGACATATAATTTTATCTCTGGTATAGATATATCATAATCCTCACTTAGTTTGATATCATATTGTAAAAGATTTGTAGTTTTTGCAAGTTCTATTAAACTAAAAATATTTACATATTCAAGTTGTTTATCATCATATACTATTTGCTCTTCGTTGCATACTTCTTTATAAAGTTTTAAAGCGATATATTCATCATCTAAATAGCTTACTAAAATAGCATAAAATTTAAGCTTGTCATAACTTAATGGTATAAACTTTTTTTGAGTTCCATAAGATTTTGAAGCATTAGCTATTGCTAGGTCAAATAACTCTTTTGGTAAAACATAGCTAAATAAAAATTCAGCTTCTTTATTAAAATCTTTCAATCCACCGTTTGTATCAAATACCATAAATGGATTAAGATCATTTTCTAAAATCTGCTTGTGTAAGTTGTTTATTTGATCCAATCTATTCTCCAAAATATCTATTTAGTTTTTTGCGAAGTGTAATTCGGTTGATGTTTAGATTATTTGCTATTTGTAGTTGTGATTTAAAAACTGTCGTAGCTGCTTCTAAAAGTGGTTTTTCACATATTTGTAGAAGTTTTTTATAATCTTTTTCATTTTCAAACTCTTTGATATAAAAATCTCTAAGTATAGTTGCCATCTCATCTTTGTCAAGAGATTGTAATAAAATATTTTTATAAATAGATTGTTTTAAAGTTTTGCCGTTGCAACTTAGATCATAATCTATATTTTTTATATCTATATTATCTTGTATATTATAAATATTTTTTGCTTCATCTATATAGTTTAAAATCAGTTGATCAAGATCCTCTGGCCGCTGTTTTAGTGGTGGGATATTGATTTTAACTGCAAACTTATTTATATATGATTCTTCAGTTTCATATCCTGTTGCTACAATTTTAATATGCTCTAGTTTATTTAAAAACTCCTGTTTATTTAATACTTGATTGAAATTATATAATATTAAAGTGCTATACTCTCCAAGAGATATTTGCCCTTTGGTAATTAACATCTCTAGTTTTGGTGCATCAAATTCAGTTGCATTAGGAAATATTTGTTTTGCTAAAATCCTTTTACCTACACCTATATCTCCAGATATAAAAATATTTACAGGCAAGTTTGCAGACATCTGTGCAATTTGCAGTAGTTTTTTAGAGATTTTAGATTTGGTTATAAAGTTTTTCACCGTAAGAATCCACCTATAAATAATATTGGCTATTATACATAAATTTTACTGTTTCTTATTTTAATTTGATATAATTTGTTTATGACAAACCTAAATATAAAAATAGAGAACTTAATTAGCACAAAAGCATCAGATTTTGAAATATCAAAAGTTATAAAAGATGAGATAAAACAATATCTAATCTCATTAGATGATATATTTATCCAAACTCAAGGTAAAGATTTTTTTGTTCAACATACAAAAAAAATAGATGAGTTTATAAAAGTGATATATAAATATTTACTAAGAAAATATTTTGGTTATTATTTACCTATGAGCAATTCAATACCTATTACACTTGTTGCTCTTGGAAGTTTTGGTAGAGAGCAATTATGTGTATATAGTGATGTAGATATTATGATATTATATGAAGATATTTTGGGATATAATATCCAACCACTTATAGAGGAGTTTGTCACACTATCTTGGGATAGCGGATTGAAACTTGGATCAAGAGTTCATAAACTTAACGATATTGAAGAGGCTGTCAAAACAGATATTACTATAAAAACTGCTATTTTAGAATCAAGACTTATTTATGGTTCAAAACATCTTTGGTATAGTTTTCAAAATCATTTAGCCAATATAAGAGAGTTTGAGCAAAAAGAGTTTGTTTTAGCAAAATTACAAGAGCATAAAGAGAGATTGTTAAAATATCCACTTACTATGCAACCAAATATCAAAGATGGTTATGGTGGTATGAGAGAATCAAATCTTTTGTTTTGGATTGCAAATATAACTTATGGGGTTAATAATACAAACAATCTTATAGGGGTATTGTTTGATGAAAATGAGTATAAAAAATATAGAAGTTCGCTAGAGTATATTTTTAGAATAAGAAATGCTCTTCATCTAGTAGCTAAGAAAAAACTAGATACTATTAATTTTGATATTTTACCTGAACTTAGTGACAAACTAGGATTTCAAGGGACTAAAAAATTGGTAAAAGAGCGACAACTTATGGCAAAGCTTTTTGAATCTTTACATAATGTGCATAGATTTACATCTGCAATGGTCAAAAAAATATCTCGACAATATACCTATGAATCAAAAAATATATCTTGCTTACCACAATATAGATATCAAAAAAATCTATATATTATCAACAATAAAATATATAGTTCATTTTTTAATAAACCAAAAAGACTAAATCAATTTCTAAAAGAGCTAATACATCTAAGAGATGATATTAAAGAGTTTGACAATTCATATATATATTATGCAAGTAAAACAAAAATACCAAAAACAATCAATGATACTACTAAAAAATTTATATTGATGTTGTTACACAAAAAGAATATTAGTGGATTGTTTAAGCTACTTTATAATGCTGGTTTATTTAGAAAAGTTTTACCATCTTTAAAAAAAATCATCAATCAGCCACAATTTGATGGATACCATATACATCCTGTAGATATACATAGTATCAAAACATTAAAATATGTAGAAAATATTACAGATGAGTTTGTGAGAAAAACTTATGAATCACTTTGTTTAAAAGATCAATCATTAGTAAAAATATCTGCACTATTTCACGATAGTGGGAAAGGAAGAGGTAAAGACCACCATATAGTAAGTATGCAATTATTTAAAAAATTTGGTAAACTAATAAATCTTGATGAGAAATCTATAAATCTTATAGCGAAGATTATTAGATACCATAATATGATGAGTAAAGTAGCTACAACAGAGGATATATATTCTCAAGATGTGATTTTGAAGTTTACTGCATTAATAGGGGATATAAAAAGTTTGAAGATGTTATATATTCTAACTTATGCAGATATCAATGCTGTAGATCAAAAAGTTTATACAAGTAGCACCGCTTCATTGCTAAAAGAGTTGTTTTTACAATCCCTTCCAGCTTTTGAAAATACCGAGTTATTAAAAGTAAGTTCAAGAAGATTGGCAAAACAAAATGCTATTATAAAACTACAAGAGTTCAAAAGTTTATCACGATTGTTACAAAAAAGGATTTTATCTATATCATCAAATGATATATTTCTAAGATATAAAGCACTTGATATTGTCAAAATATCAAAATATGCTTATGAAACAAATGAGTATTATTTTACTATTGAAAATCAAAATTATCTAACTATTAGACTTACAAGAGTAAATCCTTTGAATTTAGGGTTTTTACTATATAAGCTTAGTTTTTTAAATATTACATCTATGGGGATATATAAACTTTTTGATAATAAGAAATTTTTTGAGATTGTATTTGATCAAAAAGTAGATGATAGTGAGATAGGTTTTATAAAAGATATTATAAATAATTCATTTGATATGAATAAAAATATCAAAATCAAAAAACCAAATATCTATCTAAAAGATGTAAGTATTAACTGTAATCACTCTGAATTTTTGGCAGAATTAAAAATAGTAGCAGCTGATCAAAAAGGGCTATTTGCTTTTGTAGCAAAAATTTTAGATGATTATAAAGTAGAGATAAATAGTGCAAAAATACATACAAAAAACAATAAAATCAATGACTTATTACTTATTGATAAAAATGGAAATTTTTGTAAAAATAAAGAGAAGATTTTAGATAAGATTACATAAAAATTAACAATTATTTTACACTTGTTGTGTATAATTTCACTACCTCCTAAAATAATAGTAAATAGTGCAACTTTAATTTTATAATATAATCTTTTTATCCTGTGCTATTTTATCTTGTATCTACTAAGTATTTTTCCTTTTAGCTTTCATTTTTTGTGATGCTAATTTTCTCATATCAGCAGTTGTATCTAGTTCATCCATAATCTCAAGACCAAGTAGTGTTTCAATACAATCTTCAAGTGTAACAATACCTTCAGTTTGATCATATCCATCAGTTACTATTAACATATGTCCTTTTACTTTTGTGAAGCTACTTAAAGCTTTTGAGACTGGTATATTTTCATTGATACTTGATACATCTATCATGATATTTTCAATCGTAAGATTTGCATTTTTTATAGCTTGTTTAAAAAGTTTTTTAGTTAAAACCATACCCACAATATTATCTATATTTGTATCATATACAGGAAGTCTTGAAAATTTATAAGTTCGTTCATCCTCTAGTAAGTCTTTTATTATAGTGTCTTTTTGCACAGCAAATACTACACTTCGTGGAGTTAAAATATCTTTTATTTTGATCTCTTTTAGTGATAATGTGTTTTCAATAATATCTGATTCCATATCATTGATCACACCATCTTCTTCACTTAAAAGTGTAGTTTGTAATAACTCTTCTCTTGAAACTGTATCGTTATCTTTACTTTTGTTGATTTTATTGGTAACAAAAAGGGTAAATATAATGATAGGATAAGTGATCAAAATAAATATCTCTATAATCCTAGCAGCATAAGGAGCTAGTTGTTTCCAATAAATTGCTCCTATAGTTTTAGGGATAATCTCTGCAAAAAATAATATCATAAATGTAAGAATAATAGATATTATTAAAACAAGATTGCTATTATTTCCAAAAATCTCTTGTGCTTGAACTCCAATAGCAGTTGCTCCTAAAGTATTAGCAAAAGTATTTAAAATCAATATTGATGATATAGATTTATCTATGTTGTTTTTTAATTTCTTAAGTAATTTACCAGTTGTTGGATTGTTTTCTTCCAAAACGGCAATATATGATATATTTGTAGATAATAGTATAGATTCTAAAATAGAACACAAGAACGAAATACCAATCACTAATACAAATAATAATACTAAAATTTCCATATTAGTAACCTCTTTAACTCAACAATAATCTGGGAATGTTCGTCCAACTTCTAACTCCTACAATAAATTTGAAAAGTATTATATCATATTAATATTAAAAAACATTTCCAAATGAACTAATAACTTTTCCATATATTGTTAAATCATCTTTATTGATAACTTGATTTACAAAAATTTCATTATCAGATATAATATCAAAATTACCATCTAATCGTTTTTGAACTCGTTTGACTAACAATCCATTTTCTTGTGTATATATAGCATAGATACCATCTTTTGAATAAAATTTATTTTTTGTATTTACAAAAATAATATCATTGTCATTGAGAGTTGGTTCCATACTTTCACCCGTAACATTGATAGCTTCTATATATTTGACCTCATTTTTCCCACCTAAAAAATTTATAAAATAATCAGGTATATTTAATTTTTCAAAATTTTCATCATTTATATCAGAACCACCACCAGCACTCATAGCAATACCTGGATAATATCTGATCCAATATCTATCTGTTGAATCTATAAGACTACTTGGGTCTTGTCCATATAAAAGCCAGTTGATTGATATCTTTTTTAATGCACAAAAATCTAAAATATTTGAATATGGTATTTTATTTCTTGTTTTCATTGTTGCAAAATTAGCTTGAGATATCGCTAGAGCATTTGCTATATCTTTGTCAAAAACTTTACCATCTTTTTGCTCACTACTTAAAATATCTTTTAGTTTATCTATGATTTTAGTAATATCCAACATATAAAACCTCTCAAAATTCTATTTATGAAAAATTATAACATAAAAAATATAAAAACATTACAAATTGACATATTTTTATATCCCTTTTTATAAATATCTTTAAAATTTGATATTTTTTCATTCCCAAATAGTTCTTTATTAAAATAATTTTCAATAAATTGTTTAGCTAAATGATAATCTTCAAAATGAGGATGTAAAGGTCTCTGTTTATGCCGAAAATTTGGATGTTGAGGGTAACTCATATAGTGACGAGTTAGATATAAAGAGAAATGAGTATAAAAATTATGTAAATAATGATGAAAGCCGACTTCACCGTTCTAATGATTCTGTGCTTCAAGGGTACAATCCCGATTATGATAATA
>OFBB01000110.1_pt1 | contig 12614 bp, 16 predicted proteins | sample 1520401 | NCBI WGS metagenome assembly OFBB01 (sample SAMEA3696446, study PRJEB22514) | metagenome | biome: water; feature: marine; material: hydrothermal vent | place: Pacific Ocean | collected 2014-08-12 | depth 1521 m | reverse complement strand
CTCTCGGTTTTTTATATACATATATGTATCGTTTTAATTATTAGATAAATACAAGGCAAATAATATTCTCAGTGCCGGAGTGTAGTAAATCTACACGACAAGCTGTGAGTATTATTTAACGCAGTAGTTGCTAATAATTAGAATCTATATTAGTGCCATGCAAGCATGGTTAGTAACATTGGGATAGACAGTATCACATTGATACTTGACGCCAACGCTGCATTCTTCTTCGCCGTGGCAATCTCTTCTGCCGTTGCTTCCTTCATACCTAAGATCTTTTGCTGGTTTGGCCAAATGATAAACCAAACGTTAAACGCCATGATGGTGCCCATCCATGTGCCTAGACCGATGACTTGATAACCTGGTGCCAACATATAAGCACTACCAATAGAGCCTGTTGTACCAAGTAACACTAAACCTAGAAGCAAAGTTGTTGCTGCTGCCATGCGGAACCATAATAGTGCACGCGGTGCAATGTACTTGCCAATTGCTGCTGGACCTGGGCCATCTGTATCAGCTAGAGCTTGACCCATACCTGGTACTTGTACAAAGTTAAAGTAATATAGTAAACCAATCCAAACGATACCCGCTAATACATGTATCCATACTGTGATTGTAAATGAGTTGGTGATATCCAACGCAAACATTGTAGCGATTGCAGCAATAAAGCCAATTAGAATCTTTCCTTGTACTGAATTAATGAAACCCATGTTTCTCTCTCCGTTGTTATATTAGTTGATGATTATAATAAGGTATTGTTTTATGTGTGTCATTTTTTAATAAATAACTACTTATATGTATGCCTGAATTACCCGAAGTTGAAACCACCAAGCGTGGGCTTGAGCCACTGATCGTTAACCAAGTGGTTGAACGCGCCATACTCTATAGAGATAACTTGCGTTGGGAGATGCCGAAGCACTTGGTTACCACGCTGGCCAATCAGCGCGTTAATAGCATTCATCGGCGTGGTAAATATTTACTCATCGAGTTTGATGTTGGAACACTGATTATTCATCTGGGTATGAGTGGCTCGATTAAAGTAGTGAGTCATGATGTGCCACTTAAAAAGCACGATCACTTTGAATTGAGCTTTGGCAACAGTACAGTCATGCGTCTAAACGACCCACGACGCTTTGGTGCGGTGTTGTTTTCCAAAAATGGCTCGCACCCATTATTAGACTCTTTAGGGGTTGAGCCTCTAGAAGATTTATTCGATGAGTCGTACTTATATAGTAAGTCACGCAATAAGCAACAAAATATCAAGGCTTTTGTGATGGACAGTAAAGTGGTGGTCGGTGTGGGCAATATCTACGCTTGTGAAAGTTTGCATCAAGCTGGTATTAACCCTGAACGCAAAGCTGGTAGTGTTTCAAAAAAACGCTACGTACTATTAACACAACGCATTAAACCATCCTTGCTCAAGCGATCAAGGCTGGTGGCACGACGTTGCGAGATTTTTCACAGGTGGATGGTAGTCCCGGGTATTTCGCACAGACTTTGTCCGTGTATGGGCGTGAAAATAAGCTATGTGGTACATGCAGTGGTAAAATAGCTAGAATTACACAAAATCAACGTTCAACGTTTTATTGCCCATTATGTCAGACATAGACACTCCTCAAGAAATGTTCGAAACCAACTGCTCAACTAACTCTGAGCCGTTTGCCCTGCAAAACCTAGGTAGCTATATGGAACCTGAGTTTAGTGAAAACTGTATTGTTATCATAGACCCAGGTATGCAGATCCACAATCGGGCTTATGCAATCGTACGCTATGATAATGATATGTATTTTCGTCAATACCTAGTGCGTGGTAACAAGAAATTTCTAGTGCCTTTAAATACGCAACATGATGAAATTGAGCTTGCGGGTGAGTTTGAAGTCGTGGGTTGTGTGGTACAACAAAAACAACGCAAACAAAAGCCGCTACATTACTACCATCTTAATCGAACCACGGGTGAGATGGATTTCACCATCAGTGGTAAAACTAAAAATAAAGAAGAATAAAAGGGAGTAATCATGGAAAAAAAAGTACATTTGATCTTTAGTATTGTCATGTCACTGTTTATGATCAGCATTATGTCGCTTGTGGTGACGTATCTCAACCTTGGCGGTTGGACCGATCAAATCATTGAAAAATGGCTGAGTAGTTTTGTAATCGCTTGGATCGTCGGCTTTCCACTATTGTATATCTTTGGCCCAATTTTTAAGAAAGCGATTATGAAATCGCTAAGTAAATAATCATTCGAAATAAATAGAGGAAAGCCTTGCTTTCCTCTATTATTCAATCCAAATAAGATGTGCCATGCGCCCTGATTGGGCGCCATCACGCCGATAGGAAAAATATTTGTCTTTTTGTGTATAGGTGCATTCATCGCCGCCGCTGATTGATTGAATCCCTAAATCATTCAAAATAATCCTGGCTGCTTGATAAATATCGAGCTGATACTTACTACCCTTAGCGATAAACGCCTGATCTAGCTGTGTATCTTTATCAATAAATTGTTGATAGACATCTGCGCCCACCTCAAACGCTGCCGGTGAAATCGCGGGACCAAAGTGCGCTAACAAATCATTTTACTCAAACTGTTGAATGAATGACTCAATCACCCCATTCACAATCCCTTTCCAGCCTGCATGTGCCACGCCAACCTGTGTACCTGACTGATTACAAGCAAAGATAGGCAAGCAATCAGCCGTCATCACCGCGCAAACCACGCCTTTTTCTTGCGTCACGACTGCATCACCCACACAGTCGTCACTTGAAGCTTGCAAGCAAATATTAGAATGGATTTGTTCTAGGTATTTTGGTTCGCAGGGTAAATTGTATTTGCTGATCAATAATGCTCTATTATTTTTAACCTTAATAGCATTGTCGCCCACATGTAAGGCAAGGTTAAAATTGTCATAGCCGTCGGCTATTAAACAAGACCGGTTGTTTTCATTGAAAAATCGAGTTGTTGTTATTAATTTAACATTTTTAGGGAAGCTATTCCTCTTAGAGGACCCCTCCCCGAGGGCTGCTGTGTAATACTTGTGCTGTTTGGTGCTAGACTGGGTCAAATTCTTGTAACACTTTAAGTAAATCTTGTAGGTCTTGTGGCAAAGGCGCTTTCCAAGACATTGTCTCAGCTGAAATTGGATGCGTTAAGGTGAGTTTCTTTGCGTGTAAAGCTTGTCTTTTAAAACTTTTTAGCGTGTCTTTAAGCGACTCATTGGCTTTTTTAGGAAAGCGAATCTTGCCACCGTACATTGGATCAGCAATCAGTGGGTGATCAATATGCGACATATGCACACGAATTTGATGGGTACGTCCGGTTTCTAAAATACATTTCACGTGGGTATGATGGCCAAAACGATCAATCACACGGTAATGTGTTACTGCATCTTTACCTTCACCCTCTTCAACCACGGCTTGTCTAATCCTATCTTTTGGATCACGGCCTATTGGTGCGTCCACCGTACCACCAGATATCATATGGCCATAAACAATGGCGGAATATTCTCGAGCCACCGTATGAGTTTGCAATTGTTCAACTAGATTTTTTTGTGCCAGTTCACTACGCGCTACCACCATTAGGCCAGAGGTATTTTTATCGAGTCGGTGTACAATGCCAGCCCTATCTAGGGTCGCTAAAGACGGATCATAATGCAATAAGCCATTCGCCAAAGTACCGGTCCAATTACCTGCACCTGGGTGTGTCACTAAGCCAACTGGCTTGTTAATAACAATAATATCATCATCCTCATACACCACATCTAGCGGAATGTCTTCCGCCTTCCATTCGTTGGTTTTTTCGGCCTTAATGCTCAGCGCCACAATCTCACCGCCCAGTACTTTTTCTTTAGGTTTGAAAGATTTACCATTAATCAGTGCACCGCCAGAGCGTACCCAGTTGGTAATTTTAGAACGAGAGTAATCCGGCAACAATTGTGCCATCGCACTATCAATGCGCTGACCAATGAGCCTGTCGGGGATAATGATGTTAAGTTGATTCATGCGTATTATTTTACTTAGTAATTTTTCTATTTTTACGAAGTATTTTTGTTTTCTGTAAGACAGATTTTAAAACGCGCAGGAATTTAGTGATTCTAAATGACTAAGTGTTTTTACCAATCTAACGCAGTAGAAGGTAAAAAAACAAAGTAAAAAAGAAAAATTTGGCGTCCCGTAAGAGATTCGAACTCCTGTTGCCAGGATGAAATCCTGGAGTCCTGGGCCAGCTAGACGAACGGGACAAACAGATATTTTAATGGAGAAATTTGATTTAAAGGATAAAAAAATAGCTTAGTTTTTACACTAAGCTATTTTTAGAATATGGCATCGCCTAGGAGAATCGAACTCCTCTTACCAGGATGAAGACCTGGGGTCCTAACCGATAGACGAAGGCGACATACACTTTTTTTGCTTTATGGTGGAGCTAAGCGGGATCGAACCGCTGACCCCGACACTGCCAGTGTCGTGCTCTCCCAGCTGAGCTATAGCCCCAAAACTGGTTGCAAAGCAAAAGATGTAAATTATAGTCTCTAAGACAAATTAGTCAAGACTAGTTTGGTAAAATGTTTGTACACTATTGATGGAAAGCTCTGATGTTAGAAAAAACCTTTACTGAAAAATCCTATACTTTAGAGATTCTCTATCATGTTGGCACTTATGAAAATTCAATCCATTTTATTTTTGATCATGCTTCTAAAACCTGTGCGATTGTTGACCCCGCTTGGGAAGCAGACCTATTTATTCAAAAAATTACTGATAAAGGCTATACACTCACTGATATTTGGCTAACCCACTGGCACAATGATCACATGAATGCTGTCGATGAAATCGCTAATAAAACGGGGGCCAGTATCACTGCAGGCATAAATGAAATTCCTTATCTAGACATCAAAAACCCCATCAAAACGGTTGATGATAAAGATACTGTGACGTTAGGAGCTACCAGTGCAACCATTATTAATACCCCTGGGCACACAGCTGGCGGTGTTTGCTACTTACTCGATGGCCATCTGATTGCAGGTGACAGTTTATTTGTGTATGGCGCAGGGCACTGCGCAATGCCAGGTGCTGATGCAAATGTACTGTTTCATTCAATGCAAAAATTAAAACAGATAGAAGATGGGGTGTTATTGCATTGTGGGCATGATTATGGCTCTAAAATCACCACCACTATGGCGCAGCAAAAATTAGGCAACCCATTTTTAATGATTGATAATGAAGACGATTTTGTACGTTATCGTAATCATATTCATGATGGTTCGCGTACTTACCCAATGCAGCCGGTGAGCCAACAAGCCCTTGATGCCTTATTATGATTGGTTTTTTTGGTGGATCGTTTGATCCTGTTCATTTTGGTCATTTAAAAAATGCAGCTTTACTAAAAAGCACACTTGATCTGTCTGAGTTATTTTTAATGCCTTGTGCAGCACCTGTGCATAAAAATAAGCTTAACTTTTCTAATGCTCAACGCCTTGAAATGTTGCGATTAGCAACTCGAGAATTTAACGAGCTGTCCATTGATTTACGCGAAATTAACCGAGACAGTGCTTCTTATACGATTGAGTCTTTGATTGATATTAAGCACGAATATCCAGACACATCCGTTTGTTTGATTATTGGTATGGATAGCTTTATCAACTTATCTACTTGGAAAAATTACCAAGACTTTCATCAATATGTGCACCTTGTGGTGATTGCGCGACCTGATTGCCAAGCACCCATCGCGTCTTACTCATTTACACCAACTCAGACTATAACTGAACTGCATAATCAAACTGCAGGCTTGCTGTATTTTGCCAATACTGAACTGCTTGATATTTCTTCTAGCGATATTCACTGTATTCTTTTCAACACCGCCTTGAGTGGTAAAATGAGCGCGCAACAAAGTTTATCTGGCCTATTGCCGGAGTCCATTATTCACTACCTACAACACTTATGAATTTAGAACAACAACTCAAAGTCGTTACCGACACCATTGAAGAACTCAAAGGCGAAGATATTATCACCTTAAAAGTATTAGAACAAAGTGCTGATATCGAAGCCATCGTTGTCGCCACAGGACGATCCATACAACATGTACGCGGTATTGCCAACAATCTTAAGATTGAAGCCAAACGTTTAGGCATGAAAGTTGTTGGTATTGAAGGCGCAGAAACTGGTCATTGGATGCTGGTTGATTTAGCTGAAGTGGTTGTACATGTGATGACAGAAAAAACTCGAGAATTCTACAAACTGGAAAGACTTTGGTCTGGTTCTGAGCGTTCTGACGACTAACTTAGATGAAGATCAAACTGATTGCGATTGGAAAAAAAATGCCCGATTGGATACAAACGGGCATCAATCATTATCAAAAGCAATTACCTGCCTCGCTTAACTTTGAATTAATTACACTTGAAGCGCAAAAGCGAAAAGGTAAAAATATCAATCAAATCAAAGAATTAGAAGGCGGACTACTGATAAAAGCCACACAAGGGTCAAGCCATGTCATTGCCTTTGACGAATTCGGAAAGCAAAACACCACCAAAGATATTGCCAAAAACATGGAAAATTGGCAACAAAATGGTGACAATATAGCCTTGTTAATTGGTGGTGCAGATGGGCTATCTACCGCTTGTAAACAGCATGCTAATCAGCTGTGGGGCTTGTCAAACTTAACCTTGCCGCACTCCATGGCACGCTTACTAGCCGTTGAACAAATCTACCGCGCACATTCATTATTAACCAACCATCCATATCATAGGGAGTAACCATGAAATTAGAACTCATTAGCTTTAAACTTTGCCCGTTTGTACAGCGCGCTATCATCATCTTAAAGAAACAAAAGATTGATTATGACATCACTTTTATCAATCCAATGGATCCGCCTGATTGGTTTAAAGCCATATCACCAACCGGACAGGTGCCTTTATTAAAAGCAGATGATGAAGTGATTTTTGAATCAAGTGTCATTAGTGAGTTTGCTAATGACATTAGTGAAAATGATTTACACCCAAGCGATGCAATACAAAAAGCCAAAAACCGCGCTTGGATTCAGTTCTCATCCGGTATGTTTGATGACCTATTCAACCTAGTGACGGGCGATGAAGAAACTTACACTAAGGCCAAAGAATCATTATTTGAAAAGCTGGCTAAAGTTGAGGCGGTTAAAGGTACAGATACTTTCTTTAATGGTGCTGATTTCGCCATGATTGATGCAGCCTTTGCACCTATCTTTATGCGCCTTGCTTGGATTAATGAATTTACCGATAATGCAATATCAATCAATGAATTTAGCAATCTTAGTGCTTGGAGCGAGGCAATCTTAGTGGTTGATGAAGTTAAAGATTCAGTGTCTGAAGGAATAGATGATGTTTATTATTCCAATATCGAAGCGCGTGAAGGTTATCTGTCGACTTTACTGGTTGACGAATAGTCGTTTACAAAATCGCTAAAACGTTTTCAGGTGGTCGTCCAATGGCAATACCCTTATCAGTCTTGACAATTGGACGCTCAATCAAAATTGGATTATCAACCATTGCCTGAATCAAATCATCTTCACTGAGCGATTCATCATCCAAGTTATTTTCTTTATAAGGCGCTTCAAAGGTACGCATCAAATTACGTGGGTCCATGCCTAGCTCATCAAGCAAGGCTTTTAATTCTGCCACACTGGGCGTATCTTCAAGATATTTAATTACTTCGAAGTCTAGGGCTTTTTCTTCTAAAATAGTCAGGGTTAGTCTAGATTTTGTACATCTTGGATTATGGTAAATTTTTACACTCATTATTAAAAACTGGTTATGAAAAAAATTCTCATTATACTCTCACTTTTTTTGCCATTAACAACGACACAAGCAATTACAGTCGATGAAATTGTAGCAAAAGCTAGCACGCTTTGGGAAAACGAAAAAGCCATCAAAGTGCCAAATTTCTCACTCGTCGATATTGAGGGAAATGTGCATACTGACGAGTCAACCAAAGGCAAATACTTAGTAATCAACTTTTGGGCTACTTGGTGCCCACCTTGTCTAAAAGAGATTCCTGCTTTCGTAGAGTTCTACGAGAAAAATTCTGATAGAGTTGAAATACTAGGATTGGATTACGAGCAAGCCGATAAAAAAACCATTCTAGAATTTACCGATACCTTTATGGTTAATTATCCAATCATCCTATTTGATGATAAAAATGGCTCACAATTTACTAACTTTGGCGATGTGTTTGGCATGCCAACCACTTACATCTATGACCCAGAAGGCAGATTGGTTGATTTTCGTATGGGTGAAATCGACATCGAAACTTTAGAAAAATCCATTCTTTAAATCCAAGTCTTAGATTTTAGATTTTCATCACGCACCAACTTAGGCACCAAATAACCACTTAGACTACTCTTCAAGTCTTGATGTAATTGAATGGCGCGTTCATCACTGATTAAAAAGTGCTCTGCCCCTTTCACCTTGTCCAGCATGTGTAAGTAATACGGCAAGATACCAATATCAAATAACTTTAAACTCAGGCGCTCTAAGGTACCCAAATCATCATTAACTCCTTTTAACAACACAGATTGGTTGAGTAGCGTGATATTTGTAAAATTTCCAATATTTTGGATAAACACTTCTGACACTTCATTTGCATGGTTAATGTGTGTCACTAGAACTACTTTTAACGCCGTTTTAGTGAGTAATTTGACCAATTTATCCGTTATTCTGCTTGGGGTAACCACCATAGAGCGAGAATGAACTCGTAATATCTTTATATGTTCAATATTTTCAATATTTCTGATTAATTGAGCTAGTTTTTCATCGCTCAAACTCAGAGGATCGCCACCACTGAGTATGACTTCATTGATTGATTGATGAGAGCGAATATAGTCTTCAATCGCTAGCCAGTTACTCATTGCATCATGGCCAGAATAATCAAAATTTTGTCGAAAACAATACTGGCAGTGAATCGCGCACACACGTGATGTAATTAATAAAACTCGATTAGGGTATTTGTGAATTAAACCGGCGACTGGTGCGTTATCTTCATCGCCCAATGGGGATAAACTAAACTCTGCTTGGTTTTGTGCACTCCTAAAGGGAATAACTTGTTTTAATAAAGGATCATCTGGATTATTCTTATCAATCAGATTGGCAAATTCTAAAGGGATTTTGATTGGAAAGTGTCGATCTTTAAACTGATCACTTTGAAAAAAATCATTACAACTGTTCGCCCCTTTTAGGGTGTTTCTTGTATTGTGCTGCCAGTTGCTTTGCATAATGATTGATGCATTAAAAAGCCCCGTAAACGGGGCTTTTTAGATCATTCTTAGTGAATGTAATTATCAGGAATTAGCAGAAATTTGCAAAGTTTGCATCTGTTTGCTCTTTGCCATCTTCAAAGCCAGATTCCCACTCATCAGTAATTCTTTGCTCTTCAAGTTCAGGATTGTTTAAGAAACCAGCTACCCAACCTTGAATATAGTTATCGTTTACGCCCATTTCTTCCATTTTTTTAACACCTTCGTAGTAAGTCATTACTGATACTCCTTAATTTTTGTTTATAATTTCACACTCTTCAATCAGGCTTAAAATTACTTGATATCAGAGAAAGGTAATATTATAACCATTTAAAGCTATCAAGCAAGAAAAAATCATGAATTTATCTGAAATTACCGACGGACTTAATGACAAACAAAATCAATCAGTTACTTTAGATGATGTACAAAATGCTTTAATACTCGCGGGTGCAGGTAGTGGTAAAACCCGAGTTTTAACACACCGAATTGCTTATTTAGTCACACAGAAAAACACGCATATTGATGCTATTTTAGCAGTAACCTTTACCAACAAAGCTGCCAAGGAAATGCGTGAACGTCTTGAATTTTTATTAAGACGACCAATTAGAAGCATGTGGGTAGGCACTTTTCATGGACTGGCACATCGATTATTACGCGCCCATCCAATTGAAGCCAACTTAAGTGCACAATTTCAAATTCTTGATCAGCAAGATCAGTTTCGTATTGTTAAGCGCTTGATGAAAGAAAATCAAATCGATGAATCAAAATACCCGGTTAGAAAAATTCAGTGGTTTATCAACCAGCAAAAAGATGAAGGCATTCACCCGGGTGATATTGACGCTGGATATAACTACTTTGTTAAACAAAGTGTCAAAGTATTTGAGCTTTATGAGGCGCACTGTAAAGCCAATGAACTGATTGATTTTGCCGAACTTTTAGTACGTAGTTATGAGTTGCTAAAAAATAATACTGAGTTGCTTACACACTATCAAAATCGCTTTGAGCACATCTTGGTTGATGAGTTTCAAGACACCAATACTATTCAATACAAATGGATCAAATTACTCTCATCAGGAAAAAATCAAATATTTTGTGTGGGTGATGACGACCAATCAATCTATGGCTGGCGTGGCGCAAAGATAGAAAACATTCAAAAATTAGAATCTGATTTTCACCCTATTCAAACCATCCGACTTGAGCAAAATTACCGCTCTACAGGTAATATTCTAGGTGCATCTAACGCACTAATTGCTAATAATTCTAATCGCCTAGGAAAGTCGTTGTGGACCGATTCTGGTAATGGTGATTTAATTGATATCTATGAAGCACGTACAGAAACCGATGAAGCAGACTATGTTGTTAGCACCATTCAAAAATACATTGACAATGGCACATCAGCCAACGAATGTGCTATTTTGTATCGCTCAAATGCGCAGTCTAGAGGCTTTGAAGAGCGGTTAATTAAATACAATATTCCTTACGTGATTTACGGTGGTCTTCGCTTTTTTGAACGCGCTGAGATTAAAGATGCACTGTGTTACTTACGCTTAATGGAAAGCTCAGCTGATAATGTTGCTTTTGAGCGCGTGGTCAACTTCCCAACTCGTGGTATTGGCAATGCCACCATTGAAAAAGTAAGAGAATTTGCGCGTGATAATAACACCACCCTCTTTCAAGCAGCCATTGCAATATCACCTTCATTGCCGACTCGTGCAAGCAATGCACTAATCGGGTTTACACAACTGATTGAACAAATGTGTGATGATGCCAAACACCTTGAGTTAAGTGAAAAAGTTGCTCACTTAATTAAGGCTTCTGGCTTAATTGAACATTACTCAAATGACAAAACTGATAAGGCTGGTAGTAAAAAAGCAAACCTTGAAGAACTTATTGCAGCAGCCAAGCAATACGCTCATGATCAAGATTCTGATATGAGTGAAGTGGTTGGCTTTATCTCGCTGGCCTCGTTAGACTCCAGTGGCGATACTAATGCACCCATCAATCAAAATGTTCAATTAATGACCATTCATTCTGCCAAAGGCTTGGAGTTTCCCAATGTTTTTTTAACCGGTATGGAAGAAGACTTGTTTCCATCCAGGCAAAGTAAAGATGAGCCACACTTAATGGATGAAGAAAGAAGATTGTGCTACGTTGGCATGACCCGTGCCATGAAAAAACTCAGCCTATCTTTTGCAATTAAACGCTTTTTATATGGGCAGTCTTTACTTGCCTACCCTTCTCGATTCTTAGATGAAATTCCGAGCGAGTATACAAACTCAGTTAAGCAAAAATTTGGCGCAACCATGCAAAATTATCAAGAAGATGATGTCTTTAATCAAGATATCGATCCTGAAGGACAAGGTCAATTATCGATTGGTGTGACAGTTAGGCACGCTAAATTTGGCTTTGGTACGGTACTCAACTTTGAAGGTGATGGTGACTCAGCCCGTATTCAAATCAAATTCAAGCAAGCGGGTACTAAGTGGTTGATTAGCTCATATGCTAATCTGGAGTATGTTTAATTTAAAGTCTTTTTAAGGTCGTCAACTGAGAAGCTTTGTACCGTTTGTTCATCGGTGTAAACTGGCTTCATTTTAGTATGTGTGCCCGAGTCTTTTTCAATGGCTGTTTGTCTAGAAATAACGATATCTAAACAATCGGTGATCATCTTTTGTGTGCCTTCTGTTAAAGGATGACGCAAGCCTGGCTTAGTCATAGTGTCTTTTGCAACGGCAATTAGGGTTTTTCTAACAGCACTTAATAAACGAATTTCAAAATCTGGTTTGTTGTCTGTACTCATAATAATGATTGTATGTTTTGTCGATGATTGTTATGCGCTATTTTATCAAGATTAAAGGGTTTAATCCCTTTCATTAAGTGTAGTTTTTCACACTTAGGCCAATCAAGATCAATAACTTGCTCTACCAACTCGGGGTGATTACAGATTAAGGCTATGTCACAGCCACTGTCTAACGACACTTGCACACGCTCGACAATACCTTTAATAAAATGTGCACCTTGCATGGATAAATCATCACTAAACACAACACCGGCAAAGCCAAGTTGCGATTGCAAAATGTCTTTAATCCATTTTGATGAGAATCCTGCGGGCTTGTCATCCACCTGAGAATACACCACATGCGCAGGCATCACAGCATCTAAACCCTGACCAATCAAGCCTTTAAAACTGAGAATATCTTGCCTAATTTCATTCATTGAGCGTTCGTCAATGGGTAAATCTAGATGTGAATCAAGTGCCACATGGCCATGCCCAGGGAAGTGTTTACCCACACACTTCATACCCGCCTCATGCATACCCTCAATCAAAGCACCGGCTAATTTCACTACCGCTTCAGGGTTAGAA
>OFBB01000104.1_pt1 | contig 13109 bp, 11 predicted proteins | sample 1520401 | NCBI WGS metagenome assembly OFBB01 (sample SAMEA3696446, study PRJEB22514) | metagenome | biome: water; feature: marine; material: hydrothermal vent | place: Pacific Ocean | collected 2014-08-12 | depth 1521 m | reverse complement strand
ATTCTTGGTGCCAGGCAGGATAAGACAGTCAAATTGCTCTGTCAGTTGGTCAGGATAATCTAAATAACTCACAACAACATCACTTTCTCTTTCCAGAGTTTCAAAATCAGTAAAATTTGAAATGGCAGGCAGGCAAACAACCGCAACATTTACAGTATCAGGCCCGGGCTTTCTGGATATGCGTTTGTCTCTTTGCACAGCAACAGAGTCTTCTGTACCAATATATATATCTTCATAATAAGGAACAAGACCCAGCACTGGTTTGCCTGTTGTTTTTTCTATATACCTGATGCCATCTGCAAACAACTCAGGGTCGCCTCTAAATTTGTTAATTAAAAAGCCAATAGTAAGATCACGCTCATCATCACTCATTAAGTGATAAGTGCCAATTATCTGGGCAAAAACTCCTCCTCTATCAATATCAGCAACAATAATGCAGGGTGCGCCTGCTTTTTTGGCCATCTGAAAATTAACAATATCATTTTGTTTTAAATTCATCTCACAACAACTTCCAGCACCCTCCAGCACTATCACATCAAAATCAGAAGCCAGATTCTTATACGACTGCCAGACAGCTTCTGCTAAAGTAGATTTCATCTGATGATATTGTTTCGCACTCATGGATGTTGCCACTTTACCCTGGATCACAATTTGAGAAATTTGCGGCCCAGAGGGCTTAATCAGGATAGGATTCATGTGAACAGAGGGCAAAAGCAATGCAGCTTCTGCCTGTACAGCCTGAGCACGGCCAATCTCACCTCCTTCAACTGCAACATACGAATTATTGGACATGTTTTGAGCTTTAAAAGGAGCTACCCGAAAGCCGCGCCGTTTTAATATACGACAAAAAGCAGTAGCTGCAATTGATTTGCCAACATCACTGCCTGTTCCAAGAAACATTATTGCCCTGGCCTTACTTCTCATGGCCTGTACTTCTCCATATATCCTCTTGGCGTGACCATCCTGGAATTCATCAGATAAGTAGTGGAATTGCCAACAATTAAAATTGTTAACATATCGATTTTTGATGTATCAATCTCAGCCGCACGTGTGGCCCACACTTCTTGCCCATGTCTGGTCGCATTTCTCACAACTCCAACAACCGCTTGATCTCCCCTGTATTTCCTGACCATTTGCAAAGCCACATCCAGTTGCCAGTCTCTTTTTCTGGACTTTGGATTATACAGCACAAGCACAAAATCCGCTTGCAACGCAGCTTGAAGTCTTTTTTCAATCACCTGCCAGGGAGTCAGAAGATCGCTTAAACTTATAACAGCAAAATCATGCATAAGAGGCGCGCCCAGAAGCGCAGCAGCAGCCACAAAAGCAGGCAGCCCTGGAACCACTTCCACTTCCAGAATATCCTGAACCTTCATCTCCTTAATGAGTTCGAAAACCAGCCCTGCCATAGCATAAATGCCAGGATCTCCACTGCTGACAATACACGTCTTTCTATCTTGCAGGGCAGCCTCAATTGCCATCTGACAGCGTTTGATCTCCCCTTTCATGCCAGTGGAAATGACCTCTTTTCCCCTGGTCAATTCTTGCGGCAAAAGCTCAATATATCTCTTATAGCCCACAATAACATCTGCTGTTTTAATAACCTGTAAAGCTCGTGATGGTATATATTCACTTCCACCAGGCCCAATACCCACAACACTTAAAAGTCGAGTGCTACTGCAATGGTCGCATTTTTTGATTTTATTTTTGGAACTATAAGACGTCCCCTGCCTGTTGCCAGAATTGCTGCTGCCTCGCATACACTACCTACTCCCATATAAGATTCAACCAATGAAGATGGATTTGGCGCACTCACAGTGGCCAGTTCATTTTTATTAAAAAAAAGCAGCTCTACTCCTAATCTTAACGCTGCCTGGATAAGACCGGCTTCTTCTTTTTTGGCCTCTATGGTTGCAATGGCGCGCAAACTCTTCAGGGCAAGCTCATTTTTATCAAAGGTCTGATAAAGCAAATTAAGTATCTCTTTTGTATCTGTCCCTCTGTTACATCCTATGCCCGCTACAAGACATTTTGGATGAAGTAAAAGTTCTGACGTGTATGGCTCTTTTTTACGCCAGCTTACCCTTATGCCAGGCATATCCCTGCACCAAATATCTTCATCCTCCACCACTGTCAGATGAACGCCATCTGCAAAATTCCTGTGTATTTCCAGTCTATCTTCCGGGTCAAACACCTGCACTGGCTCACCAGCCAGCATTGCGCCTGTAACGGATTTCAAAGCGCTGATGTTTTCTATCTCCATCCCCTTTTGACGAGCAAGAACATCTATTGATATGATGTTTTCTGTATCAGTAGCTGTGGTAATTACAGGCTCTCCGCCAGTAATCAAGGCAATCTTTCTGGCCAGCATATTCGCACCGCCAAGATGGCCAGAAACAAGGCTGATGCAATACTTGCCATTTTGATCCAGCACTACAACTGCTGGATCAGTCACTTTGGAAGACAATAAAGGCGCAACTACTCTGACAGCTATACCGCAGGCAGTAATGAAAACAAGACCATCATAAGTTGCAAAGTGTCCGGCCACAATTGACGATAAATTCTCAAAAAGAACAGCCTTTTGCTCTGCATTCCCACACCTTTTGTGAAAAAAAAGTTCAACCCGCGGGACATCTTTCGCTTCCGCTGTTTCCCGGATTACACTTCCAATTTGCCGGGCCAGAAACCTGGCCAGGTCAGCCCCTTTTTTAGTCAAAGCATAAATGGCTATTTTCTTCATTAAATTTTATCCAGATAATCGAGTTAAAATTCACGGATTCATTCTGTAACTCAACTTTCAGAGTTGCAAAAATATTCAATATTTCCAGACAGTTATAAAACAAGATTAATGGAGAATTCCATTTTAAGAAAACGATTCAAATAGTCTTTAATTGTCAAAAAATAGCCTCAATCAACTGTGTTTTGGTCATTTGAACATTTAAAAATTAGGATTTGTTTCGGATTTCGATATTCGGATTTCGAATTTCTCAACTTTCGGAACTCCGAAAGTTGTGTTCTGTAACTATGAGTAAAGTCGCCACTATAAAGCTTTGATCTGACAGGTTCACGGCCTTGTCCAGGCAAAATTAAAAATACTGCCTGTCTCTTAATACCAGCCTTTGCCACAGCATCACTTAAGCCTTCCAGACTGGTCTTCAAAATTATCTCATCTGGCCAACCCACCCTGTAAGCAACAACAACCGGAGTTGAGCCTTCATATCCTCCAGCCAGAAGCTCTGCCTGCACCTGTTCAGAATGAGCGGCTGACAGATAAATTGCCATGGCAGATTGATGTTTTGCCAGGCTTTTAAGTGCTTGCTCTGGTGGAAGTTTTGTTCGGCCAGCAACTCTGGTAATAATAAGCGATTGGGAAACCTCCGGTACTGTATATGAAATCCTGGCAGCCGCAGCAGCAGCAAACGCGGCGGAAACACCTGGAATTACCTCATAGGTAATACCGTCTCTGTCTAAAAGAAGCATTTGCTCTCTTATGGCACCAAAAAGTGATGGATCGCCTGTATGCACCCTGGCGACAGTTCCACCCTTTTTAACTGTCTCCAGAATTGCTTTATGCGTCTTCTCAAGTGTCATGGGAGAAGAATCAACAACCTTTGCCCCATCTTTTGCGCAAGATACCACTTCAACAGGCACTAAAGAACCAGCATAAAGCACAAGATCTGCCTGCTCAATACACCTTTTTCCTTTTATGGTAAGCAACTCTGGATCACCCGGGCCTGCTCCCACAAAAAAAACCTGACACTGATTTTTTCTCATTATTCGCCTCTAGCCTGGCTTTTTACAACTTAACACAAATACAGGAGTTAATGGTTCAAACCTTAAATCTTCTCCAAGCTCTTTTGAACGCGCCACATTGATTTCAGAGATGTCATACTCCCACCCTAGCGACTCAAAATATTTTCTCACTCGCTCTAATGTGCCTAACAAGACCGCATTAACCACCAGAATCCCGCCTGGCAAAAGCCTTTCACACGCGCTTTTTAACACATCAATGGTTTTACCCACTCCACCTCCAATAAAAATACGATCCGGATCAGGAAGATTTTGCAAACACTCAGGCATCACTCCATGCACAGGCTCAACAAGATACGCTCCTGTTTGCCTGATGTTGTGAACCATCATCTCAAACCGTTTCTTATTTTTCTCCACAGCATACACTTTACCGTATCTCAGAAAAAAAGACGCCTCAATAGCAACAGAACCACACCCGGCACCAAGGTCCCATAAGGTATTATCCTCGTTCAACTTGAGCTGGCCTATGGAAATAAGACGTATTTCTTTTTTTGTTATAACACCATTTTCATGTTTATAACATCTATCATCCATACCTGGATAAAAGTGTAGAGGTGATGATTTAATTTTTTGCAATAAAACAAAATTTAATGGTGAAATATTTATATCTCCTGGAATCTCCGCTATATTGTCATAAGATGTTATCCTCTCTGTCTCAAGGCCAAGATCTTCAAAAATTATCATTCTAAAATTATTTACACCACGCTCTAAAAGTATCTTTGTCAAAGCCAGAGGATTAAATCTGGCATCAGTATAAATGCCTATCAAATCATTAAAAGTAACAGCTCTGAAAAGAGGCCAGATGTCACCCCGGCCATGAAGAGAGATTACTTTAACATCTTCCCATGAAATTTTTAAACGGCTGGCAGCTATTTGAAGTGTTGTTGGGGCCGGGTAAAATTTTATTCTTTTCTCACCAAGAAATTCAATCAGACGCTTTCCAATGCCGTAAAAAAGAGGATCCCCATCAGCAAGCACAACTATAAACTTTCCCTTTTCCACCTCGCTCAAGACTCTTTTGATCACCTTCTCAATACTGCCCTTTAAACAAAGCCTTTTTCCTCTCACATTATCAGGAACCTTTTCAAGGCATCTAATGCCGCCAACAATAAGATCAGCTTTTTTTACAAGATAATAAAGATGGGAGGGAATTTTTTTATCATCTATCCCAAGTCCAGCTACATGCACATAATCCATTTGATTTTCCCTTTTCCGGGTCGCCTGCAAAAAGTCCATTTTTGCAGGCTTTGTTCATTGAGTAGTTGAATTCAAAACTTCTCATCTTCCTCTTTTACCAGAAGCCTGCCGTCCATTTCAAAGAGGTGAAAAATTAGTTTTGGCCCTGGCCCAAGAAACCTTCTGGCCGATGCAATGGCCTTTCTGGTTATGCAGGTAAGAACGCCTGGCCCCGCTGGATCTTCCAGAATTATTTCCAGCACCTGTCTTGCAGTGTTAGCGCGTCGGGCCAATTCTGCCTTTGCTTTACTAACACCCTGCTCCTTAATCCACCTGGCAAGCAGGTCAAAGTCTATTTTGCCATACTTTGCATGAGTTGACTCAAAACCTTGAGCCATTTTGATGAGCTTGCCAAAAAAACAACCATAAAAAACCTGTTCAAACTTTCGCGCTCGCACTTCTTTTAAGGAAAAGGCAAAAAAATCCCCAACTTCAACAAAAATTTCCTCAGAAATTAGCGGAAGCGCCGGGTAACACATCCTTAAATATTTTCCGCTTTTTCGTCCTGTGCTCAGACAAATTATTTTGCTTCCACTGGCTACAGCAACATCAAGGGCAAGGCTTATTGTCGCCTGAAAAGCCTCATTTGAATAGGGAATAACAGTTCCACGAGTGCCTAGAATTGAAATCCCGCCCACAATACCCAGCCTGGGATTCAATGTTTTCTTTGCAATCTCTTCCCCTTCTGGAACTTCAATGGTAATTATCACTCTGTAATTTCGACCAGCTTCCTGCAAAACCTCTTTTACAGCCCTTACAATCTGCTTTCTGGGACCTGGATTAATGGCAGGCTCTCCCACCTTAATGGGCAGTCCAGGCCTTGTGACTTTCCCAACCCCATGGCCACCTTTTATTATGACTTCACTGGCACCAGAAACTGGTGCAAGGCTCACAAAAGATACAATGCGGGCACCATCTGTTACATCAGGATCATCACCAGCATCTTTAATGACAACAGCCCTGGCACCGTTTTCAATAATCATCACCTCCTCTATGGGGATAGTTATGCGCCCTTCCTCAGGAAGCGGTATCTCCACTTTATCAATGCCATCTGCCTGACCAAGAAGTACAAGCAGTGCTGCCTTTGCTCCTGCTGCGGCAGCAGATCCCGTAGTAAAACCAGTTCTCAGTTCAGTATTTTCTACTTCACCACTCACTTCTACATAATACCATCTGCCATCACCGCCAGTTGATTCACTACAGCACAAGCCAGAGGAGTTCCTCCTTTTCTTCCAGCAACAGTTATATAAGGAACCTTATTTTGCGCGCAAAGCATTTCTTTGGCCTCAACTACATTGACGAAACCAACAGGCATCCCAATAATCAAAGAAGGGCAAACTTTATCTTCTTCTATCAATTCCACAACCCTGATTAAGGCAGTAGGGGCATTGCCAACCACAATTATTGCCCCATCCATAAAAGGAAGAGCAAAATCAACCGCTGCCTTTGCCCTTGTTGTTTCAAACTGTTTTGCTTTCAAAATAACCTCTTGCCTGTCTATATACGTCTCTACCCTGCTTTTAAACTTTTCTATTTGTGCTTTTCTAATGCCACAACAGGCCATCTTTGTATCTGTGATAATAAGGCAACCTTTTTTAATGGCTTCTATGCCAGAGCTAATGGCCTGAGGATGAAATTTTACAAGTCCCACCAGTTCAAAATCTGCGCTGGTATGTATCATTCGCCTCACAATCGGCCATTGTTCAGCATTATAAAGTGATTGCTCACCAACTCCTGCATCAATAATCTCAAAAGATCTCTTCTCAATTTCAAAAGGTGTATTATATTCCAGCATCATCTCTCCGTTTCCCCCATTCATCCATTCCTTCATTTCCCATCCATTCCCTGCAAGCGGCCACAAAATTATGTGCCAGGCTCTTATTTGAACGAAAATGAAGGTGAATGTAAGAGCCCAGTATATTGTCTCTCAGGAAACCTTCATCAGACTCCATCTTATTACTATCCTTGACCCTATAAATTTTTATACACTTTTTATATTCTTCCTGCTCAATGTAAGAATAATGAAACTCATGGCCTCTTATAACCATTCCTGCCTGCCCCAGAAAACTTTTTTTCAAAGTTATGACCTCGCGATATCCAAGTGCTACCCGCCTTTTTGACATCCTGGCAGTCAGATCAAAAAGCCCACACATGGGGTAAAATTCTCCACTAAGTGTGGTAATTCCTTTCATAAGATAGACAAAGCCACCGCATTCAGCATAAATGACCCCACCTCTTAAAGCAAATTGTCTAATGTCTGAAATCAGTGAACTATTGCTGGCAAGGACAGAACAGTAAAGCTCTGGATATCCCCCTCCTATGTAAAGACCAGCAATATTTTCAGGTAATTTTTTATCTTTGAGCGGCGAAAAAAACACAAGTTCTGCCCCTGCCTCTGCAAGAAGTCTTAAATTATCTGCATAGTAAAAACAAAAGGCTTTATCGCGCGCCACTGCTATCCTGATCTTGGAAGGAGGAGTTGGGAAAGATGAAGGACGAGTTGCAAAGGATGAAGGATGAGTTGCAAAGGATGAAGGATGAAGGATGAAGGATGAAGAATGCAGACGTGGAAGACGACAGATTGTATCTGCAAGCAACATATCAAGGTCAACATTGTTTTCCACAAAATCCACTAACTTCTTCAATAAAGAACCATTGCCATCCTGATAAAATGTATCTCCTGTCACCAGGCCTAGATGTCTTGAAGGTATTGTTATATCATTATTTTTAGGCAAAGTTCCATATACTGTAGTGCCAATCTCTTCCAATGACCTGATCAAAACTTTTTTATGCCTTTCACTTCCCACACGATTTAGAATAACTCCCTTCACCTGAACATCTGAATCAAACTGAACATATCCCTGCACAAGGGCAGCAACAGATCGGGCCATAGAGCTGGCATCCACTACAAGAATAACCGGAAGCCCCAGAAGTTTTGCAATCTGGGCAGTGGAACCAGCATCATCTGTAGCTGAAAAACCGTCAAACAAGCCCATTACTCCTTCAACAACAACTACATCTGCATCACCTGCATAGCAGGAAAATATTACTTTATTTTCAGATGGCGGCAACATCCAACCATCAAGATTGTGAGAATCTCTTCCTGTAATATAGTAATGATGGCCAGGATCAATAAAGTCAGGACCAACCTTAAAGGGCTGTACATTATAACCGCGGCTGACAAGACTGGCCATAAGGCCAAGAGAAACGGTTGTCTTGCCGCAACCACTATGCGTGCCAGCAATACAAATAACAGGTACTTCTGCCGCTTCAGCTATTTTTTTATCTTTATTCATTTAACCACTTTTTTCTGATCAAAAGTAATGAAAAATAACCTGGTTGAAAATCAACGCCCTCATTTAAGTCATTTACAATCATTTCCCTATCTGTAGTACAATTGGAGACAAGAACAGAAGCAGAAGATAAACCCATTTCGTCGATTACAGACAATATTTCCCTGTATTTACGATAAACTTTTAACACTACTACAGAATCAACATGTTCAATGACATTTTTTAACTTCTCAGGCCCACATGCCCCGGAAACAACTGCAAAAGATTCTTCTGCTTCAACCAATTCTCTTTTAATGCAAGCTGTAGCTGCATTAAAAGCAGTAATCCCTGGTATAATTTTGATAACAGCTTCTGAATAAAGGCTTTTAATACTTTTCATTATATATCCAAATGTACTGTATGTCAGAGGATCGCCTAAGGTAAGAAAAGCAGCATCTTTGCCATCTTTTAAAGTTTTTATAATTTGCTTTGCATTATGATGCCATGCATTTTCCAGAATTTTCCTTTCTCTTGTCATGGGAAATTTTAAAATATTGATTGGAATATCTTTTTTCAAATGTATTGACACAATATCAACTGCATGGGAATAATTATTTTTGCTTGATGAAGCAGCAAATATCACATCAACTGAATTCAAGACCTTAACCCCTTTAATGGTAATAAGGTCTGGATCTCCAGGACCTACGCCTACTCCATATAATGTTCCTGTATGCATCTTGTTCTGGTATAATGGTTATTGGTTAGTGGTTATTGGTTTTCACAATTCACGCCAGGCACCTGAAGTGTTACCGAACATCTGAAGCATTATATGCTCGGCTTACAGTTCACGATTCACAAATTCACGGTTCACCGATTTCACGGTTCACAAAAAGCTCAGGATACAAAATTCTGGCTATTTTATAAATTCCTTGCAATAACCTCATGGTTGGACGAGAAACAATTTTTTCATCTATTACATAAACCTGGCCTTCTCGTACAGCTTTAATAAGCTGAAATCCAGGTTCATTGATAATATCATGAACAGTTATTCGATTCATTTTTCCTCTTTGCGCAAGATAAACATCTATTTCATCTGCATGAGACAAGATGCGCTCCTTACCATAAAAGGCAATATTTGTTTTCCTGACAGTTATTGCATCTGAAGCGATATTTATGCCACCTGCACTTTGAAGGACAAAAACAGCTATTGAAGAGGGCGCAAAAGTTTTCATCTTTTTATGAATAGCCTCAAAATAGACTTTTTTCCTTTTTGAGACTGGAACTTTTGCGACACATTGAGCAATTTTCTCAATCCCTTTCCTGAATTTCTCAATCATCTTTCTGGCTTCTATCTCTTTACCTGTTAATTTCCCCAGGCAAAGCCAGTAATTATACATTTCCTGTACAGTTTTAGGTTGAAGTGAAACCACAACTATCCCGGCTTGCTCAAGTTTGTGCACAAGAGCAGGATATGCCCTTTCAATCATTGGTCTGATAAGCACAAGGTCTGGCCGTGCAGCAATAAACTTTTCTGGTCCATCATGGTAGCTAAATACGGTTTTCTGCCGAACCTTTTCTGTATAAACAGCAGAAGCATCAGAACGTGACACACCAATAATCTCTTTATCAAGACCAAGGGAAAAAAGGTTTTCTGTATGGGCCGGATATAAAGAAATAATCCTTTGAAAGGGTTTTTTAATCACTATTGTACGACCAGCTAAATCATGAATACATTCTTGAGCAAAACCATAATATACAAACGTACATATCATCAATATAACAATAAACAATACCCGTCTTATCATCTTATTATTTTTTTCATCCTTCATCCTTCATCCTTCCTCCTTCCCCATTCCTCCTTCATCCTTTAAAACTCACCTTTCTTTTCCCTGAATATGGCTCAAAATAGACATGGCAATCTACATCAAAAGTTCTGGCAATATTTTCCTCATTAAAAACATCATCAAGTTTACCATAACTTATAAGACTCCCATTTTTCATAAAAACCATCATATCGCAAAAATAGGCTGCCAGATTCAAATCATGAATAGCAGCAATTACAGTTATTTTTTTGTTTAAAATAAATCTACACAGCACTTTAAATACATCAAATGCGTGTCTAATATCCAGATTTGCAGTCGGCTCATCAAGTAAAAGCACAGTGGTATCCTGTACAAGTGCCCTTGCAAGAACAGCTCGTTGTTTTTCTCCACCGCTCAGGTCAGTAATCATTTTGTTTTTAAGATGATAAATACCCAGCATATCCATTATCTCATCTACCATGTCATAATCTTCCTGTGATGGGGGACTAAACCGTCCAAGATATGGATGTCGCCCCATAAGAACAATATCTCTGACACTAAAAGGGAAATTAATGTAAAATTCCTGCGGCACAACAGCTATCATCCTGGACAGTTCTTTTCTTGAATATCTGTAAACATCTTTATCAAATAAAACTATCCTGCCTTTATCAGGCTTTTTTATGGCGCAAAGCAAGTCAATAAGGGTTGTTTTCCCGCAACCATTTGGACCAACTATGGCCCAAAAATGCCCTGATGTCAGACTAAGTGAAAGCTCCTTTATGGCTGCTATTTCTCCATAAGAAAAATTTAAATTTTCAACTTCATACATAATAAATAAATTAACTGGCTTAAGAAGCTAAACTAAATACCCTCTACAACCTCTCCCCCCACTCCCTTTTCCTTCGTAAAAAAATAACACAAAAAACCGGGCCACCTATCAAAGCAGTAAGCACGCCGATTGGCACCTCAGTTGGAAGATATGTCCGGGTAATGGTGTCAGCAAAGACAAGCAGGGTTCCGCCTAAAAAGGCAGATGCTGGAACTAAAATCCTGTTATCCGGCCCAAATAAGAAGCGCACAAGATGAGGAATGATCAACCCAACAAATCCTATTATGCCAGAGATAGAAACACAAATTGCAGCCATCAAAGATGCCACTATAAGAAGAAAAATTCTAACTCTATCTGTATCCACACCAAGAGATCTGGCGGTTTTATCTCCAAGTGAAATAATATTAAGGTCAGAAGCAAAGAAAAATACCAGAAGTGTACCTGTTGATACAATCACCAGGCTTAGAAGTACATCTGACCAGCTTCTGGAAGCAAAACTTCCCATTAACCAGAATATAATAACAGCAACTTCTTCATCAGCCAGGTATTTAACAAAACTTATTGCCGCAGAGAAAATCGCAGTAACTATAACACCTGCCAGGATAAGGTTATTGGATGAAACAGCAAAAGCAGCGTAAGAGTTAGTTTTAGATGACGCAAGAGCAATTACGAGTAATAAGGTTAAAATCGCACCCAGAAATGCGCACAAAGGTATTGAATAAACTCCTAAAAAGGAAAAATCAAAAACAAGGGCAACAGATGCCCCCAATGCTGCGCCTGCTGAAATACCAAGTGTATAAGGGTCTGCCAGAGGATTGAGCAATATCCCCTGGAAAGCTGCTCCAGCTACAGACAACCCCGCGCCAACAATGCACGCAGTCAATATTCTTGGCAGTCTTACATCCAGAACAACACTTTTAAATATAGGGTCTGTATTTGCTGCCCCTGCTATTATCCTGGCTACATCCTGAAATGCAATTTTAATAAAGCCACAAGAGGCTGAAGCCAGAATTGTCAAAACCAGGGCCAATAATAACAGAATCAGGCCCACTAAAACATTAGTGGGCCTGGTTTGAAGTCTTGTTTTCATGTGTGTCTATAAATCTATCTTGTTGTCATTTGCTGCATCTTTGATGTGCTGCACAAAAATATTTACAATTTCCTCATTTTCGCCAAGCCCCTGAATACAGGGAATTACCTTTATTCCTTTTGCTGCAATCACATTTTTCCATGAGTCACTCTCAGTTCCTGCCATGTCATTGCGAGCATGATCACCAGCAACAATCATCAAAGGTTTGAGCAACACTTTTTTTACGTTCAAATGAGTAATCCCGGACACTACATCATCCAATGAAGGAAAACCTTCTACTGTTCCAACAAAAATTTTAGTGCCAGGATACATTCTTCTCATGGTCTGTTGAAATTCAATATAAACTCCAGTAGAATAAAACTCATTCCCATGCCCCATGTAAACCAGTGCTGCACCATTCTTTTGTGCCTGTTCAACATCTTTTTTCAGTGCCTGGGCTGCCACTTCAATATCATGATGATAATCATGCTGAGGACCAGGCATTCCAAGGAGAGGACGTCCAAGAACCAGCTTATTAAAGGGCCTATACCTGTCCTTGATGGTCTGTATCGAATTAAGCGCTGTCACATAAGAACTAAGGTCTTGAAATTCCTCACCTGCAAAAAGATGCGTGGGCTGTACTATAATGGTTTTATAGCCTTCATCTTGCAGGTTGGCAATCGTTGCCAGGGGAGTCTGAACAGATAAAATTTCTTCCGGGATCTCTTTGTGTTCATTAAGAAAATTTACGTCTTTCTGACGTTTATGCCATATTTTCCTGATAATATTGGAAGTAAAGGCCAGGCGCACTTCCATTTCAGGAAAGGCCTTCTGTACCCCTTCATAGATATTGATAATTGAAACCAGGGCCTCTGGATAGGTCGTGCCAAAAGAAGCAAGAACAATAGCCTTCTTTTCCTGGACCTTTTCCTTTCCAAAACAAATACCAATCCCCAGACAAAAAACACATGCCATAACTACCACTAACAAACATGAAACTCTCCTCATCATGCAAACCTCCTTTTTAGATATGTCTCTCAACTTTCGGAGTTCCGAAAGTTGAGAAATTCGAAATCCGAATATCGAAATTC
>OFBB01000103.1_pt1 | contig 13169 bp, 8 predicted proteins | sample 1520401 | NCBI WGS metagenome assembly OFBB01 (sample SAMEA3696446, study PRJEB22514) | metagenome | biome: water; feature: marine; material: hydrothermal vent | place: Pacific Ocean | collected 2014-08-12 | depth 1521 m | reverse complement strand
ATATATTTTGAAAACATACTATTTTAAAATTAAATTTAAAAATCTATGCCAATATTATGTAATTATATGCGAATTTCGTTAAATAAGATACGATATTGCACCATATCCAAACCGATATACTAATATACGGGTAATGATATTTCATTATAGATTAATACTTTCTGGTGGTTAAATGATACATAAAAATAATGCCCAAGGCAATATAACAATAGTTAAAAAGGACGGGAACACAGAGTCTTTTAATATTAATAAATTAGCAAAATCTCTTTTAAATTCTAACATCGATTATAATGATGTGGATTTAGTTGTTAATATAGTTTGTAATAAAATTTACAATAACATACACACGGAACAAATAAAAAAAATAGTATGTAATATACTAAAAGAGATAGATAATGAAAAGGGGACAAAATACGCAGAGAATTATCAATTTAAAAATATTTTAAAGGTTAGAACATCTAAAAAGGAGTTTGAAGCTTTTGATATAAATAAAATAATAGATGCCCTTACAAATGAAACAGGAATTGATAAAGAAACAGCCCAAAAAATCGGAAATGACATTGAAAAAGAAGTAAAAAAATTTAATTTAAACTACTTAACCGCCCCAATGATTAGGGAGCTCGTGAATGCAAAATTAATTGAGTATGGATTGGAAGAATATAGGCAAAAACATACACGATTAGGTATTCCAGTTTATGACATCAAAAAACTTATAAACAAAGGAAGTAGGGAAAATGCAAATCTTATGCATAATCCAGAATCAATACATAAATGGATTGCTGACGAAACAATGAAACAATATGCTTTATTGGAAGTATTTCCAAAGCATATTGCAGATGCACATATGAGCGGAGATATTCATTTACACGATTTAGAATATGCCGCAATAAGACCAGTATGCTGTCAGCACGATTTAAGGGGATTCTTTTTAAATGGATTGAAGGTTGATGGAACAGGAAATCATACAAGTGTATCAAAACCTGCAAAACATGCCGAAGTTGCCATACAACATGCCGCAAAAGTATTAAGTGCCGCACAATGTGAGATGAGTGGTGGTCAGTCCATCGATGAGTTTAATATTTGGTTGGCACCTTATATGAAGGGATTATCTTATGATAGAGTAAAACAGCTTATGCAGATGTTTATTTACGAAATGAACCAAATGTATGTGGCTAGGGGAGGTCAAAGTTTAGTAAATGATGAATTGATATTTGTAAAAGATAATGAAGGATTAAGGATTTATAAGATAGGGGAGCTCGTTGATGAATTTATGGAAAAATACAACGATAATATAATAATTAAAGGAGATACCGAACTTATCTATTTGGACGAAAAAGAAGAATTATATACAACATCCGTAAATGTGAATACGGGTAAAGCAGAATTCAAAAGAGTTTATGCACTATCAAGGCATAAACCACATAACAAAATTTACAAAGTCGTTGGAAAAGATGGAACAACCGTATCTATTACGGAAGACCACTCATTATATCATTATAATGAAAATAATGAATTAGTCGCAGTTAAGCCATTAGAATTAAATCATTTAATAAAAATTGAAAATATAGAAGATAGTATAAATAATTCAAAAATAACAAAATTAGAAATAAAAGAAATAAATGAAATTGATTACGAAGGATATGTATATGATTTAAGTGTTAAAGATAATGAAAACTTCATTACGGCAACAGGTATTTTATGCCACAATACTGTATTCAGTAGTATGAATTTAGAAATAGAAGTTCCAAAATACTTAAAAGACAAACCTGCGGCAATTGCTGGGACTACTAGGGGAACATATGGAGAATATGAGGAAGAAACAAAAATGATATTGGAGGCTCTTATTGATGTTGTGATGGAGGGCGATGCTGTTGGAAAGCCATTTTTATTCCCTAACTTCATAGTAAAATTAAGAGAAAATGCTTTTAAAGATGAAAATAAACATCTTATGATAAAACTTCATGAACTAAGTAGTAAATGGGGATTACCATATTTCATAAATATGAATCCAGAATGGCAAGCTAACAACACAAACGCCATGGGTTGTAGAACTAGATTAAGTGGGGACTGGACAGGAGATACCGAAAACGATACACTTAGGACAGGAAATATGCAATGGTACACCTTAAATCTCCCGAGAATTGCTTATGAAGCTGGGGGGAACGACGATAAATTATTTGAGATATTATCAGAAAAAATGGGCGTAATTAAAGAGGCAATTAGTATAAAGCATGATATTACTCAAAAAATATTAAATGACAGAATAATGCCATTTATGACACAGAGATTTAAAGGAGGAGAAAAAGAAGAACAATATTACAGATATGACAATACGACAAAAACATTTGGATTTGTTGGATTAAATGAGCTCCTACAATTCCACATTGGCGAGGAGCTCCACCAATCAAAAGAAGCTGTTGAGTTTGGTAGAAAAGTAATAGAATTTATGAGAAATTATGCAAATGACCTTAAAAAAGAAACAGGTTTAAGATGGACACTTACACAAACTCCAGCTGAGAGTAGCTTACCTTATGATGAAAAGATATTGATAGTAAGGGATGGAAAATATGAGCTCGTAAAAATAGGTGAATTTGTGGAGAGCTCATTCAAAAAATATGAAAGTGGAATTTTAGAATATGGTGAAAACAATAGCGAGGTATTCATTAAATACGACAATATATACGCACCATCATTTGATAAAAACGACAATATTGTATTAAAACCAATTACTCATGCAATAAGGCATAAAGGAAAGGAAATCTATGAAATTGAGACCACTAAAAATAAAAAAGTTAAAATTACTGGTGACCACAGCGTATTTGCATTGGATAATGACTTATCAGTTGTTGAGGTAAAAGCATCCAACTTAAAGGAAGGGGATTTTATTATTACTCCAAAGAAAATACCATCTATCGAAAGAAAGAATATATATTTAAGCGATATTATTAAAAACAAAGAAAATTATTATGGAAAAATAAACAATCATAAAAAATACTTAAAAGAAAATGAAACAAGTATTAAAGAAGAATACGCATCATATAAAACACCATATAAGGATTTAAAATCAATAATGAGAAGAAAAAATATATTTAGATTAAAAGCATTAAAATCAGTTAAATCAGAGGACATAAAAGGTATAAGTTATAGGAGCTCCAAATATATACCTAATAAAATAAACCTAAACTATGACTTTGGATATTTAATTGGAGCATTTTTATCAGAAGGTCATTGGAACGAGAAAAATGTAGAAATTTCAAATACTGATAAGGGATTCATCGAAGAATTATGCAATATTATAAACGAGGTATTTGGTAAAAATTCCTATTATGTATCACTTAAAGACGATAAAAGAGGATATAAACCGTTATATGTAATTGGATTGTGTAAGACAGTCTCAATGGTATTTAAGGAATTTGGATTAAATGAATTGAGCAAAGGCAAAAAGATACCGTCTATTATGCTAAGTAATGAAGAGTTTTTAATGGGATTAATTAAAGGATATATTGTAGGGGATGGCAATATATATATAAACAACGATAAAAGTGATTATTCAATCAGATTATATACTACATCGGAAGGTTTAAAAGAGACATTGGGCATGGCTTTAAAAATATTGGGCATTGATTTTAAGGTTAGCGTAGATAGAAAATCTGAGGTAAATGAAAAATGGAACGACTGCTATGTAATAAAAATTACAGGGGCTGAAAATTTAAACAAATTACTATGCACAAACATAAAAAATAACGGTGGTAAGGACATAATCCCAAAACTTCCAGTGCAGTTTAAGAAAATAATTGACACTCATACGCAAAAGGAGTGGATGGAAAAATATGACATAAATATTAGAAGTTTGCATATCTGGGAAGATATTAAAAAAGGATACATTAGTAGAAATAGGGCAGAAAAACTATTCAATATCTTCAACAGCATAGATGAAATTAAAAATAATCATAAATTGCTAATGAATACAATTAAAAATGTAATATATGGTGATTTGCAATTTGAAAAAATAAAATCTATCAAGAAATTAGATGCACCAAACTATGTATATGATATATCCGTAGAAGATACTGAAAATTTCATAGGCGGGGAAAATGGATTTGTATGTCTCCACAATACCGCAGGAAGATTTGCAAGGTTAGACCACCAGCACTATAAAAAAGAAACAGAATCAGTAGTTAAAGGAGATTTATCCAACATTGGTTCTGCCTATTATACAAACTCATCTCACCCAAGAGTAGATGAAGGTATAACATTAGGTGAAAAAGTTGCAATTGATGAGGTATTCCACCCACTATGTAATGGAGGACACATGGGACATTTTTGGAATGCAGAGGCGTATGCTGACCCAGAGGGGCTAATGGAGATAACAAGAAAAATATCCACGAGAGATGTAGGATTCTGGACATACACTAAAAATTTAAGTATTTGCGAAAAATGTAGCGTTGCTATGGGCGGATTAAAGGATAATTGTAATAATTGTGGGAGCTCCGAGATTCAAAAGTACAGTAGAATCACTGGATATTTACAAAATATAAGTAATTGGAATGATGCTAAAAGAAGAGAATTAGCAGATAGAAAAAGCAATATTAAAAAGATTTAATATATAAAATATATTTTATTTCTTTTTTATTCTTTATTTTTACATCAATGAACCAACTACAAAGCTTAGAAGCACTAAATTCATTATTATTTTAATATATTTTGAGGAGCTCCCAGCAATTTCTTTTGATGGATTTTTTAACAATTTTAAAACTGTTAATATAAATAAAATATTACATACCATTATAGCGATTAAATAGGGAGCTCCGAACATACCCAATATATAAGGCAACGGACTTAACAATATGGCACAAATTAAAAACCCAATGGCAACATAAATAGAGGTTTTACCGTATTTTATTGGGATTGAAATAACTCCTTCGGATTTATCTCCTTCTAAATCTTCGTAATCTTTTATAATCTCTCTACTCCATGTAGCAAATAAAGCACAAAGGAATAATATTAGCGTAATTTCCACATTTCCAACCGATGCACCACCAAATATAAAAATAGAGCCAGTTAGATATGCAACAATTAAATTTCCTATTATTTTGTTTTTTTTGTATTTTTTAGCATACAGATATAATACAATGGAATTAATTAAAGCAATTACAAAACAAATCATATTAAATAATGATATTATAATCCCAGACGCCATTAATAAATATGAAAATATCGTTGCACTTTTTAATGATATTTTATTTGATGGTAATGGTCGGTTTGGCTTGTTTATTTTATCAATTTCAATGTCTTGTATATCATTTAAGGCATTTCCAAAGCCACAAACCAAAAATACAATTAAAGAGGCAAGTAATATATAACCAATTAATCCAAAATTGAAATTTGAAGCTATTAGCCCACCAATAATGGTCCCAAATGAAGCAGTTAAACAGTTTTTTACTCTTATTAGTTCTAAATAATATTTTATTTTTAAATCCATATCAAACCACATATTCATTATGTTAGTAATAATTGATGATACCATAAATAATACATATATAGTATTTATTATAATTTATCATAAATCATATTTAAAAGGAGATTTTATGTTAAAATTTGGAACAGCAGGAATACCCATAAATGTTAAACCAAGAACAACATTGGAGGCATTCAATTTTTTGAAAAAAATTGAATTAAGTGCTATGGAAATAGAATTTGTTAGGAGAATAAATATAACGGAAGAAAAAGCGGAGGAATTAAAAAACCACTCCAACAACCTTATATTAAGTGTTCATTGTCCCTATTATATAAATTTAAATGCAAAAGAACAGGAAAAAATTGAAAGTAGCATAAAAAGAATAACAGATTCCGCTAAAATATTAAGTATATTTGGAAAAATAAACCCAAAAAATAAAAATGTGGTATTTCACCCGGGATATTATCTTAAAATGGATAAAGATACAGTATATAAAACAATGATAAATAATATTAAAAGAATAATTGATTATTTGGAAGAAAATAAAATAAATGCAATGATTAGACCAGAAACAACGGGAAAAATTACTCAATTTGGAAGTATTGAGGAATTAATATCCATATCTGAAGAATTAAATATACTGCCGTGTATCGATTTTTCCCATATTTATGCTCGAAGTTTGGGAAAAATAAATGATTATAATTCATTTTATAGTATAATGGAAAATGTGGAAAATAAATTGGGAAAAAGAGCTATTCGGGATATTCATGCTCACATATCAGGAATAGAATACGGAAAAGGAGGAGAAAAGAATCATTTACCACTGGATAACTCTGAATTTAAATATAAGGAAGTTTTAAAAGTCTTAAAAGATTTTAATGTTTCGGGGACTGTAATTTGTGAAAGTCCAAAAATGGAGTATGATACACTTATTTTAAAAAGAATATATAATGAAATTTAATAATATTATTTAAATATTATTTATTAAAATTATTCGACCGTAACACTTTTAGCCAATCCTCTTGGTTTATCTACATCTCTCCCCATTTCAACAGCTTTATAGTATGCCAACAACTGACAGGCAGGAGCATACACAAAAGGACTTACTTCCTCCATCACATCGGGAACTTTTATTATTTCTTTAAGTTCTGGGAGCTCCACAGGACTAACTCCAATTATTTTTCCATTTCTGGTTCTTATTTCTTCAACATTTGCCAACACAGATTTAAACAATTCTGATTTTGATGGAGGAATTATTACAACTGTATCCATATTTTTATCAATGAGAGATATTGTGCCGTGTTTTAAGAATCCACTACTCATACCTTCGGCATGTAGATATGTAATCTCTTTAAATTTCAGAGCTCCCTCTAATGAATTCGGCAAATTTACGCCCTTTGAGATAAATAGGTAGTTTGTCGCAGTTAAATTTTTTGCTATATTCTTTATATTTTCCCGTTCTTTCTCCCCAATTACTTCTTTAATATAATTTGGTATGTTTTCCATTTCTTGCTGATATTTGCTCATATCTTTTCCAATAACTAATCCATATTCTATGAACAATCTATATAATATCATTAATTGGGACATATATGTTTTTGTAGCACATACCGATATTTCAATACCAGAACCCATCATAATTGTAATATCAGCCTCTCGTGTTGCGGTGCTTCCAAGAACATTTACAATTGTGGCAGTTTTTGCCCCTTGTTTTTTGGCATATTTCATGGCTTTTATGGTGTCGTATGTTTCCCCACTTTGGGTAATTCCTATAACAAGTGTTTTTTCGTCTATTATTCCTTTTATTAAAAATTCCGAGGAATCGCATGGGATAATTAATTTATTATGGTTTGAGAACCAATATTCTGCCACCATTGCCGAATTTAGTGAAGTTCCCATAGCAACAATATATATTTTATCGTAATTTTTCATTTCCTTCGCTAATTCTTTTATTTCGGGGGAAGATATTTTGGAAGAATTCTTAATTATGTCGGGTTCCTCCATAATTTCCTTTAACATAAAGTGCTCATATCCTCCCTTTTCAGCACTTTCTATGTCCCATTCAATTGTTATTTTTTTTCTTTTATCTGTGGCATCTATATCGTTGTTATAAATAGTATATGATAAATTAGTATTGTTATTTTTATCATCGTTATTTTTTTTATTTTTTAAAATTACAATATCGCCGTCTTCTAATGGGATAATATCTTTTGTCCATTCTAAAAATGCAGATATATCACTTCCTAAAAAATATTCATTTTCCTTTAATCCCATAATAAGGGGGCTTTCATTTTTAGCTCCTACCAACATATTTGGGAAGTTTTTGTTTAATACGAGAATAGCATAAGTTCCGTCAATTTTTTTAAGTGCCTCTTTTATTGCATCAATATAATCGTTTTCAAAAGGATTATCGTATTTTTTTAGTTCTTCTTCGATTAGGTGGGGTATTATCTCTGTATCTGTTTCAGATTTAAATTTGTGCCCTTTATCTATTAACATATTTTTTAATTCTGCATGGTTAGAAATTATTCCATTATGGACAACACATAAATTATCATTGCAATCCGTATGCGGGTGGGCATTTTCCTTAGTTATCTTTCCATGGGTGCCCCATCTGTCATGACTTATTCCCACATTTCCATTAACATTTAAAAACCCTTCTTTTGCAGATACTTCATTAACTTTACCAACATTTTTTTTTATTGTGATATTGATATCATTTTTGGTGTTATCTATAATCCCAATACCGCAACTATCATATCCCCTGTATTCTAATCTCTTCAATCCATTTAGAAGTATAGATGATGCCCGTCTGTTTCCAATGTAGCCTATTATCCCACACATATTTACACCATATTACAAATTATTAATATAGATAATTATATAATAATATCTTTTTATACTATATTTTATAGATATTATTTTTATCTTCATTATTATTATAGTTATGCGTCGGTGAGATTATGGATAAACGAATAACCCTTATGGGTAGCAAAATAGCAAAAACTGGAAATGAATTTATTTATTGTGGAGTTTTAGAGGAATGTTCTGAATGTAGATTTAAAAAAATATGTCATGATGGTTTAATAGTTGGGAAAAGATATAGGATAGTTAGTGTTAGGTCTGCAAAGCATCCTTGCACCGTGTATGGGGAGGGAGTTAAAGTTATTGAAGTAGAATATTCTAATAAATTTACAATACTTATTGAATCAAAAAAGGCATTGGAGGGTTTAACGCTATCCCACAGTGATATTCAATGTAATAATATATTATGCAAATTTTATAATTTATGCCATCCTGAAGGAATACCTGAAAAATATAAAATTATGGAGCTCCATGAAAAAATAAAATGTCCAAAAGGAAATTCACTAATAAAAGCCACGGTGTCCCCTATTTAACATACCTATTTAACATACAGTATGTTTAGAAACACACACTATAAAATTCCTTTTTTTAATATTTCTTGTATATTTCCATAAAATACGGAGCTCCCGCAAAAGCTCGGAAGGTATCGGGAGGCTTTACCAGAATTTGTTGCAATGTTTTTATATCCCATATCTTCGATAGGAGCTACAACCATACAGGTATCTATTACTATTTTACCTCCCGCATTTTCTATTATTTCAGTCCAGCCCATTCTATCTACAATGGATTTAATATATATTGATGTGCAAACCCATAAATCACATTTAAATTTATTGTTATCTTTTTTATCTAAATTATTATTTTGTATGAATTCAACAATTTCTTTAATTTCCCCTAAATCACAATGTGGGCAACCAACACATATTAAATCAACTTCATTTGTGGAATTTAATGAATTATATTCATTATCTATATCTTCTTTTGAAATTGTTATTTTTTCGAGGTTATTATTTTTGCTTACTTCTTCGATATACTCTTTTGCCCATTGTGCCTCTGGTGTGATGTTTTCAACATGATAAAGTGCCACTCCACCACTTGCTGCCATTGAAGCACCCAATCCTTTTAATTTGCTTGTTTTAATGGGAGCTCCCTTTATGTCATTTTTATTAAATCTAAAATATGGAACTCCATTTTTAACAATTTTTCCAACAATTGAGCCCAGAGCTCCGAAATCAGCAATATTATTTAATGGAGCTCCCACCTCTACGATGTGAGTGGGAATCCTATTTTCTTCCAAATGATAACCATAATAAGGAGTTTTTCCCAATATTGCACTGGCTAATGCCGAAGGTCCTCCTTCTCTGTTTGTTCTTGCTCCAATTATTGAATTTGCATAGGATACAGCAGAGGATTCTGCCCATGAGATATGGGAGTCCTTCATAGGAACATTGCCACATAAATATGGTGTGCAAGTGCAACCTAATTCTATGCCTAATTTTTTAAAGCATGTAATTATTTCAAGTTGTTTTTTTGCAAATTCTTTTGGAATTCCTAATGCTTCATAATTATTTAAATCCATTCCAGCAGGATTTAATGTGGTATGAACTGATACTTTTGCCCCACTTTTTGACATGTCTTTTAGGAATTCCAACCCTTTATCTCCTATGGTTTTATATGATACACCTGAAACCTGTGCCGAGGTAATTGGAATAAGTTTTTCAGCACCATATATGTCCCCCAATGATACTATTAGATTCATACAAGTTTCAAGAGTTTCCCCCATTTCTCCATTATATATTTTTTCCTCTTCTTTTGTTAGATACATTATAACACCATTTAATATATTTATATCAATCTATTTAATTATATATTTAATTATATATTTATATATGATATATTTAAGATAAATATACACTACTTATTAATATTATTTATATTACCCACTACTTTCATCACACTTAAAGCAATTCCTTCTATTTCTACGCCTCCTTTCCCTTTAACTCCATCACCAACCATATATAAATTATCATTTACTATCGGGTCTAAATCTGTCCCATTTGAAGCATGATTTACAGGTATTTCGTCTCTATACGATTGAATATGTATAATTTCATAGTTAATATTTTTTTCAGAATATATATTTTCAATATCATTTAACATAATATCTATTTCTTTTTTAATATTGTTTGTTATCTGTATCCCATGAGCCATTATTAAATTATGTCCTTCTTTTGCAAGGTTTTTATCCACATTTGAAGGGCAGTTAAATCCATTTGTTCTTTCGCATTCGGGAGTAAATACTACGGCATTATGGTTTATTAGTTTTTCTTTACTTCCTATGGATATTTTAATACCTTTTGAAGGAATTGGTTTTTTTCCATTGTTGTTATTTTTATTTATTATATTTACATTTGATATTTTTTCAGTAATTGTTGGTGATAAATTACTTATTATTTTATCAAATTCATTTGAATCAATATATCCTTTATCGTTTTCTATTGCAATGTTTTTTACATTGTAATTGGTTATAATTTTTCCATTATTTTCTTTTATTACTTTTACAAGTTCGTTAATTATGGCACTACAACCCCCAACAATCATACCCGGACCACCAAATTTTTTGTGGTGTTTCGCAATTTCTTTTATTTCACTTATTGGTGTATCCTCTGCTGTTAAACTTAAAGCCCAACCCGTAAAAGAGTTTCCAACCTCATAAGCATAAGGAATATCTTTTAATAACTCCCCAAAAGAGGCGTTATCGTCAAATTTTCCCATTTTTAAATCTGCCATTAATTTTAAAGCTTTTAATTTATCTTTAAATCCGACAATGCCAAATAATTCTTTATAGGTTCTATCTTTCCCTTTAATTTTAAAATATCCATCAACATCCGAATTAACAATATTTACATTACAGCCTGCGGTTTTAAGAAGTTGGGCTAAATAGCCATCTGCTCCATGTGGTACCATATGGAGAGCTCCTGTGGTTAATTGATATCCTTTATATTTTAGGTTGGTAAATCTGCCCCCTACAATTGGCAATTTTTCGTATATTATTACCTCGTTGTTTTTTGATAAAATTGCACCTGCCAACAATCCGCCCAATCCAGCTCCTACTATTCCTATTTTCATAATATCACATAGAGAATATTTTTTGTTATAATGTCCATAATTATAAAATTAAATATACAATACAACACGACTAAAAAAATAAAAAATAAAAAAATGAATTTTTAAAATATAATTTAATTAAATAAATATATTATCCATACATTACAGCGGGATGTTCTTTAAATGCGTATTCATCCTCCTTCGCACCTGTTAATTTTTTAATGGCACTTAAAAAGTCGTCCATTGTAATATACTCTCTTCTGTCTCTTATTGCAAGCATACCGGCTTCGGTGCATATTGCCTTTAAATCCGCACCAACACAGCCTTCGGCATGTTCCGCAACTTTTTCTAAATCCACATCTTTTAAATTCATCTTTTTTGTATGAATTTTTAATATATCTATTATTCCCTCTGTCGTAGGAGCAGGAACTTCAATAATTCTGTCAAATCTTCCCGGTCTCAATATTGCATTATCTAATATATCTGGTCTGTTTGTCGCACCTATTATTTTTACGCCTCCTTTTGACTCAAAGCCGTCCATCTCTGCAAGAAGTTGCATAAGTGTTCTTTGAACTTCCCTATCTCCTCCTGTGAGTGATTCTGTTCTTTTACTTGCTACGGCATCAATTTCATCAATAAATATTATTGTAGGTGCTTTTTCTCTTGCCAATTTAAATACATCTTTTACAAGTTTTGCCCCCTCTCCTATGAATTTTTTAACCAATTCAGAGCCAACAATTTTTATAAATGATGCGTTGGTTTCATTTGCTACGGCTTTTGCAAGTAATGTTTTACCTGTTCCCGGAGGTCCGTAAAGTAATACTCCCTTAGGTGGTTCAATACCTACTTTTTCAAATAATTCTGGATGAGTTAATGGGAGCTCCACAACTTCCTTAACTTCTTTTATTTGTTTGTCAAGCCCACCTATATTATCAAATGCAATGTCTGGTTTCTCATCAATTTCCATTGCCAAAGCTCTGTAATCTTTTTCATTTGGCAATATTTCTACAACAGATAGAGTTTGCTGGTTTAAACATATTCTTGCACCGGGAACAATTTCATCGCTATCTATGAATTTAGAAATACTAACCAAAAAACTTGGACCTGTGGAGCTTTTAACCACTGCCTTAGTTTTCCCAACTTTATCGGTGATAGTCCCAACAATAAGTGGGGGAACTCTTAATTTTTCTAATTCTCTTCTAAGAACCTCTACTTCCCTATTTAATTCTTCATTAGCTTTTAATAGTCCCCTTTTCTCTAAATCCATTCTTAATATTGTGCTTTCAAGCTCTGCAATTTTTGCTTTTTCTTTAAATTCAGCTATATCTGTGTCTATATTTGTATTTCCTATATCCTCATCATAAGTTGGAGTTGTCATAATATATCCCTATAATAGTAAATAATTAATATCACTGATTGTTTATTTAAATTTAAATTAAATTATAAATTGTTATCTAAAATAATACATAGAATACATAATAATATACATAACATACATAGAATATATTACATAGAATATATATACCTACGATATCTTACGATAAACCGCCGAGAAGGTTCCAACGATTTTAATCGTTATACAAAACAGGGTTTTGTAAAATCTCTTATGAGATTGGATGAGAGGCGGACATTTTTTATATATTCCACTGCATAGTATATGAATATAATTAAAATACTATCATATATATAAATTTGGTGAATTCCATGCAAATAACCAGAGTGCTGACAATAAACCTAA
>OFBB01000098.1_pt1 | contig 13525 bp, 12 predicted proteins | sample 1520401 | NCBI WGS metagenome assembly OFBB01 (sample SAMEA3696446, study PRJEB22514) | metagenome | biome: water; feature: marine; material: hydrothermal vent | place: Pacific Ocean | collected 2014-08-12 | depth 1521 m | reverse complement strand
CACCATGGGATGTGCCTTATGCTCCTGCTAGTGATGCCATTGCTGATCAAAATGATTTTGTTTACAGATTAATGCGTGATGTGTATTTGTGGTATGATAAAGTACCAGAGGGAATAGATCCAGCAGCCTTTGATTCTCCTGAGCAGTTACTTGATGCTATTAAATATAAAACACTTGATCGCTGGAGTTTTATAGAGCTAAAAAGTGTGGTTGATGCGTATTTAGGAGAAGGACAATCTTATGGCCTTGGGATTAAGTTGGGTTATGATCAGGATAATAATGTCCGCATTGCCCTGGTTTATCCTGATTCACCAGCAGATATTCATGGCCTGGTACGTGGAGATAAGATATTAGAGGTCAATGGTCAGGAAGTTGATGATATTGATGATGTAGAAAATAATTTACAGAACATTAATATAATAAAAATTCAAAAAATTGACAATACAATAAATTCAATAGTCATTTCAAATGATTATTTCACGATACCATCTGTTTATACAAAAAAAATATTAACAAACAACGGTAAAAAAATTGGCTATTTGATGTTTTTGGGATTTATTGAGCCTGCTCAAAATGATTTGCAAAATGCGTTTGCATATTTTCAGAATGAAGGGATTGATGAATTGATTGTAGATTTAAGGTATAATGGAGGCGGATTGGTAAAGATTGCTAAAGAGCTTGGTAGCCTGATAAGCGGCAGAGGAGATGATGATATTTTTTATAAATATCGTTATAACAATAAATATCAGTTATATAATTCACCAGTTCGCTTTACTACTTATGCAGAGTCATTACATTTAAATCGTATTATATTTTTAACTACAGAGCAAACAGCATCAGCCAGTGAACTTGTGATCAATAGCTTAAAACCTTATATGGACGTAATCACAATTGGCAGCACAACACATGGCAAGCCAGTTGGTATGTGTAGGTATGAATTTGCAGACAAGGTAATATATCCGATTACATTTAGCCTGGTTAATGTTAATGATGAAGGTGATTATTATGATGGTATTTCTCCTGTATGTAGTGCTGAGGATGAATTAACAGTCGCACTCGGCAATGCTACAGAAGATATGCTGGAAACAGCCCTGTTTTATATTCAGAATGGAACATGTCCTCCTCAAACAGAGGCTCTGGCCAGAGCTGTATCTGTAGAGCATAAAAGAGTTGAGTTAAAGGGATTTAGACAGGTGGTAGGAGCTTTTTAGATTTATTGTCAAGAAATTTTTCCTGTCCCTTTTTTAAAGCCTTGCCTTTGGTTGATAATTAATGGTAATTATTTTTTCAGGTGCTCGGCTGGCGGTTTAGCTCGTTACAGAAGTTCACGGATTGAGGATCTATCTTATAACATAGTGTTTAAATTGGAGGCAACCATGCAGGTAATATTACCTTTGAATGAAATGACTCTGGAAGAAAAATTTATGATCATTGAAAAAATATGGGATGATATTATCCATAATACGCCTGATTTTCCTTCTCCGCGCTGGCATGAAGATGTTCTTAAAGAACGTGAGATACGACTCATGACCGGGAGAGAGCAACTTATTGACTGGGAAGATGCCAAAAGGTTATTAAGAGAAACTTTATGAAAATATTAATTACTGAATCTGCCTATAACGATATTGTATCTGCAAAAGCTTTTTATGAAGCCCAGGAAAGAGGATTAGGAGAGTATTTTCAAGATTCCATATTTTCAGATATAGATTCATTGTTGGTCAACGCTGGTATTCATACCATTCACTACGGTAAGCACCGGCTTTTATCCAAAAAATTTCCATATGCTATTTACTACCAAAAAGAAAACGATACTATTGTTGTTTATGCCGTCCTGGATTGCAGACGCAATCCTAAGGGGATAAAAGATAAATTAAAACGAGAAATTAGTCCAACTGGAGGAGTATCCACCGCTGAACGGAGATGTTATAAAAAATAATATAAAGATTTGCTAGTATGACAAACCGATCGGAATAAGGTGACAGCAACTGTGTTGCTTACCAGGTTTTAATTTCTGAACAGCGCTATTAGTCACTATAAAAGAACGAGGTGTAAACATACGAGGCGAATAAATGTTGTTCTGGAAAGAATTATGCGCCGGGCTGGAGATTGGCCTGAGAGCGTTTCTTATTTTTCGCCCTGGCCCTTTCCCTGGCTACCAATTCCTCAAGTCCAAACTTCTTGATTCTATATCCCATCTGTCGCTGGGTAAGACCCAGGTCTTTCGCTGCTTTATACTGGATCCAATTATTGCGTTTAAGCGCCGCAATGATTTGATTTTTCTCAAGTTCTTTTAAAGAAGTATGGCCAGAAGATAGTGTTTTGGCTTCAATTATCGGGCCTGGTTCTGGAGCAGAAGGAATGGTTTCCGTGTGTTGCAGGGAGAGATAGGGACGAATGAGTGAAACATCTACCTGACCACCTTCAGACATAATAGCCAGTCGTTCCACCAGATTTTCCATTTCCCGGACATTTCCAGGCCAGTCATAGTTTCTCAAGAGTTCCAGTGCTTCAGGCGTAAAACTGAGTCTGCGGTCATACTCTCTGGCAACTTTTTGCAGAAAGTGATTTAATAGCCCGGGAATGTCCTCTTTTCGTTCTCGCAAGGGCGGAACCCAGATGGGAAAAACATTTAAACGGTAGTATAAGTCTGAACGAAAATCTCCCTTTTGAACAAGTTCTTCCAGGTTTTTGTTGGTCGCTGCAATAATACGCACATCAACCTTGATTGTTTTGTTGCAACCCAGTCTTTCAAATTCCCTTTCCTGCAAGACCCGCAAAAGTTTGGCCTGAATACCCAGTGGTAGTTCACCAACTTCATCCAGAAAAATCGTTCCTTTGTGCGCTGCCTCAAACTTTCCTGGCTTGCTCACTTCTGCGCCTGTAAATGCTCCTCTTACATATCCAAAAAGTTCAGCTTCCAGCAGATTGTCCGGAATAGACGCGCAATTAACCTTGATAAAAGGAAATTTTGCCCTTTCAGAAATTTCGTGAATTATTCTGGCAATGAGGGTCTTGCCGGTGCCGGATTCGCCAAGCAAAAGAACAGTGGCCTTTGTTGGGGCGACTTTCTCGATCTGATTTTCCACTTCCAGCATGGCGTGACTTTTGCCAACAATGTAAAATCTTCGAGCTTCTCTTGATAACTGATATTTTAAAGAAACATTTTCCCTGCGGAGCTCGTCAACCGTGGCCCTGACTTTCTGGTTCAGGCTTATGAACTGGGCAATAAGGGTGGCAACCACAGTAAGGAAATCAATGTCTTCTTCATAAGAAACATCATCCCCAAACAGTCGATCAACATTCAGTACCCCAATGGGAGTGTCACTCAAGATTATTGGCACACCGATAAAAGAAATCCTTCCTTTTTCAATGGCCCGGGAACCTGTTTTGTCCAGAAAAAGAGGTTCTTTGCGAATATCAGGAACATAATAAGGTTGTGCTGACTGAAAAATCCGGCCAGTAACACCTTCATCTAATCTGTAAACCCCTCGTTTCTTCTCTTCCTGAGTTAAACCGTATGAGGCGGTAATAAGCAATTGACCGGTTTGCTGGTCAATGAGAGTAACTGTGGCCCGTTTCATACTCAAGGTCTCAGACAAAATACGCAATATATCATGCAGAGTTTGCTCTAAGTCCAGGGCATTGTGAATGACGTGACTTATTTTCGAGAGAACCTTGAGTTTTAAGGTGCTGATCGACTGACTCATACAGAAAATACCAGCAATAGATATGCCGAAATGAGTCACTGTTTAGAATTGTATTTGTTTGTGGATAACTATTTGATATTATTGGCTTTATTTTGCATTTCTTTTTATTGTACGAGTAGGGGACGAATCTATGTTTTGACGATATTGTTAATTCTTCTTGTTTTTTGCGGTATTTTTGTATATTATTTTATACAAAATTAGCAAAAAATGAGATGAGAGGGATTTATAAAACTGAGCTTACAATTTATTTCTTCTGTTCCTGACATCTTATGGTTGATTCTTGTTTTACTCTTGGTTAAGCGCTTAACGGATTCAGGAAATATATCTTAGAGAGGGGTAGATATGACTACTATAAGCGCTTTTATGGAGGAAAATTTTAAACATTTTAATGCTCGTGAAACTCTGGAAGCAGCCAGGGCCTGGCGCGAGCTTCTGGATAAGGGGGGCCGCATGTTTTTGGCCATGGCAGGAGCCATGAGCACCGCGGAGATCGGCATTTCTCTGGCCAGGATGATCCGGGAAGACAAAGTACATGCCATTTCTGCCACTGCGGCCAACCTGGAAGAGGATATTTTTAATCTTTTTAGCAATAAAGAATATAAAATGGTGCCTTATTACAGGGATTTGACCCCGGAAGCTGAACGGGAACTTCGGGACCAGGGCTTTAATCGGGTAACTGATACCTGTATCCCGGAATCTGTTATGATTCACATTGAAAAAATTTTACTGGGTAGCTGGCGTGAGGCAGCTCTCAAAGGCGAGCCGAAATTCCCCTGGGAGTTCATGTATGAGCTTTTAAAAACACCAGGCATTGAAGAGCATTTTCAAATTCCAAAAGAACACTCCTGGGTCTATGCGGCCATGGAAAAGAACATACCGATCTATACACCTGGTTTTGAGGATTCCACCCTGGGCAATGTTTATTGCGCGGATGTGATGCGAGGCAAGATCGCCAATCATCATGGCGTGCGTACAGGCACTGAGCAAATGGAACACCTGGCCGGGTGGTATCTAAAGCAGGTAGAGGCCGGCTGTCCTGTGGGCTTTTTCCAGATTGGTGGGGGTATTGCCGGTGATTTTGCCATTTGCGTGGTGCCCATGCTCATTCAGGATGTGAAGAAAAAGGATACTCCTTATTGGGCCTATTTCGCTCAGATAGGAGACAGCACAACTTCTTATGGTTCGTACTCCGGGGCCGTGCCCAACGAAAAAATTACCTGGCATAAACTGGATACTGATACGCCGAGATTTATGATCAACTCTGATGCCTCAATTGTAGCTCCCCTTATCTTCATGTATGTTCTGGGGGAATAGTCAGGGTAATCGCATTTTAATTTTGACGTACAAAGAATACCCATAAGAACAAAAAAATTCGAATATCGAAATCCGAAATTCGAAACAATTCCAAATTACCAAATGACCAAAATTTTAAACAAAAAGATTTGGTCAAGTTAAATTTAGGGCATAAAATTTACATTGGATTAAAAACGTCTAACTGCTGGTAATCTAAGAAGTTTTTGTCATTTGAAAATTTGAAAATTCGGATTTGTTTCGAATTTCGAAATTCGGATTTCGAATTTATTTGAGAGACATGCCTGCAAAAAATTGGTTTTTGCAGGCATTTTTTTATATCTTTAGCAAAAGTATTCCAATGACAATAATGATAGATGCCACTGTGCGCAGGGCGACTTGAGTCTCTTTATAGAGTATAGCGCCCAACCAGACCCCTAACACCATACTGGCTTTGCGCAGGGCCACGGCATAGCTGATGGGACAGACTTTCATCCCGTAACGGAAAAATAGCACTGAGCCTGCCAGAAATATTCCACCTAAGAAGATTTGTCCGGGAAATTTTTTTATTCCTGTTAAAATGTTAGCAGTAGAGGATTTTTTCCATGCGACAACGCTTAAAAAACAGAACATGAAAAAAACCATTAAAGTGATGTAAGGATAGATAAGAGGGCCGGACAATCTATCTACCCCTGCTTTGTCAAACACTGAGCCAATTGATGCAAAGAGGCTTGCAGAAATAGCCCAGAACACTGGTTTTTTATTTTTTTGCCCATTTTCTGAAGACAAAGCGTTTGTTGGATTCCATTGCAGTAAGATGGCGCCAAAGGTGGTGAGAAAAATACCTGCTATACCATAAAGACTTAAATATTCCCCCAGAAACCAGCTTGCCCAGATAGGAACAAACAGGGGCGTAAGATTAGTCAGGGGATAGACCAATGACAATTCCCCTTTTTGATAAGCTTTGCCTGTACATAATTGGTAAAAGGAATACATCAGGCTGGCCCCTAAACAGGCAAACACGGATGGGAGAGGCATGGTTTTCCATAGTGGCAGGTGGTATAGGGCCAGTGGGAGGAAGATACCAAGGGTGGCGGCAAACATCCACCAGATGAATATCTGTTTTTGAGGGCTGTTTTTAACGCAAAGATTCCACCCCATGTGAAATAAAGCTGAGAGGATGATAAAAAATACAGCCTGAAGGCTCATTTATACCTCGCTCTATTTAATTATTCTGCCTGAAAAAATTCTTTATATGCCAGGTAGGTGGCATATATGTCGGCTTTGCTGGTGATTTCAAACGGGCTGTGCATGGCCAGCACTCCAGGGCCAAAGTCAATAATATCCAGGCCATAGATAGCCAGAAATTTAGCTACAGTTCCTCCGCCCCCAATATCCACCTTGCCCAGTTCAGCCATTTGCCAGGGGATACCTGCTTTATTTAAAATATTTCTCAGCCAGGCCACATATTCGGCATGGGCATCGTTGGCACCATATTTACCTTTGTGACCTGTAAATTTGCAAAATACTGGACCGTGCCCCAGCAGAGAGGCATTGAGTTTTTCATGTACCTCCTGATAATCCGGGTCCATGGCCGCGTGCACATCGGCTGAAATGGCCTTTGTATTTTGAAATACAGTTCTTAGCTTTGTTTCAGGTTCCCACGCGTCAATCATATCCTCAAGACAATATTCTAAAAACAGGGACTTGGCGCCTGTCGAGCCATCAGAACCTATTTCCTCTTTGTCCCAGAAGATAAGCACCTGCGTATATTCTGGCTCTTCCTGCGCCAGGAATGCTTTTAATCCAGTAAACACGCACACGCGATCATCCTGTCCATAACCGCCAATCAGAGCCTTATCCAAACCAACAAATCTGGCCGGGCCAGCAGGAACAGCCATAAGTTCTGCTGAGAACAGGTCTTCTTCAACCAGGCCGAATTTATCATGCAATAATTTCAATACCTTTTGTTTGATGAGATTTTTTTCTTTGTTTTTATGCTTTGCATCTTCAGTGGAAGCACAAGGGTTATCCTTACAGTCTTCTCCCATCTTCTTGTCTTCACAACTTTCCATCTTTTCTTCTTTGCGTGCCGGGCTATGGCCCAGGATTACATTGAGCTTTTCAGCCTCAAAGGCTTCGGTGACCTTTTTGGTTACCTGTTTATGGGCCAGGTGGGGTAAGAGATCAGCTATGGTAAAAACCGGATCAGCAGGGTCTTCGCCCAGAACAATATCTATTTTTGTGCCATCAGCCTTTACAACCACGCCGTGCAGGGCCAGGGGTCTGGACAACCATTGATATTTGCGGATGCCACCATAATAGTGGGTTTTGGCCAGAGCTACCTGACATTCTTCATATAAAGGATGCTGCTTCAGATCCAATCTGGGGGAATCAGCATGTGCGCCCAAAAGGCGGACGCCGTTGGCCAGGGGCTTTTTCCCCTTACGGGCCAGAAGAATGGTTTTGCCGCGATGGATCTTAAATACTTTGCTCGAGGCAAAGTCTTCTTTAAAGCCATATTTTAAAGCTTGAGAGCGAACAAAATTTACGGTTTCCCTTTCTGTTTTGCAGACAGATAAAAAATCCACATATTCTTTAGCCAGTTGTTCCATCTGGCTTAAATGTTCGGGGTCATTAAAAATTTGCCAGCAATTTTTTGGCTCAAATTCAAGCTTCATTTTTCCTCCTCAAAAGGTTTTCAAAGTAAGCAATGGTTTTACTTAGACCCTCTTCCAGGGGGATTTCAGGTTCCCAGTCAAGAACCTTTCTGGCCAGAGTAATATCTGGCCTTCGTTTTCGTGGATCATTTATGGGAAGAGGCTTAAAAATGATTTCTGACCTGGAATTTGTTAAATGAATAATCTTTTCTGCCAGTTCCAGGATAGTGATTTCAACAGGGTTGCCCAGGTTTATAGGGCCGGTAAAATCTTTTGGTGTCTGCATAAGCCTTAAGATACCTTCCACCAGGTCATCCACATAGCAGAAAGAACGGGTTTGTTCTCCTTTTCCGTAAACAGTAATGGGTAAGTTTTGTAGGGCCTGGAGAATAAAATTGCTCACTACCCGGCCATCATTGGGGTGCATATTGGGGCCGTAGGTATTAAAAATTCTGGCTACCTTGATTTCCACACCATGTTGACGATGGTAATCAAAAAACAGGGTTTCAGCGCATCTTTTGCCTTCATCATAGCATGACCTGGGGCCAATGGGATTGACCCGTCCCCAGTAGTCTTCGGTTTGCGGATGTACTTCAGGGTCTCCATAGACCTCACTGGTGGATGCCTGAAAAATTTTAGCCTTAACCCTTTTGGCCAGACCTAGCATGTTGATGCTGCCATGAACACAGGTTTTTGTGGTCTGCACCGGATCGAATTGATAGTGGATGGGCGATGCCGGGCAGGCCAGATTGTAGATTTCATCTACCTCTACATATAACGGAAAGGTAATGTCATGGCGCAGGAGTTCAAAGCGCGGATGGTCATGCAGATGACGGATATGATCTTTTTGACCTGTAAAGTAATTGTCGCAACACAGAACTTCCGCGCCAAGTTCCAGGAGTTTCTGGCATAAATGTGAGCCAATAAATCCAGCTCCTCCAGTTACCAGTATTCTTTTGCGCACCAGTCCTTTAAATTCGCCTTGTTTCATGATTTTGTCCTTGTTTTTTGGGTTTGTTGTATTCAGGTTTGTTTTTCTTAATAAAGATGAGCAGCCAGAAATGCAAGTAATTAAAGGAGTCGCCTGCAAAAATTCAACAGGGCAGGAATTCGGATTTCGAATTTAGATGCGATAGCCCTGTGTGTGTTCGCTGAAGAGGTTGCAAAATGTTTGAGTTTGAGAAAAGATGGGGTTTGAAGGTTGAGGGAAAGATAGAGTGGTGTAAGGGACGGACAGTCCCCATCATACGGAGACAAAGATGAAAATAAAAATCAATCTGTTGACCCCATTGTGGACTGGCGGGGTAGATAGACAAACCGACCGTATCCGGGAAACCGGCATTCTGGGCAGCCTGCGCTGGTGGTACGAGGCCGTTGTTCGCGGCCCGGGTAAAAAAGCGTGTGATCCAGGCAAAGGCAAATGTTCTTTTGATGCCAGGGCGTACAACCAGAGCAAGGCAGAAGATGAACGCCAGCGTCTGCGGGATGCTGGTCTTTGCGATGTATGCCAGATTTTTGGAGCAACAGGCTGGAAAAGACGGTTTCGTCTGGAGATAATAGAAGATAACACCCGACCTATCTGGACCCCGCTGGATAAATGATCAATATCCGGCCTTATGGACGCACACGAGGCTGGTATTTGCCTCCTGGACGCATGGGAACTTTTTCCCTCAACATATCTGGTGATCCCGGAGCTGTTTCTTTAATGGCTGCTTTTATGCTGTTTCTGGAAAAACACGGCAGTATTGGCGCTAAACCCCAGTTGGGATATGGTTTTTTTCAAATTCTTAACAAAGAAGATATTCAAAATGAAATCAGGAAATCGCGGTGGGAAGAAATATCAGGTTCCTCAGCGGAAAAACACAATATATCAGGTTTGCCTGATTTGCAGAATTTTCTTTTTTTTAGCTACTCATTTTGCCCCGCCATCCCTGGCTGGTGGACAAGAGTTCCGGGAATTTCCCGTGTTGCATCTTATGTACAGAAATCTGTCAGCATTTATAAAATAGTGCCGGTTGCGCCGGCGCTAAAAAATGAATGGCGTTTTAATCAATGGCAAAAAAAGTGGGGAGATGATCGGGATATTTTCGGAGCCATCAGACCAGACCGGAAGCGGAGCCGCATCGCAATAAGCTGGGCCTATCGTCTTGAATCCGGTGAATGGAAAATTAAGGGCTGGGCATGGCTGCCTTCCCAGCACAAATCGGCTAATGCTCTCCGGGAAATTGTAGCACAGGAAAATATATGGAAAAAAATCATTGGTGTAAGAGGGGATTTGAAAATATATTCTGAAAGGATATTAAAGACAGGTTTTTAAAAGATTTTTAGAGGAGACCATGACATGATTAAACGATTGGTAATTTATCGCTTTCGAGGCATCAGGGAGGGAGTTCTGGATAATCTTGGAAAAATCAACCTGCTTATAGGCCCTAACAACAGCGGCAAGACCGCTATTCTGGAGATGTTATATCTTGGGGGATTAACGGAAGAAAAATGTGAGTTGAATATAGAAGTCGCTGAGATTTCAGGATGGCCGGTAAAAATTCTCAGGGACGGTGATTTTTTGAGGTATAGACCTTTTATACGCTTATGCCAGCGTCATGGCTATCACACAGAGACTTTTGCTGGTGTATCTGTAAGAGATGGAGAGATTGTCGTTGATCTGCCACAACATCCAATGAAAACATTTCGTTTTGCACGTCTTGAGGATTTTCAGGAAAGAGACATTCATCGTGCTGCAGTGTTTGGTTTGAAAATAAGGGAAATAGAAGAAAGGGAGAAGGAATACGCAAAGGAGAAAAAGGAAGAGGAAAAAATAAAAAATCTTATAGCTTCCTGGGTTCCCCGTTTCTTTGATGAGCAAGAGGTCAAGGAAAAGACAACGCTCTGGCATTATCTCCGGGATGAGCGGTGGGTCTATCGGTGGGACAAAGAGGAAGACATTGATCAGTTTGCTGTGTGGGTAGCAGAAGGACAAAAGCCTGAGCCCAACATGGTTCTGTTTTTTGATTTTCATGCTGTGAACGACCATTTCACCCCGGGTTTTGCATGGACAACCTGGAAAAAACTACCGGATTGGGAGGAGAAAATAACAACGAGTTTTATCAAGGTTTTTCCGCATTATAAGGATGCAAGAGTGAGCATAAGGCCTGCTGAAAACAAAGAAAATTGGACAGGCTATATTTCATTTCCGGGAAAATCACCTCTTGAAATTGACCAATTCGGTGATGGCGCGCGTCATGCTTTTAAAATTCTGGCAGCATTGATCGCCTTATCTGAAACAGTGGATGACGAGCATCAAGGAATATTTTTGTGGGAAGACCCGGAATTGTTTATGCATCCGGCTACTTTAGGACGCTTGCTTGAAGAGGTTATAAATATTCTGGATGATAAGCCCATACAGGTTTTTATAAGCACTCAGAGTCTGGAAGTTCTGGCCTGGATGGCCAGTAGTTTGGAAGATAAATCTTCTTTGTTAGCCAATTTTAATACCTATTCTTTGAAACTCCAGACCTCTGGTATTTTAGATTCACGCTTATTTAGAGGTAAAGAGGTGAATGAATGGTTAGTGGATGGTTTTGACCCCCGTGATGCTGAAACAGGAATGGTAGATATGTCCCCTATTAGTTGGCGGTTAAGATCGGATGAGGAGGAAGAATTGTTATGGTAACTGTTTATGCGGAAGGGCCGACTGAATGGTTTACAGTTTATGAGTTATACAGAAGAAAAATTTTAACTCATGCTGTTACTCTTCAAGGTAATGATAACAATATTGGACGGTGGCTGATTAACGCTCGTAGTGATGTTGTTTCTAAATTAATGAAACGTCCATCTCAACAAAATAGAATATTGCTTGTATATGATCAGGAACGAGATGATGATCCATCTTTTACCGCCAGAGAAATAGGCGGAGAAACTATCAGGTTTGATGAGTCTGTTGGTGATCATAACAGTGTTTTTATTGGGAATATGGATCATAACACCAGGGTTGTTTTGCATGTTGCTACAGCCAAAAGTCCCGATGGCAATCGGGATTTTGACGGTTATATTGTTCAAATCATTGAACGCCTAGGAGGCATGGCTGTACAGGAATTGTTTCGCTCTGATAAAATTCCAGGATATGTAAGGCAGCAATATTATAAAAAGAACAATATTGATTATAACCAAATTCATAATTTGGGATTGATGGAAATTCCAGATATGATGAAGAAGAAACAATGGGAAATTTTACGCTCCAAAGGCTATATTTATTCTTATGTCACAGCATTACAAATAAATATATCTCATGTTATATTTACTTGAAAATTGGTTCAATATGCGCCATCAGAAATTCTTGAAGATGTTTTCGCACCTTTAATCGCTGCCTGGAACCTGCTGGCAGAGGAGACAAAACGATGAAATATGAATTCCATGCTGAATATCCTTTTGCCATCAAAGACAGTATAACACAGGCTTTTGCCATGCAATGGCTTGCCGGTGAAACTGAGCGTTTGCCGGCAAGATGGAAAACTATCAAGCAAATAGATGATCCTGTGCAAAGACTGGCAATTCTGGCCCAGGCCATGTTGACCGGCTATAAAAATCAGGCGCGGACCGGTAGCCGTATGAAAAGCGGCGGCTATAAATTCTGGCTGGAAAAATATGCCACCGAGTTTATTGCCACACAGAAAAAAATGATGAAGAAACTGGGAATTTTGAATCCAGTGCCGGATATAGCTGATCTGCCTCCCAATTCCTTTTTGATCCACTTTACCTTTACCCTGCGCAAGCCTTATATCAGCAAGGATGACACTGAATTTCACATTCTGGAGAATCCAGTTAAGAAAGAATGGGTTTTTAAAATTCCTTACGTGGCTCCCGGTCAATGGAAAGGGGCGCTGCGTGCCGCAATGGTGCAGCAACTGGTTGTCTGGTGGCAAGAACTTCCACAAGAGAAGCGTAAACCAGAAGAATTTGCAAAACGCCGTTTTCGCCAGACATTACTATTTGGTAATGAAAAGGGTGAAGAAGATGGAAGTATCAGGGGACTGGCAAAATATCTCAATGAAATCGGAGGTGAGGAAGCTACAGAAATATATCATAAATATATCAGGAAGTATTTTAAAATAAAAGAAGATAAAAAGTTAGATTATCGTGGCAGGCTTTATTTTTTTTCCACGTTTTTTGACAAAATCGGTCTGGAAGTAATCAATCCCCACGACCGGGAGACAGGAGCCGGAAGCAATAGCGGGCCGATTTTAATAGAATGTGCGCCCGTGGGTGCAAAAGGTGAATTTATGCTGCTTTATGTGTCATCTGATAAAGCGGACAACGAGAGCATTTTGCCTTCGGAAGGTGCAAGAGAGGCTGAAATAGGAGAAGATATGAATATGGTGGCTGAGGGCATCCGTGTTATGTTCACCAGATACGGATTTGGCGCTAAAACCAGCAGCGGATATGGGGTGGCAGATATAAATCCGACTTTTCTCAATTTTTACCCGGAGGGTTCTCGTTTTCAGAAATTCTGGACCAAAGGATGGGAGGAAAACAGTGTTTGATTTAACGAGGCTTCAAGAAAATCGTGAGGCTTTGTTGTTGGCTGAAGTGGCCGCGTGGCTGCATGATTGGCAAAAATGTATAGATATGGCCGTGGCTTAACATTGGCAGAAAAATGGAGTTATAGAAAGAACCAAAATAGAAAATTGGAAAAATCGCGGAAAAGAATTAAAGCCTGGAGATTTTAGCACAATTCTTGAGTATAACCTAACTATTTGTGAAAATAACATTAGCTTTAAAGAGTTAGGAGAACAAGGAAGACAACCCAGTAAAGCTGAAAAATCATCCGATTTTCTTATCAGGTTATTAGGTAAATCTCATGATATAGGACAT
>OFBB01000097.1_pt1 | contig 13599 bp, 14 predicted proteins | sample 1520401 | NCBI WGS metagenome assembly OFBB01 (sample SAMEA3696446, study PRJEB22514) | metagenome | biome: water; feature: marine; material: hydrothermal vent | place: Pacific Ocean | collected 2014-08-12 | depth 1521 m | reverse complement strand
AACAATTCTTAAAGAATTAAATTCATCCAAATCAGGTTTATCTTCTATAAAAGCTAGAGTATTATTAGAAAAAAATGGACCTAATGTCATTAAAACCGAAAAAGGGGACTCTTTAATTGTAAAATTACTACGTCAATTTAAGGATATATTAGTTATTATTCTTATTATTGTAGTTATTATTTATTATTAAAGAAGGAGAGATATAATTATGTTTGTTAGAGAAATTGAATTAAAGGGACATATTATAGACAATAGGATACTACCAAAAGCCTTTGATACAATATTAGAGCTTGACGGAGATTATAATGTATTGGAGTTTGATATTGGTAAAAGAAAAACCGATATATCATATGCAAAAATGCAGGTAATAGGTAAAAATCAAGAGCACTTAGATAAAATATTAGAGGAGCTCCAAAACATAGGGGCAGAAATTCCAGAAATTGAAGAGGTAAAATTAAAACTCGCAGAAAAAGATGGAGTATTGCCAGAAGGATTTTACTCAACAACCAATCACCCCACACATATAAAACATAATGGTGAATGGATAGAAGTTAAAAAACCTAAAATGGACGGTATAATTATAGTTTGTCCTGAAACTAAAACAGCCGAAACTAAGGTAATGAGAGATATTAAAAAAGGTGATTTAATTGTTGTTGGGCATCATGGTATAAGAGTGATGCCACCAGAAAGACCGCGGGAAAAAGGAGAATTATTTGAGTTTATGAATTCTGATGTATCGGCTGAAAAACCAAAACAGGCAATTGTGGAAAATATCGCAAAAGAGATGTACCAAATAAGAGAGGAATATAGAAAAACAGGCAAAGGAGGAATAGCAATTGTCGGAGGTCCTGCCATAATACATACAGGAGGGGGAAAGGCAATTGCAAAACTTGTTAAAATGGGATATATTCAAGCACTACTTGCAGGAAATGCCCTTGCTACCCACGATATAGAAAGTGTTCTTTATGGAACTTCGCTTGGCATAAATATAAAAACAGGAAAACCAGTTTTAGGAGGGCATAAACACCACCTATATGCAATTAATGAAATAACCAAAGCAGGAGGCATAAAAGAAGCCGTGGAGCAAGGCATACTTAAAGAAGGAATTATGTATGAATGTGTAAAAAATAATGTCCCATTTATTCTTGCTGGAAGTATTAGGGATGATGGACCACTTCCAGATGTAATTCCAAATGTAATTGATGCCCAAAATAAAATGAGAGATGCAATATCGGATAAAAAAATGACAATAATGATGGCTACATTATTACATTCAATAGCTACTGGAAATTTAATGCCTTCCTATGTAAAAACCGTCTGTATTGATATTAATTCCGATGCAGTAACAAAATTAATGGACAGGGGGACTTCTCAGGCAATCGGAGTTGTTACAGATATTGGAGCATTTATATCCCTGCTTGTTAATGAATTGGAAAGAATGGAAAAAGAAAATACAAAATAATAGTAATAATAGTAATAATAGTGATAGCAAATAATTGTAATAATAATTGAATAAAAAAATAGTGATAAAATGGATGAACTAACTAATTCAAAAATACTATTAAAAAAGGCAGTAGATACAATATCTAAAATAGAAAAATCCAAACCTACAACTACTACTGCTACCCCGCAATTTAATGAAAAATCTTGGAAAGACGCTGAATCGGGAGTTATAAACAGTGAAGAACTTAAAAAAATGATATATTCGGCAATTGAAGCAGATGATTATTTAGTTAAAACTGCTCCAACCCATAAATTAAATAAAGAACAGGCGGAAGAATTCTGTAAAATATTATTCCATGCTAAAAAACATATTGACAATATATTAAAAGAATTTGGTTTTGAAGTTAGTAGTGGAGCTCCCAAACTAAACATAAATTCATTGTATATTGTAGGAAATAAAAAAACATTGAAAAATTTAAAGAATATCGAGCCAAATTTAAATATCATATCCACAGAAGGAGTTTTAGAGCCAGAAGATATGAAAATTATAAATCCAAAAATTAATGATAAAGCCCTAATTGGAATTGAAAAAAAATGCAATATTATTAAAAATCAAATTAATAACCTAATAAATAAAGTAAATCCTTCTACTGTTGTTGTAGTAGTGGATAAAAATAATAATGCTGACGAATTAATATACAATAGTGCAAAAAAACATTGGAATGCTATTAAAATAGATATTGAAACTATTTTGGATTAACTATATAATTAACTATATATATTATACAAATAAATATATAGTTATACAATATATCGATTATATAATATTATAATATAAGGTGAATATATGTCAATTAAAATTAGTGAAATGCTTGGAAAAAAAATATACACTACAAAAGGATTGTATGTTGGAGAAGTTTATGATGCAATGATAAATCTTGAAAAAGCATCAGTTGGGGGCATTGTGGTTTCGGATGTAGGTAGGGGATGTATGGGCAATACGGTAAGCGAACCTACACGAAAAATAATATTGCCCTATGGTGTTGTATCTTCAATCGGAAATATTGTATTGGTAAAACCCCTTGGTGCAAAAAGCGTAGCTAGAAATCCTTTGATGTAAAATATATATGGAGTAATCATAGTGGAGCTCCTGAATAACCACACCACATATATTTATTTTATAAATGTTTTATATTATTTTGTATATATAATTTGTATGGATTTTTTTATTATATTGATAGTTTTTTATTTTATAATTTAATATTTTATGAGTGAATGAAAAATGTTAAAAATAGGTATAATAGGATGCGGAACAATAGCTACAATGATAGCAAAAGCTATTACCTACAAAAAAATCAACGGAATCATTGTAGCAATATACGATAAACATAGTGATAAATCACAAACTTTAAATAAATTAACCAATGCTAAAATATGCGATAGCATAGATGAGCTTGTAAAAGAAGAATTAGATATTGTAATAGAATGTGCATCAATTAAATCTGTGGAAGAAGTGGCGACCAAATCATTAAATCACAAAAAAAATGTAGTGATTATGAGTGTTGGAGCTCTGGCAGACAAAAATTTATTTTTAAAATTATATGATATTGCGAATAATAATGAAAAAAAGATATATGTCCCATCAGGAGCAATTGCAGGAGTTGATGCCATTAAAACCGCATCAATAGGTCATATAGATGAAGTTAGCTTAATCACTACAAAACCAGTTTATGGATTAGAGGGAGCTCTAAAAAATAAAGGTATTGACACTACAAACATATTAAAACCCACGGTTGTTTTTGAAGGAGATGTCTTTGAGGCTATTAAAGAATTTCCACAAAACATAAATGTATCCGTGGTATTATCTATTGCTTCGAAAATTCCCGCAAAGGTTAAAATTATAGCTGACCCGTCGGCAACATCAAATAAACACGAAATAATTGTAAAAGGTTCAATAGGCACAATTAAAACCATAGTAGAAAATAATCCATGTAAAGACAATCCCAAAACTTCGGCATTAGCCGCGTATTCGGTAATTAGATTATTAAAAGATTTGTCAGAGCCAATAATAATTGGAACATAAAAATTTTCCAAAAATACACACATGTGGTTCATATATTTTCTATTATTACTATTATTTACTCTTACTATCATAATCATGGTGAAATTATGGATACATACGGCTCAACCAATGAAATAATCAAAAATTCAATTAAAGAACTAAATATGCCCGAAAAAATTAGAATATTTGATACTACCCTAAGGGACGGAGAACAGACCCCAGGCGTATCACTTACCCCCGATGAAAAGGTAAAAATTGCCATTAATCTAAATAATCTCGGCGTAGATGTAATAGAAGCAGGATTTCCAATATCTTCCCACGGCGAACAGGAGGCAATTAAAAAAATAACTTCCTTAAACCTAAATGCCGAAATTTGTGGTCTTGCTAGGGCAGTTAAAAAAGACATTGACATAGCAGTAGATTGTGGAGTGGATAGCATACACACATTTATAGCAACATCTCCACTTCACAGGAAATATAAATTAAAAATGGATAAGGAACAAATAATAGATAAGGCGGTCGAATCAATTGAATACATAAAAGAAAGAGGGCTAAAAGTAGAATTTTCAGCCGAAGATGCCACACGAACAGAATTAGATTATCTGATTGAAGTTTATAAAAATGCCGTAGATGCGGGAGCAGATAGAATAAATGTTCCAGATACCGTTGGAGTAATGATTCCACGAGCTATGACCTATTTAATAAGCGAAATAAAAAAAGAAATATCTGTTCCAATTGCCGTTCATTGTCATAATGATTTTGGGCTTGCTGTGGCTAATTCAATAGGGGCAGTCGAAGGAGGGGCAGAGCAAATTCACTGCACAATAAATGGATTAGGTGAAAGAGCTGGAAACGCATCTCTTGAAGAAGCCGTAATGTCTTTAAAAATGATTTATGGAGTAGAAAGTAATATTAAAACTGAAAAATTAACAGAAATATCTAAATTAGTATCAAATCTCACAGGAATAAAAAACCAACCAAATAAGGCAATAGTTGGAGAAAATTCATTTGCTCATGAAAGTGGAATTCATGCCCATGGAGTTTTAGCTCATGCTCTAACCTACGAACCTATCGACCCAGAAATAGTTGGACAAAAAAGAAAAATCATACTTGGAAAACATACTGGAACTCATGCAATATTATCTAAGTTAAAGGAGCTCCACTATATCGTAGGAGAAAATATTACAGAAGAACAATTTAATGAAATCTCCAAAAGGATAAAAGATGCAGGAGATAAAGGAAAAATGATAACTGATTTAGAAGTTATTGCAATAGTAGATGACATTACAGAAAGAACCGCAGAATCAGAACGGACTGTTAATTTAGAACAAATCGCCGTAATGACAGGAAATAAAATAATACCTACGGCAAGTGTCTCTTTAATAATAAATAATGAAAGATATATAACTTCAAAAGTAGGAGTTGGACCCGTTGATGCGGCTTTAAAAGCGATTTGTTCTATCACTGGCGAAAAAGTAAAAATAAAAGAATATCACATAAATGCCATCACGGGAGGAACTGATGCACTAGCGGAGGTTATTGTCATATTAGAAGGACACGGTAAAGAAATTACGGCAAAAGCGGCAAATGAGGACATAGTTAGAGCATCAGTTGAGGCAATTATTAATGGAATAAATAAAATAATGAAGTAAATTTTTTTATTTTTATTTTATATCTGTTATATCATACCATAATTACATATATACTGTAAAATAAAAAGAAGGCGATTAATAATGAAAATAGCAATACCTATGGAAAGCGATAAAATATGTTCCCATTTTGGAAAAAGTCCTTATTTCTTAATAGTAAATATTGATGATAATAAAGAGATAGTAAATACTAAGATTGTAGATAATGTTCCATGCGATGGTCAAGGACACGGTAAAGCAGTTAAAATATTATTAGATGAAAAACCAGACGCTATAATGTATATAAACATGGGCAAAAATAGCAGGGAAAGTTTATCAAAAAAAGGTATTGAATTATATAAATGTGAAACCGATGATATGGATGAATGTATAAAATTATTTTTAAATGAAAAATTAGAAAAAATACAAATTTAAAAATTTAAAAAATAATTATTCTATTTCTATTTTTGGTCTATATCCTACCCCGCCCCATGAATCAGAGGTATTTGTCAGTATTCCTATTATGGAGTAATTTCCTGCCCCTGAATCACTAATATAATTGTATTGCTCCGAATCTCCATAATATATAGTTCCAGTCCTTGTTTTTGGTTTTAATTCTTTGTAAGTTGGAATATTCGGTGCTCCAACTGATGTAGTAATGTTGTTTATATCTTTTAAAAATATCCAATCAATGGAAATTGTTGCATTACTATTGTCGAGCGTATTTATTGATATTGAATAGTTATTGCCCTTATCTCCATTATTAGATATATTGGTATATTCAATATCCAATGTATCACCCAATATTGTAAAGTTTAAATTCTGTTCTGAAATCCTTTTTAAACTATATATGTGGAATTCACTTAGATAATTGTTTCCATTGGGAACATAACTCCCCCCACTTCCATTTCTCATATATAGCCAATAGCTACTCCAGTTATAACAATCCCAACCAACTCCCTCATCATCGCTTTTCGACTTGAAAAATCCTACTGATTGAGCATGTACGGGAGTAAAACTCCCCCTAAATATCAATTCATATCCTGTCCCATATGTTTTATCTGTCCATACGCTTGAACCAAGTCCTTGAACGATTAATTTATTATTGTCTATATAATATCCACCGCTAACATCCCATATATTGCTATCTATCCTATTACTATCAAATGTATCGTATAGAATAAATGTATCTTTTGGATTTTGTTTATCTATGGTCGTAGTTGAATTATATAGTAGTTTTATATTATTGCTACTTATTTCATTACTGCTACAATTAACCCATATTATTGAGGTATCGTTGATTCCTTGTCTCCATGTCTGAACCCAGTATGGGAGGATAACATTCCATTTGCTCGATGTTGTATTATATCCAATTACCCTTATTTCTCTCGGTGAATTTGAATTATTCATACGATTGTAATTAAAATTGCTATTATTCAATATTATACAAAATGTATGGTATTTATCATCTGTAAAACCATTTACTCCTACATCTACATTTAGTTCATTATTCCATTCCTCATAAAAATCATTTCTATAAACATAAGGGTCAGGTAATTTTGATAATGGAATATCCTTGTCTAACTCAATATCTTTATTTAATAATATTGTTATCCCATTTACGGGTTTATGGTAGTTCAAATTAACTTTACAATTTACATTGATAATTAATGGGTTAGTGGTGGGAGTTATTTCAACACTTTCAACAGATATTGTAATATTTTTATCATTTAATTTGGATAGGGAATTATTTAGTCTATTTGAAATATCGTTTTCTATGGAGTTTTCAGCCTCATCTGCACTATTATAAAATGACATATCCTCGTTCATTATTTCATAAGAGATATTTACAAATACATCATTTACTATTTTTTCCAAATTTTTATTTACTGTGGTTTCTATATTCTCCGAATATAATGCTATTTTCTTAATTTCTATTGTATTTTCAACATCATCAGTTTTCATATTTATTGTTTGATAAAATACCGTAGATGTTAAAAACACAAGTAAAACTAATGTTATTGAAGTTTGTGATAAATACATATAATTCATCCTCCGATATATAATTTAATTTTTGATGAGGTGGTATTTTTTGAATAATATACTGGCATCTTAATATCTGTATTATACGCATTGCTTGCTTCTGAATAATCAACATATCGCTCATTTGATATATTTACATCATTATCATTTCCATAAATTACATACCAACCTTCACTTCTATTTAATGCCACAGTAGCAATAATATAATATGAGGAGCTCCCATTAAAATTTTTACTTAATATTGTATTATTATCAATTTGTAGTTTATAATTATTTAGCCGTATTGATTCATTTAATAATTGTATTGCTTTATTTTTCATAGCACCATCTCCACTATCAAAATAATACAAAAGAACGGCATCTTGCAACATCCCGCTACTTGCAAGGAGCTCCATTGTAGAAATTCCTTTATCAAATTGATATTCGTTTTGCACTGCATCCATATATATGTCATTATGGTCTGCTAGAGATACCGTCCAGTATCCCATACCCACCATGAGTATTATAGTTCCAATCAATAAATCACTATCAAATATCATTGTATCACCATCGTAATATTTCTCGGTGAAAATGTAATCGTTTGAAATTGACCCCCATTACCATTACCTAAATTAAATTCCACAGGGTAATTTGAGTGAAGTATTCTTATTTCATTTAATCCTTCTTTCAATTCATTATTTATGTCATCATAGGGAAACCATGCAGTTTGCATATTTTTCCTAAACATTTTACCATTTACCGAGAATACAATATCATAGGAATTATTATGCACTTCGGGCTCAGGATTAGTATATTGTCTAATAAATACCCAATCTATGTCAATATATCCGCCTTTATCATTTTCAGGAGGAGCATATCCGCCAGTTGAGGAGTTATAATTTTGAGCTACAAATGAAATCGGCATTTTATCGCTTGATATATATTCTGTTCTTTGATATAAATCGTCTTCTTCGTCATTTATAATTAAATTTACACTGTTTAATCCATTTCTCTGAATTTCGTAGGTGTTCCAAGTATTATAAAGATTCATTGGAAGTATGCTATAATCTACATTGTCATCATTATCTTTTGAAGATTCAAATCTTAAAAATTCTCCGCCCCAATGATAATTTGAAATTATCTGTCTGTCAAAGCCCGTAGTTCCATAGTAAAATCCTGCCAATTCTTCATATTTTTTATAGAATTTCATGTGTGATTTCATTGCATAATTACTATCGTATTTGATTTTTGAATATATTTGTATCCAATCGTCTGTTCCATTATATGCACTATAATTTAATCTTGTATAATTATATCCTATGCCATTTGTATAATTGTCTCCACCAAATAAATCCCATGCTCCAAACTCGTTTTCTTCATCAAAACTTGTATTCCATATGGTAGTATCAATACCCTCTGAAAAATCATCAAATAATTTAAAAGTATTTTTCCCATTACTTTCTGATGTTGCCGTTGGATTTCCATATAGCATATATATCGTAGTATATTCATTAGAATCTAAATTCATTTTAACCCATGCTATTGTATGGGTTGTGTTTATTGTCTGTGGCTCAATCCAATAATCTAATTTACCACCGTTTTTGTCCAAAAATCTAATGTCTTCACAGTGATTATTCATTTCTCCATCTGCGATATATGAACTAGAATCAAAGACTGTCTTTACAGCATAATCTGTTAATTGTGAATTAACATTGTTATGTATTGATATTGGGGAAGCATACTTCCAATTGGAATAAGCACCGAATCTATTCGTAATATCTATTAAAATACGGGCACTGAAACTATTTTCTACTCCATCAATGTAAAAATAAATTATATCTCCATTAGAACCGTACGCTTTATAACCTATTGGATTTGGTGAATTATTATCCAAAGTGATTAGTGGAATATATGCAACATCATTAAATATGGTGAAATCATTTCCTAAGTTATCATTCATATTATTTAATGTGTTAATAGTTTTTGTTTTGTTTGCCACATTTGTATATAATGTAATATTCGAGGTATCGAACTCCGCACTAATGGCATAATCCCCATCAGTCAAATCAATAGATGCATTTGCTAATTTTTTATCATACTGGTTTGAATAGATTCTAAAATACATTTTTCCATTATCTTCTGAAAAATTACTATATAAGTCATAAGTTTTAATATTGCTATCATTTAATCTATCTATTATATCATTGGTAAAATTATCTCTTTCATAATAATCCCCCGGAAACGAATATTTTTTTAAATAATAGTCCTTTAACAAGGTCGATTTATGTGCCACATCTATATCTTTTTTAGATTCAAGAAATGTTAAAAAGTTGTGGGTATATGCCATACTACCCACATAAAATATGGATAAGAATATAAATGCCACCAAAACTGCTTCATATGTAATAACATATCCTTTTTTTGATTTTATTTTTGATTTAATCATAATTTCACCAAAAAACTAAATACCATTGTTATATATCTTGAGCTTAGTTTATAAGTTTTTTTCTTTTTAAGATATATATCCATAACCAATTTAGAAATAACGCCAAAGGAAATATTATAAAACTAACAATATTATGTAAGAGCTCATAATTACCAACACTAAGATTTTTTATTATTAAGATTATTCTAATAATATTCCCAAAATTTATAATGGCTATGCCAAAAACAGAATAAGTTAATTTGTATTTAAGAGGAATTTTTGGAGTACTCAATACATACCCGAGAAATAAAGCCATCTCCAATGAGCATGTGCATGCAGGTATTATTTCTAAGGTATTTCCATCTAAAAATATCATATTTTCAAAATATGGTATGTTTAAGATACTGCCAATAACAAACGCAAGGAAAATAGCAATAAACCACTCCAAATATTTTAAAATAATATATAGGATTATAAAATAAATAAAAAAATTTAAAAGATATTTCTTTTTATCATCCATTGTTCAATACCTCATGCACATTATCCACATATTCAACAGCTTTATTATGGGTTTTTTCTGCAACTTTTAATGTAGATTCCTTTGAAGTGAATGAATTATCTTTTACATTTTTTAAATAATAAAACCCAGCAATTGAGGCTACTGCGATAGCCGCACCAAGTAAGATTCCGAGCTCCATGGATATTTGTCCTTTATTTGATATTAGTATTTTTTTCATTTAAATCCCCTCATTATGTATGTAATGCTTATCATTGTTATGATTACCAGTAGTATATTTACATAAGGAGGTAGTGGAACGCTTTTATTTTCTCCCAAAATATCTACAAATCTAATTGTATCTCCTGTGTATCCATCATCATCTATAACAATTAATTTTACAGTATATACCCTACCTTTTTCGCTGTATGTGTGGTTGATTGTATGGTTAGATGAACTGTCATTAGTTCCATCTCCAAAGTCCCAGATGTATTTTACAATTTTTCCATCGATATCATATGACTCGGAAGCATTGAAATATACAGTAGTTCCATCTGTTGAGAAAGTGAATTTTGCTATTGGATGATAGTCGGTTTTTTCGCTAATTGTAATTAGGTGGCTCACAGAATCGCTCCACCCCAATTCGCTATTTGCTGTTAGAGATACTAAATAGCCATAATCCTTCACTTCACTATATTTATGAGTTGCATGGTTTGGATACTTGTCCAATAGTTCGGAGCTCCCATCTCCAAAGTCCCATGTTAGGTTTATTTCCCCTAAATCAGAGGAATCAGTTCCATTTATTTTTATTATTGGTGTAAAATCAACAGCTTGATTTACTTTTGGATTTTTTGGCGTATAGTTGAAGTCAATAGATATATCTATAACTTTAACAGTTATTTCATAAGTATTATTGTTTTCACTGGTTTCATTAATTAAGTTATTGTAATCTACGATTCCTATTAATGTATAGGTTCCATAATCTGCTGGTTCCCAATGCAAAACTACCGTTTCAGCTTCATTTTCATTAAAACTCACAGATCCAGTACCTACCAATGCAGTATTTGCAGTTAGTTCAACTTCTACATCAGATGCCGATGCTCCCGAATGTCCAATTATTAAATTAATTTCATATGTCTTATTTAATCCAATTAAATAATATGTTCCATCTTTTATTAGTGTGTCATCTATAGTTATGTCTTTTAAAGACAAATCTATGAATTTATGGGGTTTTCCAATTAAAGGATATTTATCTATGGAGGAGTACCACTTATCGTCAATAATTCCATCACAGTTAGTATCATTACCAGTCAATCCGCGATACTGGTTACCCATATAATTATTGAATTCCTTCAATTCTGAAATATTTATGTAGTATCTTTCAGCGTCTTCTTTTGGAATTATTACTTTGAATAAATCTGTCTCTCCATCAAGATACGCTGTTTCATTTAAATAATATTCTACTTCAGATTTTGAATATACTAAATCTCCTTTAGTGTAGTATATTTTATTGTCGATATAGTTATAATATGTGGTAAGAGGACTATTGCTATGTACTGAGTAAGTATTCCCATATATTTTACAGTGATATATTAAGTTTCGCGTACCCTCACCTCCTGATGAGGGGATGTAGTCAGCCCCACTTATTTTGTTATTCTTTCCGTTATATATACGAATTCCATACCGTCCTCCATATACTTTTGAAATATTTCCTGATATTTTGTTATCTTTTGAATTATATATCTGAATTCCATAATTCTTACCATATATTTCACCATTCACCCCTTCGATTATGTTATTATTTCCGCTATATATGTAGATTCCATACCGTCCTCCATATACTTTTGAAATATTTCCTGATATTTTGTTATCTTTTGAATTATATATCTGAATTCCATAATTCTTACCATATATTTCACCATTCACCCCTTCGATTATGTTATTATTTCCTTTATATATACGAATTCCATACTGTCCTCCATATACTTTTGAAATATTTCCTGATATTTTGTTATTATTTGACCTATCTATGTAAATTCCATATTTTCCTCCCGAGATTGCCACATTGTTTAAATTTATTCTATTATTGTCATAGTTATATATAGACAATTCCTTAATTGTTAAGTCAATTATTGTAATGTTTTTTAGGTCAGATTTTTTTATGAAAACTATCCCTATCTGTTTGTTGTCCCCAATAATTGCAACATTATCTGCTTTTATATTTACATCTTCATTTTCATTGATATCACTTCCAACTACATATACTCCTGAACTTGTGATATCCATTCCATAAACTCCACAAATTCCAATCATTAAAATTAATCCCAAAATCAAAAGTTTTGGATTCATAAAATACCACCATAATTTATTTATATTTGATGTTTTAATTAACTCCTATAATGTAATATTAACATACAATACATATAAATTTTTTGGTGATAATATGAGAGTTTTAATAATCCCAATAATGCTTTTTTTAATTGTTGGACTATGTGGATGCATATCCGACCAAGTAAATGAAAAAATTGGAAAAGATACTACAACTGAAAATGTAGAAAACATCGCCAGTAAATATAATCTCCAAAATGATGAAATAAACTTATCAAAAGAAGATAAAGAAATAAACAATATAATAAACTCATCAATAAAAAATGCCATTCTTGTTGATTATACCAAAGAAAAAGAAATGTTCTTTGACCCAATGATTACTGATAAATATAAAATAAACATTTCAAATAAAGAGTTATCAACACTCATATACAACATTTCATCAGAACCAAAATTTGATTATACGATTATTCTTTATAATAAATTAAAAAACAATGGTTGGAAGGTAATAAGAACAATATATGATGAAACTACCCCGGACAACGACAGAAAAATATTTGAAATTACATTTAAAAAAGAGGATAATTTTTTATCAATTGCGATTAACACAAATCCAATAGATAACTCAACGGAATTATTTGTTGAATATCTCCACTAATTATTTATTTTTCTATTTAATTGGGGCGGATACATTTTTCACTATATAAAATTCATCACTACCATATATTATTTTTATCGTTTTATTTAACTCTAAACCTGTTCCATCATTTTCTCCACCATTTAGGCTGGAAACATTTACAAAATTTCCAGCTGGAACAAATCTAATTTTTCTTGTTGTATTGACTACAATACTTTTATTTCCATAGTATATTGTATAATTTTTAACGCCTACTGGTTTTAGAGTTACAGTAATATGTACCTTCTTTGAATAGCTTATTAAAGCATAATTTTCAAAACTATCTGCAATAGAGTATAATCTATCAGCGAGTTCTGCATCTTTAAACTGTTCCGTATTGTTGAGTATATCATAGTAAATCACAGTGGAAACCAGTAAAATAAACAGTACGGCTAATACGGCATCGATAGAAATTTGCCCTTTCTTATTAAACACTTTTTTTAACATATTATCCCTTTTTTATAAAATCAATTACTTTTATGTAATCAAAGATATATATTATTTTCCAAACCATATTTA
>OFBB01000096.1_pt1 | contig 13606 bp, 15 predicted proteins | sample 1520401 | NCBI WGS metagenome assembly OFBB01 (sample SAMEA3696446, study PRJEB22514) | metagenome | biome: water; feature: marine; material: hydrothermal vent | place: Pacific Ocean | collected 2014-08-12 | depth 1521 m | reverse complement strand
ATATTCGGTGGAAAAATGAACATTTATTTAAAATTTATTTATTCGATAATTATTACAATTATACTTGCATATGCAATAAAAAAAAAGGGATATTTAGATAATAGTGGTGTTTTTATATCTTCACTAATGTCATTTATAATTCTCATTGGCACCAATATATACTGGCTAATACTAATGGTATTGTTTTTAGTTTTTGGTAGTATTGTTAGTAAAATTGGATATGCTAAAAAATGTGATATGGGAATGGGAGAATCCAAAAGAACCATAAAAAATGTCCTTGCAAATGGTCTAATTGCTGTTTTAGTTGTATTATTAAACATGTTTGGAATTATTGAATATAGTATTGCATTAATTGGATATATCGGTGCTATTGCAGCAGCTACTTCCGACACTTTTTCGTCGGAAATCGGAGTAATATCCAATGAAACACCAAGATTAATTACAACTTTTGAAAAGATAAAAAATGGTGAAGATGGTGGCATTACCATAAAAGGAACAATTGCGGGACTAGTGGGTTCTTTATTAATTGGTATTATAGCAAGTATTATGTTTAATAACATTAATTTAATATGGATAGCCACAATATCTGGAACAGCAGGAAATATAGTAGATAGTTTAATGGGGGCATTATTTGAGCGAAAAGGAATTATCAATAATGAAATTGTTAATTTCACTTGCACATTTGCTGGATGCGTATGTGCTGTCCTTTTATATGGATTTATTTAATGTATAATGTAATGTATAGTATAATACATAATTAGGATTAATGAAAAAATAAAAAAAATAAAATAATTTAAATGTGATTAAATGAAACCTGTAATCATATTAGTAAATCCAAAATATGGCGGTAATATTGGGGCAATATCCCGTTGTATGATGAATTTTGGAGTAAATGAATTAAAAATCATAGGAAATAAGTCAATAATAGATAAAGAAGCGGAAATTAGGGCAGTTCATTCAAAAAAAATATTGGATAATGCAAAATTTTATGATACCTTACAGGGAGCTCTGGAAGATATTGATTTTGCTGTGGGGACTTCTGGTGCAGTTTCAGGAGATAAAAATATAAAAAGAATACCAATCACACCAAAAGAATTGGCGGAAAAGCATAAAACAATAAATGGGAGGTTGGGGCTAGTATTTGGTCGGGAAGACTATGGACTATATAATGAAGAACTTGAATTATGTGATTTATTTGTATCAATTCCTACTTCTGAGGATTATCCGATAATGAATTTATCTCATGCAGTTTCCATTATACTTTATGAAATATATAATTCATCTCTTGAAAAATCATATAATATAAATACTAATGAAGCTTCAAAAATAGAAAAAACTGTTTTATTAAATTTGTTTGGTGAATTTGTAAATAAAAATGATACCATTCCTGAATATAGAAAAGAATTATGCAAAACAATATTTAAACGGCTAATAAGCAGGGCATTTATAAGTGGAAAAGAGGCACATACACTAATGGGTGCTTTTAAAAATATCAAATAAAAAACGAATAAAATAATAAAGAAATAAGAAATAATAAAATAAAGAAAAATAATAAATTAAATAAAAAATAATTATTCAATAACTTCTGTCTTTTTTCTCATGACTTTTGAAAATGCTATTGTTCCAACTGGACCAGCTACCAATATAAATAAAGCCACGGTTTCAGCAAATGAAACTCCTAATTTAGATATTACTATTAAAAATGTAGCTATTATTATAGCCATTAATCCTTCGCCAATTAGGACATTTGATGTATTTTTATGGAAGCACAATTTTAATGAGGACAGAGCTCCCACCAATAAAGCAAACATGACAAAATATAAAACATATATATTCATAATATCGCCTAATAATTACATAATTATGTTATACATATTATATTTAACATATACTATATATATTTAGGTAATAGAACTTAAATATTTAACTGCCCAAATTATAAAAATAACAGAGCCCAATAACATGGCAAACCATACCCACATACTTATAATATAATATATTTTAAATAATTTTTCCATATTTTTTGGATTGTCCATCATTTTTTTAATGGGGTCTGTTCCCCTATATTTCTTTCTTCTTTTTATCATATTATAATCCCATTTTAAATAAATAGTTGGTGGTGGTGGGGAGCTCCCTTCTTAAAATCCTTAATTCTGGTTTATAGATATACATTATTTTATTTTCGTCAAATAAATTTATATCTTTATCCAATATTTTAGATATTATTTTTACTTCCTCTATACCATTTATTATTACAGTTCCATCGCCAAGGGAAGCATCAACTTCCAACGGTATAGGTATTTTTAAATTTTCAGAAGCATTTAATTCTTTTATTAAATTTAATTCTCTTTTTTTAATTCTATGTCTTTTACCACCAATTATTACAAATGGCTTATCTTCGTTTAATAAATCATATAATGGTTTTCTTTTAAAATTAGTGTTTAATCCGTGTAAAAATCCTTTTATGGTTTTATCGTCCATAGTATCCCAAAAAATAACAAGTTTATTATGGGGAGCTCCCCCATATAAAAAAACATAAAATAATAATAATAATATATTGTTTATTAATCCCCATGAATCATTATCAAATTACCGATTATATCTCCTTTTTTAACCATTCCATCCTTAGTTGCTATGAATATTGCCCGTTCAACTATTCTTTTTGAGTCAAATGGCATAGGAATTTCCTCTCCAACCGATAACGCATGTCCCAATTGATGTTTAGCATATGCTGAGATAAATACGATAGTGTTGGGGCGTATTTCTATTTTATTTACTTCAATATTTTTAATTTCACCAGATTTCACTTCAATATCTTCACTTGCGATTATTGGTTCTTTTTTCCCTTGAACATCTATTATTAGTTTTCCGGGATATTTTTTTTCTTTTATGGCTTCTTCGATTTTCTCGATTCTGCCTGATATTTTAAACATAGGATATCACCACGCACATATACAATTATAGATTATTGAGGATATTATTGGATATTATTGGGGAGCTCCGAAAGCACAACAAATATTTAAGCTTCCTCTCTTGCATCAATCCTTGCTTTGATTAATTTCAATCTGAAGAAGTTTTCTCTTTCCATCTCATCTAATCTCATTCCAATGTATTTTTGCATCTCTGCCATTCGTGGAATTACAACATATTCAAGAGCATTTACTCTTCTTTTTGTGGTGATAATTTCCTCAGCTAACAATTTTATTGAAGTTTCAATTTCAGCAAGCTCCATAATTAATTCCAAAGCTTCCTCAAATTCTTTTGCGGCTTCGTCAAGTTTTGAAGATACTCCATAAGGACCATAACCTCTATCAGCTATGGTTCTTTTTGCATTTTCAATTTCAAGTACAGGAACGGTAACTCCCATAATATTTCTTGTATCTAAATCTAATACTAAGTCATCATTTTTAGATGCAAATGATACTTCTTGAACTGAAAGAGTTCCCATTACAGCCTGAGCCATTATTAAATCTTTATATGCCTTTTCAAGGGCATTATTTACTTTATCTCTAATTCCAGAAGCTTGGTCTAAAATCTCAAAAAACTCCATAATAAGAGCATCTCGCTTTTGTTTTAACAATTTATGTCCTTTTTGAGCAAGTTTAATTTTAGTTTTGAGTTTTAGGAGCTCCATCCTTGTAGGGTTTATATCTGCCATTGTATCCCTCTATATATGCGATAATTATACTAATACAATAATAGCTAATTAAATACCTAATATCCAATAGTTAAAAATAAAACACCATAATAAAAAAATAGAATATAAAAAATAAATTATTTTTTAAATAAGTTATTTTTTATGGTTTGGATGGTATTTTTTAATAAGGTCTTCGGAAACTCTCTTCAATTCTTCTTCTGGAAGAACTGTTAATATGTCCCAAACTATGTCGAGGGTTTCTTCGATGCTTCTGTCCTCATCTTTTCCTTGTTGAACAAATTTCTTTTCGAAAACATCAGCCAATTTTAAGAATGCTCTGTCTCTTTCGGACAATGACTCTTCCCCAACAACTGCAACCAAATCTCTTAATCCGATACCTTCTGCATATCCTGCATATACCTGACTTATTACTTTTGAGTGGTCTTCTCTTGTTTTTCCTTCTCCAACTCCATTACCTGCCAATCTTGACAATGATGGAAGAACATCAACAGGAGGATATATACCTTTTCTGTTTAATTCTCTTGAAAGAACTATCTGTCCTTCTGTAATATATCCTGTTAAATCAGGAATTGGGTGGGTAATATCGTCGTGAGGCATTGTTAAAATTGGAATCTGTGTAACTGTTCCAGATTTACCTTTAACTCTTCCAGCTCTTTCGTATAATGTAGCAAGGTCTGTATACATGTATCCTGGGTATCCTCTTCTTCCCGGAACCTCGTTTCTTGCTGCTGCAATTTCCCTAAGAGCTTCACAGTAATTTGTAATATCGGTCATGATAACTAAAACATGCATTCCTTTTTCATAAGCAAGGTATTCTGCTGTTGTTAAAGCGATTCTTGGTGTAAGAATTCTTTCAATAGCTGGGTCGTCTGCAAGGTTAATAAATACTACTGCATTTTCAAGAGCTCCTGTTCTTTTAAACTCGTTCATAAAGTAGTTTGATTCCTCTGCTGTAATTCCCATAGCTGCGAATACAACGGCAAACTGCTCATCACTGCCTCTAACTTTTGCCTGTCTTGCGATTTGAGCAGCCAATAGGTTGTGAGGAAGACCAGAACCTGAAAATATAGGTATTTTCTGACCCCTAACTAATGTATTTGTTCCATCTATTGTAGATATACCAGTTTGAACAAAATCATTTGGACTTTGTCTTGATACTGGGTTTAATGGATATCCATTAATATCAATTTTATCCTCTGCTATGATATCTGAACCGCCATCCAATGGTTTTCCTGCTCCGTTAAATATTCTACCAAGCATATCTAAGGATACACCTAATTTGGCAGTTTCTCCAATAAATCTAACTTTTGTTTCACTTGTGTTTAATGCTGTTGTTCCTTCAAATACCTGCACAACGGCAACATCTTCTCTTGCTTCCAAAACCTGACCTGTTCTTTTTTCACCACTTGGGCAGGTGATACTTACGATTTCCCCGTATGATACTCCCTTAATTCCTTCAACTACCATTAATGGACCAGCAATACTTGAAACTGATGTATATTCGATATTTTTTTCCAAAGAAGACATAATAACCCTCCTTATTTTTTTGTATGTTTTTAATATATTTAATATATTTAATATGTAATATACTACATGATATAATATTTCAAAAATTTAAAAATATAATTAATTTTGATATTTCAAATAATTATAATAAAGCATCTAATTCTTTACTCATTTTTTCAATTATTGCAGGAGCTCCCTTAGTTAAGAACTCTTCCTCAGGAGTATATTTCATTTTTGCTACATCCTGTTTAACTGAAACTTTTGCAATATCTGCTGGGTCTGCTCCTTTTTCTACTGCCAATATAGCCTTTTTGTAGAATGTCATAATTGTCTTTAACATTGTGTATTGTTTCATAGGCGAACAGTAGCTATCTATATCGCTGAAAGCATCTTGTTGTAAGAAATCCTCTCTGAGCATTCTTGATATTTCCAAAATAACTCTTTCTTTATCTGGAAGTGCATCAGGACCAACTAACTGAACAATTTCTTGCAATTCTGCTTCTTTCTGCAATAAGTTCATAGCTTCGTCTCTTATCTCTCTCCAATCTTCTGCTGTGTTTTCTTTCCACCAGCCTTCTATATCGTCAAGATATAATGAATAACTTTGCAACCAGTTAATAGCTGGGAAATGTCTTCTTCTTGCAAGGTTAGCATCTAATGCCCAGAATACTTTTACAATCCTTAATGTGTTTGAAGTAACTGGTTCGGAGAAGTCTCCCCCCGGCGGAGATACCGCACCTACAATACATACGAATCCTTGTTTTTCGTCATGTCCCATACATGCAACTCTTCCCGCTCTTTCGTAGAATTGAGCCAATCTTGAAGATAAGTAAGCTGGGTATCCTTCTTCCCCCGGCATTTCCTCCAATCTTCCTGAAATCTCTCTCATTGCCTCTGCCCATCTTGATGTGGAATCAGCAGTTAATAAAACACCGTAGCCCATATCTCTGAAATATTCTGCAATGGTAATACCAGTATATACTGATGCTTCCCTAGCTGCCACAGGCATGTTTGATGTGTTAGCAATTAATACAGTTCTATCCATTAATTTATTTCCTGTTTTAAGGTCGTCAAGGTGCGGGAATTCTTCAATAACTTCTGTCATCTCGTTTCCTCTTTCACCACATCCGATATATACAACAATATCAGCATCTGACCATTTTGCTAACTGGTGTTGTGTAACGGTTTTACCACTTCCGAATGGTCCAGGGATTGCTGACGCACCACCTTTTGCCAAACCAAAGAATGTATCTTCTAACCTCTGTCCTGTAACTAGTGGAATTTCAGGAGGTAATTTTTCTTTGTATGGTCTTGGGTTTCTAACAGGCCATTTTTGCATCATTATAATTTCTTTTTCTTCTCCATCTTCGGTTTCTACTATTGCAATTGGCTCTACAACTGTAAAACCACCTGATTTTATTTCTTTAATTGTTCCACTTATTCCATTTGGAATCATTATTTTATGAACAATTGATTTTGTTTCTGGAACAGTTCCAATGATGTCTCCTGCTTCAACCGTATCTCCAACTTTTGCTGTTGGGGTAAAGTCCCATTTTGCTTCCCTAGATATTGATGGAACATTAACTCCCCTTGGGATATAAATACTGTTTGTAGCATCTTCAATAGCTGTTAATGGTCTTTGAATACCATCATACATTGCCTTTAACATACCCGGTCCAAGCTCTGCTGACAGTGGAGCTCCTGTTCCTTCAACTGGCTCTCCCGGAACAATACCTGCGGTTTCTTCATATACCTGAATAACTGCTTTATCTGATTCTAACTGGATAATTTCTCCTGTTAATCCTTCGTTCCCTACTTTAACAACTTCATACATTTGAGCTCCTTTCATTCCTTCGGCAACAACAACAGGACCTGCTATTTTTATAATTTTACCTGATACCATATTTTCACCTGTAATTTGATTATTTGAGTTCTACACCTACGGCTTTTCTTACAAGAGTTTTAACTGGGTCGTGCTCTCTTATTATTGCACCATTTTTGTCAGGGACTTCCACAATAAACTTTTTTAAGTTAGATATGCTGTCTCTTATTTCTTCCCCGAGTCTTTCGGTGGTTATTATTAAACCAATGTCCTCTCTATTGTCAAGCTCCCTAATGGTGTTTAATGCATCTTCTGCATTCTTGACCTCATATACATCTTCAAGACCTGCCAATCTAAACCCCATTGTCATATCAAGGTCTCCAACAACAGCAATTTTCATAATATCACACTTTGGGTTTTATTATATGTGTTATACATTATTGAGGCATATTGTATGAATAGTATAATATTATTATAATATTATATATTAATAATCTATTACATTAGATATACAATATTATGCATTCAATAATTCCCTAATTTGAGAAGAAGTCAATCCTTCTATTTTTCCTTTTGTAATTATTTTTAATCTTTTTATCTCTTGCTCTTTTGATGTTATTAAACCAAGGATTGGACCAACACCAAAGGGCTGTCTAAGAGATAATTTTTTACCTACTTCGGATATATATTTATCTAGGGCATTTTCAAATATGAAAACACTATTTACTTTTTCATATTCTTCAAGTTTGCTAGATATTATGCTACCATATTTGGTGCCTTCAAGTGAGCTAATTACACCTTCAATTGATTCGGCATCAGCTAATTCTTTTAATTTCCAAGGTGCAATTTCATATCCTGCATCTAATACATAAGACAATACCGTTTCAGAAGGCAATCCTCCTGCTTTTCCTTTCAATATTATCTTCAAGTTTTCGACATCAATTATGGCACCAACAAACTCTTTGAATATATCGTCAATAGTTCCTTCAATTCCAACAGATTTCCAAAGATTTTCAAGAATATATTTATCCAAGGATAATTCAAATGCACCAAGTTTTTTTGTTTGCTCATATATTGCTATTTCGTCAGACAATATTTTTGAATACTCTGTTCCTTCTAATCCACTTATAACTTCCTCAACGGTTTTTGTTTCGCACAATTCCCTTAATTTACTTTCGGGGATAGTTCCAAGTGGTATTATTAATTTTGATGTATCCTCTGCACCCAATCCAATATATTTAGTCCTCAAAAGAATTTTAATATTCTGAACATCAAATTTCTTTTCAAATAGCTTTAATATTTTTCTTGATTTTTCAGGAGACATATTTGCAAGAGCCCCATAAACATGAGCTAAGTGGGTATTCAGTGCTTTTTCAACAGACATCATATCGGAACTATCTTTTATATATTCTCCGTAGTCCGTATCCTCCAAAAATCCAATAAATTCCGACATTCCAGCGGATTCAATTAACTCATTGAATTTTTGTTCATCTAACAATCTGGACTCCATACTTCTTACTCTTGCATTAACATAAGCAAATGGAGCTGTTTCCATTAAGTATTTTATTAAAAATATAATTATTACCAAAAATATGGCAATACCTGCCATTACCATCAATATTAGAAATATATTTGATGGCAATCCAGCAATTAATGCACCAATATCCATTATAATCACCTTCACTATATGCCATCAAATCTCTTAGAACAATAATGATGCAACATTTGCTCTAATAGATTCCATATTTCTTTCAAATACTGACTCTAAACTATTATCACAGAATTTAGTTCCATCAGCTGTTTTTATTATACAACCGCCAACTATATTTACAGGAGCTCCCTTTTTCAATATGATAACTTTTTTTATTTTATCTTCTAACTCTCTTTCGATAGCCCAAAGAGCAGAATCTTCGATTAACTCCATATCTTTTTCATTCAATAATACAACCAACTCATTGCTATCCAAAGATATTACTCCTTCAATTATAAGTTTTAATAGTGTATCTTTATAACTATCTTTTTTAGGCAATTCTTTTAAATCTTCTTTTAATTTTTCAATTGCCATATTTATTAAATTTTCTCTTTCTTTAAGCATCTTTTTCTTGGAGTTTAATCTTGCTTCTGCTAAAATTCTATTGTATGTCATTTCAGCTTCTTTTTCTCCTCTTTTTAAGATGTTCTGCTTGCGTTCTTCTGCTTCAATTTTTGCCTTTTCCAATATTAAATCAGCTTCTTTTTGTGCTTCTGATTTAATTTTACTCGCTGTATTGTTGGCATCGTCTAATATTTTGGAAGTAATTTTATCTGCTCCCATGTTTTTCCACCTTACAGTAAATATAATTAATTTAATTAATTTAATAAGGATTATCCAAATTTAAAATTTAAAAAATATTGGTTAATTGATTATAGTAAATCGACGAACCCGTTGCGTAAATACCTTTGTAGATAAAAACTTAGATGCCGTTAATGGATGATTAAAATATACTTCATTATTAATAAATAAAACCCAAAGGGACGCCTTATATCGATTCACCATACTTTGACAATACTATTTCTATAGTAGATACATTTACAGTTCTACCTTCGTTATTTTCAACTTCCTCAGTTCCAAATATAACTTCTTTAAGTTTTAATTCTGGCATGAATTTATTTTTTAACATCTCCTCTACATCTACTGCCTTACTTATTGCCCTTCCCCTTGCTTTAAGCCTTATTTCGTTAGTATTAGTATTTTCATTGTTAATTTGTGTAATAACTGCAAGAACATAATTCATTACGCCCTTATTTCCTATATATATTATGCCATCCATAGATATCACTCATAATTATTTATTTTATGTTATTGTTTGATATAATAATATACTTCATATTATTTATTATTTTATATATTTTCCAATTTTAATACCTAAATTTCGAGCTCCTTCAATATCCATTATATCGCAATTAATATTCTCTTCTTTTGATTTTATTGTATTGTCAATTACCACAGAACATTTTAAATTTAATATATTATTTTCTTTATTGTATGTTGAGAGAGCTCCGAAAGGTGCCTGACATCCACCACCATATTCCCTTAGTGCATATCGTTCAGCAATTGCCTCTAAAAATGTCTTTTGATGGTTTATTTTTTGTAATATGGATATTACTTCTTTGTTATCTTTCCGTGATGCTACCCCCACTACTCCCTGAGCAGGAGCTGGAAGTATATTTAATCTTTCATAGTTAAAATCAGATAAATCAATTTTTAACCTATTTAAACCTGCTTCTGCCAATATTATAGCATCATATTCTTTATTTCTTAATTTATTTAATCTGGTATCTACATTTCCCCTTAATAATTTGGTTTTTAAATTTGGGTATTTTATTTTTAAAAACTCCTGTCTCCGTATGCTGGAAGTTCCAACAATTATATTATCTTCTTTATTACATTTTTCAATATTTATATTATCTTCTTTATTCCATAATATTAAATCGGCATAACTTTCCCTTTTTGGAGTTGAAGCTATTGTTAAATTTTCGTTCCAAACGGTGGGAACATCTTTTAAGCTATGCACTGCAATATCTATTTCATTATTTAGCATTTTTAAATCTAATTCTTTTGTAAATACTCCCAACCCCAATTCTGACAATTTTGAAGATTGGTCTTTATCCCCTGTGGTTTTAACTATTTTTACTTCAATATCGATATTTTCATTTAAATTTTCTAAAAGAGCTTTAATATAGTTTGTTTGAGTGAGTGCTAATTTACTTCCCCTTGTTCCTATTATTATTTTCAAAATTCCACCATTGAAACCATTAAATAATATCTAAAATATCTAAAAAATAAAATTATGTATAATTAACAAATACGCTTATGCAAATTATCCAAATAAAAAATAAAAAATAAAAAATGTTTATATCAAATACCTAATAAATACTAATATTATTAGATTTCACTATTTAATACTTTTTTTGCGGCATCTACTCCACCATTTGCATCTAAACCTAATTCTTTAAATGCCATTTCAATAGCAGCCAAAGTTCCTAATACATGGTATTCTTTTGCCTCTCCCATGTGTCCCATTCTGAATATCTTTCCGCTGAGATGTGCCTGTCCGCCTGCTAAACTTATACCATATTTATTGGTCATAATTCCCCTAAATTCTTTATCAACTATTCCTTCTGGGTATTTTACAGAGGTTACAGTTACTGACCTTGCATGTTCTTTTGCAAATAATTCTAATCCCATAGCTTCAAATCCTGCTATTGTGGCATTTGCTAATTTTTCATGTCTTTTATATCTGTTTTCAAGACCTTCATTAAGCACAATTTCCAAAGCTTCATTCATAGCATAGGTTAATGTTACTGATGGCGTGAATGGAGTTTCTTTTTTGTCGTCATATTTATTTTTATATGTTTTTACATCTAAATAATAGGATTTTGTTTCTGTTTTATTTATTACTCCCCATGCTTTTTCGCTAACACATATTGCTGCCATTCCAGGTGGAGCAGCAATACATTTTTGGGAACCTGTCACACAAATATCAATATTAAATTTATCAACATTTACATAGTCGCCCCCCAATGAAGAAACTGTATCCACAATATATAATGCATCATAATCCTTTACTATATTTCCTATTTCTTCGATTGGGTTTTTAACTCCTGTGGAGGTTTCGTTATGGACTACTGTAACTACTTTAATGTCTGGGTTGGCATCTAAAATATCCCTTACTTTTTTAGGGTCTGCACTGTCTCCCCATTCATTTTCTAACTTAATAATATTATCCCCATCTCCACCATAAACTTTGGCAATTTTATAAAATCTATCTCCAAAGTTTCCATTTACTATGGTTAATACTTTATCTCCTTTATCTACTGTGTTTGAAATAGCCATATCCATAACTGATGTTCCTGAACCAGTGATTAAATAGGTATCATTTTTTGTCATGAATACTTCTTTCATTTTTTCGGTTGTATCTTCAAGGAGCTCCCCGTAGTCAGCCGTCCTATGTCCGATTATTGGGTTAGCCATTGATGTTAAAACTGTGTTTGGAACCATTGTAGGTCCGGGAATCATTAATAATTTAGTATAATCCATTTTTCTCATAATATCTCCATTATATATTTTTATTGTTTTCTTATTCCTTTATTTTATAGTGCTTTGTGATTTTTATTATATAAGTTTTTTTATTATTGATTACTATTGCTTCGGAGCTCCTTCATTCTTACTATTCTTTTATTAATTAATTTTTCTGTTCCAATGTCTTTCCTATAAAATACTTCTCCTTTTATATATTGAACAGCATTTTCCGCAATTTTTTCAGCTTCTTCAATTGTATCTGCCACGCCCACAACAGACGCACTTCTTGAACCAGTGATATATAATTCACCATCCTTTTCATTTATTGACGCATAATTTAATATTGCGCCAGTTTTAGCAATTTTATCTTCTTCAACAAATATTTCTTTGTCTTTTACAGGATTAAGAGGGTATCCATCTGGAACAAGATATTTACAAACGGTGGCTTTATTATCAAATTCAATATTTAGTTTATCTAATTCGCCATTTGCTATGGCAAAACACACTTCTACAAAGTCGGTTTTTAATATGGGCAATAAATTCATTGCTTCGGGGTCTCCAAACCTCGCATTATATTCTATTATTTTGGGTCCATCAACAGTTAGCATAAATTGACCATACAAAAATCCTTTATATTCTCCAACTTCTTTTTTAATTGCATCTACGGTATTTTTCATTATTTCCTTTGCATCATTTAGGTCTTTTTCTGTTAAAAATGGCAAATTATGGTCTGGGCAAGAATATGAACCCATACCTCCTGTTATAGGTCCTTCGTCATTTTCATAGGCATGAGGGTGGTCTTGAACTGGTGGCATAAATATAATATTGTTTCCATCTACGAACCCATGAAGAGTAAATTCCACACCTACGAGCTTTTCCTCAATTATTAATTGTCCGCCCCCTATGCTTTTTTCAAATATCTCTTTTGCATATTCTTTTGCTTCCTCGTTGTCTTTTAATTGCTCACCTACTACCTTAACTCCTTTTCCACCTGTTAATCCAGCAGGTTTAACTACTACATCCATATTTAATTCTGTCATTGAGTTTATGAAGTCCTCTACTCCATCATATTGATTAAATGCACCATATTTTAATGAGCCATTTATATTATATTTTTTAAACAAATTTCTCATAAATTCTTTGCTTGTTTCAATTTGAGCGGGTAATTTTTTTGGACCTACTGTGGGAGCTCCCATGTCCCATAACATATCCGAAGCCCCAACTCCAAGGGGAGCTTCTGGACCTATTACTACCAATTCTGGTTTTATTTCTTCCACAAATGATTTTATTGCATCTAAATCAGTCTCACTGTTAAATGATACTTTTTCAGAAATAGCGAATATCCCGGGATTTTTATTTTTCATAAGCGTATATAACTCTGTTGAAGGATTTCTTTTTAATGCCTGTGCAATGGCATGCTCCCGAGCTCCACCGCCAATAAGTAAAATTTTCATAACATCACCATTTAATTTATTATATTTTTATTATTATAATTTTATTATTTTTAAGACGATCATCATCGCTTCGAGCTGTCGTAGCTGTTTATCTTTTCTCCACA
>OFBB01000095.1_pt1 | contig 13662 bp, 11 predicted proteins | sample 1520401 | NCBI WGS metagenome assembly OFBB01 (sample SAMEA3696446, study PRJEB22514) | metagenome | biome: water; feature: marine; material: hydrothermal vent | place: Pacific Ocean | collected 2014-08-12 | depth 1521 m | reverse complement strand
ATTTTTACGCACAATTGATTCGTTAGTACTATAAGTAATATTTCCTCTAAAATCATTTTTATTAATTGTGGCTATAAAACTTATTTTTTTACCAATATATATATTATCAATATCTACAAATACAACCATATCTATAAAATATATCCCATCGGAAACTACAAGTTTAAAAAACTCTTTATTTTTACCCATTTTTTTCATATCTATAATCTGAAGATTTTCAAATATAAAACTTGGGATACTATTATCTAAACCAAATGGCCTAAAGCTATCTATCATATCATATAACTCTTGACCCACTAAAGATAGATCAAGCACCCCTAGGCTATTAGATTTTATCTCTATATCACTACTATTTAGATTTGATATCTCTTTGTTAAGCAGTTTTTTTAGCTCTGTTAAATTCTCTTTTTTTAAACTAAGTCCAGCAGCACTTTTATGCCCACCATATCCTAAAAGCAAACTATCACATGGACGAATAAGATTATACAGATGAACAGTTGCACTTCTACTACTTCCTTTTGCAATATCATCAGTAATAGAAAACACAAAAGATGGTTTTTTATATTTATCACTTAATTTACTAGCAACAATTCCTATAATACCTTCATTCCAGCTATTGCTTGATACTACTATAACTTTATCATTTTTATCAACTTGTGCTTTTGCTTCTTGATAGATATTTTGTTGCTCTAGCTTTCTTTGTTCATTTAACTCTATTAAATCTTCCAAAATCTTATTAGCTTGATTGATATTTTTTGATAATAAAAACTTTAAAGATATACTAGCATCTTTCATCCTACTAGCACAATTAATCAATGGTGCTATTTTAAATCCTACATCCTCTTCATTGATAGTTTGCAATCCTAATCTTTGTTTTAAACTAATTATTGGAACTCTTTGGCTTGTAGATAATTGTTGTAGTCCTTTTTTTACCATAGCAGTATTTAAGGATCGCATAGGCATAATATCTGCAATAATAGCTATAGATAATATATCAAAAAATTCCATCATATTAATATTTAACTGTGCCTCTTTTTTTATCATAGCACATAAATACCAAGCTACTTGAGCTCCGCAAATATCCTTATGTACAAATGTGCAATCTTTTTGTTTTGGATTTACTATTGCATAAGCATTAGGTAGCTGTGTTCCAACTATATGATGATCTGTGATAATTAAATCAATATTTTTCTCTTTGCATATTTTAGCAGCTTCAAATGCTCCAATACCATTATCAACAGTGATTATAATACCACTTTGAATATCTTTTATTAAATCGGCACTAATACCATATCCATGAATAAATCTATTTGGTATAATATAATCTATTTGCACACCCAACAGATTAAAAAACTCTATCATTATGGTTGTAGATACTATCCCATCTACATCATAATCCCCTACAACTAAAATCTTTTCACCATCTTTGATGGCTTTTAAAATCCTATGTGTTGCTTTTTTAATATCTTTAAAACCATCTGGCTGTGGAAGATCTTTTAGAAGAGTAAAAGAATCATCTTTTACCCTATCGTTTAATATTTGATATATTTTCTCTTGAGTTAAATATGGCATATTTATCTATCTTTAGATAAACCTGCTTTTATAAAATCTAAAATTATTGGATTTGGAGTTTGTAAACTACTTGTAAATTCTGGATGGAATTGAACACCTACAAACCATTTATGTTCAGGTATCTCTACAACTTCTATAAGCCCATTGCTTTGCCCTGTAATAACCATACCATTTTTTTCCAATATCTCTTTATATGCTGGATTTGCTTCATATCTATGTCTATGTCTTTCGTAAGAGATACCTTTACCATAAGCTTTTTGTAGATTGCTATTATCTTTTGTTTCAAAAGGGTATTCCCCTAATCTCATAGTTCCACCCATAGGTGATTGATGAGTTCTTAGTTGCTTATTTCCACTTGTATCTAAAAACTGTTCTATTAGATAAATAGCAGGTTCTTTTGTATCTTTATCAAACTCTACACTATTAGCATCTTTTATACCACAAACATTTTGCAAATACTCTAAAATAGATAGTTGCATACCTAGACATATCCCTAAATATGGAATATTATTTTCTCTAGCAAATTTAATAGCTTCAATTTTACCTTTGACACCTCTTTGACCAAATCCACCAGCAACTAATACACAATCACTATCTTCTATAATCTCTTTAGCACCTTTATCCTCAATATCTTCACTATCACACCAATTAATATTTATCCTCGTATTTAAGTGAGCTCCACAATGAACAAATGCTTCTGTTAATGATTTATAAGCCTCCTTTAAATCAAGATATTTACCCACAAATGCAAGATTTATCTCATCTCTTGGACTAATAATATGTTTTACTAAACTATCCCATTTATCCATATCAGGAGTGATATTTTCTAATTCAAAATGCTTACTTATAGATTTTAAAATACCCTCTTTTAAAAACTTCATCGGGACATCATATATAGTTTTTGCATCACCTGCTTCTATAATCGCATCTTCATCTACATCACAACTATAAGCTAGTTTTCTTTTAAGATCTGTTGGTAACTTTTTCTCTGTTCTACATATTAACATATGTGGCATAATACCTATTCTTCTAAGTTCTTGAACACTATGTTGAGTTGGTTTAGTTTTAAGTTCACCTGCTGCACTAATATAAGGCACAAGTGTTACATGGATATTCATAGTTGTAGTTTTTGGATTTTCATGTCTTATTTGTCTTACTGCTTCCATAAAAGGCAACCCCTCTATATCTCCAACAGTTCCACCAAGCTCTACTATTAAAACATCATGCCCTTTTCCTGCACGATAAATTCTATCTTTGATCTCATCAACAATATGTGGAATAACCTGAATAGTTTTTCCTAAATATCCACCTTCTCGCTCTCTTGCTATTACACTACTATATATTTGTCCTGTGGTGAAATTGTTCATCTTGCCTAAGGTTTTATCTATAAATCTTTCGTAATGTCCAAGATCAAGATCAGTTTCTGCTCCATCTGCTGTTACAAATACTTCACCATGTTCCAATGGACTCATAGTTCCAGGATCTACATTTAAATATGGATCAATTTTTAGCATACTTACATCAAATCCACTTTGTTTAAGAAGTGCAGCGATACTTGCACTACTTATACCTTTACCTAAACTACTTAGAACTCCACCTGTAACAAATATATATTTAGTCATTTTTTCTATTATCCTTTTATTTTTAAGCTTTTAGTAAACTAATTTTAAAACTAGCACCTTTATAATCTATACCATCCAATGAAATATCTTTATTCTCAACACTTAATATCCCATCCAAATGTTTTTCTATAATATCTTTTGACATATACAACCCTATACCAGTTCCTTGTGATTGATGCTTAGTAGTAAAATATGAATCAAAAACTTTTTCTATAATCTTTGGTGGAATACCACCAGCATTATCCTGAATATAAATATTGTAGTATTGATCATCCTCTTCACATCTAATATGAACAAACTTATGTTCAATATCATTTTCCAAAATAGCATCTTTTGCATTGTTTAAAATATTTAAAAATACTTGTGATAATTCACTAGGCATGCCAAAAGATTCAAATTTATCATTACCTTCACATTGATTTGTAAGTGAAATATCTGTATCCTTATAAACTGCAGATGTAATAGATAATGTTTTACTTATCACTTCAGCAATTTTAAAATTAACTTTTTTCTTATCTTCTTTAAAAAATCCTCTAAAATCCTCTATTGTTTGAGTTAAGAAATCAACATAATTCATAATCCTATCATAAGATTCGCTTATCTCATCATTATCTGTAATACCTAGCTCTATTTGAAGTTTCATACCTGAAGCAGTAGTATTAATAGCACTTAAAGGCTGTCTCCATTGATGAGCAATATTTCCTATCATTTCACCCATAGCCGCAAATCTCGATTGTTGGATAAGTTGCCTATCTTTTTCTCTAGCTTTATTTGATTCTATTATAATTTTTTGTTCAAGATTTTCATTTAAATCTTGTAATTCTCTAGTTTTTTCTGCTACAATTAATTCTAAATTATTATTTAATTTTGCAAGATTTAGTTGTGTTTTTATCTCCTGAGTAATATCATTTAAAGATACAATAGTAATAAAATCATCTTTTTGATCACTTAATGATGTTTTATTTACCAAAACTGAAAAATGTTTCTCTTGACCTTTATATTTAATTAAAGCCTTAAAATTAATCTCTGGATGTTGCAAAATATAATCTGTCCAAACTACACCATTTTTGTATATTTTTGTCCTAAGATAATCTTTAGAAGGAAGATTCTCAAATTCAAAAAAATCACATACACAAGCATGTTTCTTTTTAAAATCTTCTAAATTTTTAAAATCTGTAAACAATTTAAAAAAAGCTTCATTCGTGTCGCTCATCTCTTCACCATTTGATACAATAATAATATTTGGTTGAGCATCTAATATCGCACGAATAGATCTCTCTTGTTTTTGCAATTTATCATTTACTGATTGTAATAAAATATTTTCTTTATTGATAATTTTTATAATTCTATATCCAAAAATTAAAACAAGCAAAATAACACTTATAATTACTACAATTTTAATATTTAAATACTCTTGTTTTTGTTTAATAATTGTTTTTTCAATCACTTTTAAAGTAATATCACTTTCATAAAGTAATCTTCTAATATTTTCAGTCATTCTTGTAAAAAATGCTGGCTTATTTTTATAAAATCTTCTTACTTTTTTATCCGCTTTATAATAATTTGATATATCATGAGCTCTGATATATTTAGCTCTTATTAATAAAATTTTATTAATAGTTTTCAACATATCCTTAATATCGTCAATTTTTGGTCTTAAATCAATAACTTCAAGTGACAATTTATCTTTTTTATGTTTTTTATAATTTATAACTTTTACGGTTGATAAATGACCGGCAACATTTAATCTAATAACTCTTTTTAATATACCTCCATTTTGAAGCACATCCAAAGCTTCTGTGATTGTTTTAAGATTTTTCTGAATCTCTTCATTTACCAATTTTATCTTTCGTTCTGATATGGAAGCTGACCCCAATTCAAAAAATAAAGCTTTAATTTTTTGAATATCTTCAGCTATAAATTCACCAATTTGTATTTTTTGTTCATAAGTTTTTGTTGTTTGATCTAATTGAACCATAAGATTTGCAAATATCATATTAACGGATATTAATAATATAAATCCTACAATAAACAATCCAATTAATACTTGTAGTTTAGTCGATGTTTTTGATAGCATCTATTTTATAAACCCATATTCTCTCATAATTTGTTGCCCTTTTAAAGAACTTGCATATTTCATAAAAGCTTTTGCAATTTTTGGGTGTTGTGAAAATTTTAATAAATTTATCTCTAATTTTTTCTTTGGAGCATATTTTTCATTTATATCAATAATATCAATATATTTTTTATTATCATCAAAATATCCAGAAGCTCTCCAGTTTACAGCCATATCAACTATTTTTTCTCTTAAAGCACTATTAATATTTCTTGAATCAGTTCCAACTTCCAATGTCCTATCAAAAGCATCTTCATAAAACTGTTCCCCTTTATATGCAATTAAAACTTTTTTTGTTTGTTTACCAATAGATCCACTTTTTGGATCACATAACATAGTAGCTACTTTATCATCCAAAAGTCTATCTAATGACTTAATATGTAAAGGATTGCCTTTTTGAACAAAAATTGCTGCTTGATTATACCCAACATAAACCTTATCAAGCAAAAGTCCCTCTTTTAGATGTTTTTTTCTATAAGATGCTGAACCAGGAAGATATAAATCACCTTTTTGAGCATACTTCAATGATTTATAAAGATCACCAGAACCACCTTGCAATATATTTATCTTACAATTATACTTTTTCTCTATAATTTTAGATATTTTTAACATAGGCTTCACCATTGTAATACCACAGTAAAATAACAAAGTTGGTTTTTGAGCAAATAAAGATGTCGTTAAAAAAATACTAATAAATACCAGTAACAACTTTTTCATACAATTTATCCTTTTTATGGTTTAATTTAGATATTATACTATAAAAATTATTAGGAAATACTTTTGCTCAATCAAAATATATTAAAATTATTATCACCCAATCAACTAGATATATTAATTCAAAACAATATTATTCAACAAATAGATAATGATTATATATTAAGCTCTAAATATAAAATTGCATTTTTACAAATCAAAAACAATAAAGCATTTATTACTACCAAACAAGATCAAACAATCTATTTAGATAAACAAAATTTAAATGGTGCAAACCATAATGATTTAGTTTTATTACAGATGATTTTTCATCCACGAAAAAAAATCAAAGCTAAAGTGATTAAAATCTTGCAACACAATCAAGATAAAATTTTATGCTATATAACAAAAGATAAAGATGGTAAAGATATAATTTATAGTATCAAAGACAATATAAAATTAAAGCTTAATTTAGATATATCAAAACTAACTCATGAAGATATATTTTTAGTGCAAAACAATCAGATTTTAAAAATATTAGGTAATCTTAATGATTCCAAAATAGATGAGATTATCTCTTTGTATCTATATCATCAAGAGTATAGACTTGAGAATTATCATTGCAATATCACACAATCTATATCAAAAGATACTAATCGTGTAGATTTGACAAATTTACCTTTTTGCACTATAGATCCAGTAAGTGCAAAAGATCATGATGATGCAATATATTATGATGAAAAACAAAACACATTATATGTAGCTATTGCTGATGTAAGTAGTTTTATCAAAGATGGTTCAACACTAGATATAGAAGCTAAAAAACGAGCTTTTTCTATATATCTGCCACACAAGGTTTTACCTATGTTGCCTTTTGAACTTAGCAATGATCTATGCTCTTTAAAACCAAATGTAACAAGATTGGCATTTGTAATTCAGATGAAATTAGATATTAAAAATCATAGTGTCCAATCATATAAAATCTATGAAGCTACAATCAAATCACAAAACAAATATAGCTATGATCAAATAGATGAGATTTTAGAAGATAAAACAAAACAAACACAAGAGTTTCAATCTATTATTCAACTATATAATATTACTAAAAAATATAGAGCCAAAAGATTACAAAAAGGTTATGATTTTAGAGTGCAAGAGTTAAGGTTAGATTTAGATGATAATCTTCTTTTAAAAGATATAAAAGTAGAACAATCAACACCAGCACACCAACTTATAGAAGAGTGTATGCTTTTGGCAAATATTCAAGCAGCTAAACAACTTAAACTAAAAGGGATATATAGGATTCACGAAGAGCCAACTTTAGTAAAAATAGATAAATTATTGGAAGATTTAGAGCAATTAGGATTAAAAGCTAAAAGAAAAAACAATCTACACTCTACTATAGAATCTATTCAAGCAAAAGCTAAAAATCTATCAATAGAGGATGAAGTTGATAGATTGATCATCCAATCTATGCAACAAGCTAGATATAGCTCTAGTGTATCTGAACATTTTGGATTGGGATTTAATACATATTCACATTTTACATCACCAATTAGACGATATTCAGATTTGATTTTACATAGGATTCTTAAAACAAAAACTATCCCTAAAGATATTGAAGATATCACAGAATCTATAAGCACAAAAGAGAGATCAATAGCATCTTTGGTATGGGATTTAGAAGATAGGATATATGCTAGATGGGCTAAAAATAATATAGGTTTTAAAACTGTAGCTAAAATTATAGATACCAAAACTTTACTAGTAGAGTTTGTTGATCATATCAAAGGTGCAAAAGCTATTATAGAAAATTATCAAGGTGAAGCACTTTTTAGTCAAATAGATGTTAAAATTACAAAAGTTGATCTTATCTCTAAATTAATAAATGTCAAAATTATAAGGTAGCCTATGTATAAAAATGTTTTTGATAACCATCTGCAAAATAATAAAATATTCAACTCCTATATGTTTTGGGGACAAAGTGATTTTTTAGTAGAACACTATTCAAACTTAGTATCTACAAAATTAGCAAATCAAGAGGATATTACAAAAGTATATTTTGATGAATACAATTTTGAATATTGTTTAAATATCGTATCGCAAAGTTCTTTATTTTCACCTGTTAATATTTTACTTATTAAAACTTATAAAAAAATTGCCAAAAAAGAGTTGGATCAGCTAATAGAAGCAACTGTATCAAACCAAGATAGTCATATTATATTTTGTTGTTTAGGGGATACTGATTATAAAACTATGGCAAAAAGTTTTACTACTAAAAATAATAGTGCTGAAGTTAGATTTTTTAGCCCAAATTTTTCAGAAGCTATCAATATACTTTATAAATATGCTCAAAAAAAACAAGTAGTTTTTGAACAAGGTGCATTAGAACATCTTTATGAGATGCACGAAAAAGACTTAGCTTTATGTGTAAGTGATATTGATAAACTATCAATCTTAGATGAAACAATCTCAACCAAAACTATCACTTTACACTGCTTTGGTATGGGAAGTGTATCTTTGGATGATTTTTTTATTAATTTTTTTCAAGGTAAACATTTTAAAAAAGATCTTTATAAACTACTAGAAGAGGGTATCAATGAGATATATTTTATAAATCAAATGACAAGTTTTGTGCAACAACTTTTTACAATCAATAGCTATTTAAAACTATATGGCGAACTCAATATCAAAGAGATATGGGGATATGCTTTGCCTAAACCTATAGCACATAAAAGAGCAGATGTGGCAGTTTTGTATAATCAAGAGAGTTTAAATCATATCTTAGAACAACTTTTGGCACTAGAGTTAGAACTAAAAACTTTAAAATTTACAGATACAAATGGATATATCCAATCTGTTTTAAGAAATATATCAGCAAAACTTAGATAAAATCTGCCTCCAAAAGGTAATTTACCTTAACCTTGCTAATTACTTAATGGTAATTGGCTAATACCAAAAGGAGAAAACTAAATGGCTAGAATTAGACATTATGAAACTATGTTTATAGTTAAACCAACTCTTACAGAAGAGGAAACACAAGCTCAAATCGAACTTGTAAAATCGATTATTGAAAAAAATGGTGGTGAAATTAAAGCAACTGACGATATGGGAACAAGAAAGTTAGCTTATGAGATCCAAAAACATAAAAGAGGTTACTACTATGTGATCTACTTTACAGCTCCAACAGAAGCGATTGCTGAAATTGAGAGAAATTATAGAATCAATGAAAACATCCTAAGATTTATCTTTATTAAATCTGAAAGTAAAAAAGAGATAGCACACTGGACAAAACTATCTGAAGAAGCAGCAAAAAAATCAAAGTAGTTTATTATGTATAATAAAGTAATAATGGTTGGGAATCTTACTAGAGATATAGAGTTAAAATATATCCCAAGTGGTGCAGCTATCGCAAAAGGTGCAATAGCTACTAGTCATAAATATAAACTACAAACAGGGGAACAAAAAGAGGAAGTTTGTTTCTTAGATTTTAATGTTTTTGGAAAACAAGCAGAGGTTATAAATCAATATGTTAGAAAAGGTTCAAAAGTTCTTCTTGAAGGAAGATTAGTATTTGAACAGTGGACAGCACAAGATGGAACAAATAGAAGCAGACACTCACTAAGAGTAGAAACTTTTAAATTTCTTGATAGTAAAAATGATAACAATAATGCAGGGCAACAAGGTGGATATAATCAACCAGTTCAACAGCAACAATATCAAGCACCACAACAACAAAATAGTTATAATCAACCTCAAGGTGGTAATCAATACAATGCTCCTGTTCAAGAGCAAAAGATACCAGAGATAGATATAGATGATGAAATTCCATTTTAGGAATGATAAAATATAAAGGATAATTAAATGGCTGAAAGAAGAAAATTCGCAAAAAAATATTGTAAATATAGTGCAATGAAATTAGATACTATTGATTATAAAGATGTTGATCTTTTAAAGATATCAATGAGTGAAAGAGGTAAAATTATGCCAAGACGTCTTACAGGGACTTCTAAAAGAATGCAAGAAAAAGTAGAGATTGCTATCAAAAGAGCAAGACATATGGCACTTGTTCCATATATCGTAAATACTCATAATCTTACAGATTCTGCTTACGCAAAATAATAGATTAATTCTACACTACTTTAAAGGCTAGAGATTTTTCTCTAGCCTTTTTTATTACTCATCTTGAAAACTTACACCAATAAAGAATAATCATCTTTTGTATTGATATTTAAAAATTCATCATCATTATTGATATATAATTCATAATAATTAGAACTTTTAAGAAGATGATTTATCTTGTGATTATCATCCAATAAATATTGTTGAACTTTATCTAAAAGTGTTGTAGAATAAACTCCACAAAGATTATGTGTTTTGTAATTATCTTTTGCTATTGTGATATCATAATTTGAAGAGTTTTGAATAAGTTTTTTTATAGTATTAGTTGTCAAAAGTGGAATATCAACTGTTAAGATAAATACTTTTGGATTATTTATAGATTCTAAAATCGACTTTAATGCTACCATGGGAGAAGATATATCATCACTTTTATCATAGATAATATCACAGTCAAAATCAAATTTATTAGTTTTTGCTGAGATATAAACTTGTGAAAATATCTTTTTTAATCTTTTGTATTGATATTCTATTAGTGTTGTATCTTTAAAAGATAAAAAACACTTATCACTACCCATACGACTAGATTTTCCACCTGCTAAAATTACACATGGGATATCTAGTTTTATTAACTCTTGCAATTTTAGTATATTTTGTGATATAATATCAGTATCAGTTGGGCTTTTAGACAATGAATATGACATAAGCGATTTATCGTGACCTGTTGTGGTGGTTTGTCTTGAGAAGTTGATACCAGCCTCGAATATATTATCAACAAAAGTCCAAACGATGTTTGCTCCACTAATCAATTTATTTAATATACTATTTTCTCTTGTTTTAAAACTTGATATAACAATATTCAAATCAAATTTATTTATAGCAATAGAATTAAATATAATATTTTTTGTTCGCCCTTTAAAAGCTTTTATAAATATAAATTCATCTGTAATATTTTGTATTATAATAGTTGGGTATTTTAATGTTGGCTTTATCATAGAAAAATCATCTACTCTATTTTTTGCCAATAACTTTTCATATTGATTATTGCCAATTTTAACTTCACCTATTGGAGTTAAAAGAGTTTGATTTTCTCCAAACTCCTCTAACCAATTTTTAGTATTAAGCTCTTTTTGAATTACTTTTGAGATATTTTGCAAAAAAACTTTATGTAAAAGTTTTTTAAAGTAACTCCTTTTTATTATTAGTCATTACAAACTTGCAGGATCTGTGATATATCCGCTAATAGCTGATGCAGCTGCAACTGCTGAGTTTGAAAGATAGACTTTAGAGCTTCTACTTCCCATTCTACCTACAAAGTTTCTATTGGTTGTAGAGATACAAACCTCATCATCACCAAGTATCCCCATATATCCACCAAGACATGCACCACAAGTTGGATTACTCACAACTGCACCCGCATCTACAAGTATATCAATATATCCAAGTTTTGTAGCTTCTCTTAATATTTTTTGAGTTCCAGGAGTTACAATCATTCTAATATGAGATGCTATTTTTTTACCTTTTAAAATCTCACTTGCAATTTTAAGATCACTTAATCTTCCATTTGTGCAACTTCCAATAAATACTTGATCTACTTTGATATTGTCCTCTACTGCTTGTGTTATACTATGCCCATTTTCAGGTAAAAATGGATAAGCAATTACAGGCTCAAGTGATGCTACATCTATTTGCAACACTTGACAATATGAAGCATCTTCATCACTATAATGTATCTTTGGTTCTGCTCGAAGTCCTGCATTTGCCTCATCTCTTTGAGCTAAAAACTCTTTTGTAATATCATCAACTGCTACAATTCCACTTTTTGCTCCAGCTTCTATTGCCATATTACATAAACTAAACCTATCATCCATAGTAAGATATTGTATAGTGTCTCCTGTAAATTCAAGAGTTTTATACAATGCTCCATCAACTCCAATCATTCGTATAATCTCAAGAATTAAATCTTTTCCTGTTACAAACTCTTTTGGTTTTCCACTAAATACTACTTTTATAGATTCTGGCACTTTAAACCAGTTTCCACCAGTTATCATTGCAAATGCTAAATCAGTGCTTCCCATACCAGTAGAAAATGCACCAACTGCACCGTGTGTACAAGTGTGGCTATCTGCTCCAATTATCACATCACCTGGAAGAACTAAACCTTTTTCAGGTAAAAGTGCATGTTCTATCCCCATATCTTTTTCATCAAAAAAATGTTTAAGATTATGTTTTGCTGCAAAATCTCTACTAATTCTTGCTTGATTTGCACTAGCTATATCTTTTGCTGGGATAAAGTGATCTAGCACTATACTAAATCCATCTGGATTTGCTAATTTCGTTGCACCACTATCTTCAAATGCTTTAATTGAAATAGGAGTTGTAATATCATTTCCTATTACCATATCAATTGGACTTCGGACAATCTCACCTGCAAAAACCTCTTTGCCTACATGTTCACTAAATATTTTTTCTGTTATTGTTTGACCCATTTTATTTCTCTTTTATTTTCTATTTTTTGCGATTATATCTAAACTTTACTAATATTGAATTAAAAAAAGGCTAGAAAAACTTCTAGCCTTTTCATAGATGACATAATATTGGTTACTAACTATTCATCCAATAATCTATCTTGCATTTTTTCTATAGCTTTTTTCAATGGTGGTAATTCAAATCCTAAAAGTTTAGCTGTTTCTAAACCTTTTTCAATATTTTTATCTGATAATGGATCTGTAGGATCACATATTATTTTTGCTACATGTAAAATTGAAGACTCTTGTTTATATCTTTCTGGACATTTTTCTAAAATATCTACATACTCTATGATATGAACCATATCATCATCCAATCCCCAATGTCTGAAGATTGAAGCTGTAATCTGAGATGTAGTAATCTCGAAAAATTCTTGCTCAGTTTCTACTATACCATTTTGTTTTAGTGTTTGATAAAACTCATCACTATTATTCATCTCTCTTGATAGATCAGATAAGATAAACTGCCCTGCTTCTTGTAAAAATGCTGGTAATAATAGTTTCTCTTTTAGATCAAAATCAACTCTTGATATCCATAAATTCACAAGATTTGAAGTCATATTCGCTATTCTCATAAAATCATCTGTATTCATACCATAAGCTGATAAATCAGTATTAAGTGAAGCTTGTATTGCACTACCAAAAGCGATAGAAAGTGTAAAATTAGCACCCAATAAACCTAAAGCTCTACTTGAAGTTTCTATTTTACTGTTAAACCCAAACATAGCTGAATTAGCAACTTTAAGTAGTGTTGCTACAAGAAGTGGATCTTGATCGATAATCTCCAACAACTTCTCAGGTGTTTTATCTGTTGATTTTTTGTAGTTTTCCAAATCAATAATAGTCTTTGGCAACGGAGGAAGTGAATCAATTTTTTTCTGTAATATACTAGTCATCTTGTATCTCTCTTATAATTAAATTTTATTCTTAATTTTATAACAATCTAACTTAAAGCAGTATCCCTAATAAATCCATACCCAATTAGACAACAAGCCAAATTACTCTATAATTA
>OFBB01000093.1_pt1 | contig 13707 bp, 15 predicted proteins | sample 1520401 | NCBI WGS metagenome assembly OFBB01 (sample SAMEA3696446, study PRJEB22514) | metagenome | biome: water; feature: marine; material: hydrothermal vent | place: Pacific Ocean | collected 2014-08-12 | depth 1521 m | reverse complement strand
TTGTTTAGATCGTTTCCTGAAAATGGAATATTTTCTCAATCCTATTTTATAATTTCCTGAAAAAATTGAACATTTTTTTAACTCAGAAAGTTGAGATAAAATTATGAATACTTCCAAGGTAGATATCTTAAACCAGAAATTTTCTACTTCTCTTTTTGGCTATAAAAAGGTTGAGATAGATCTTTTTTTGCAAGAAATTGCCGATCGAATGGGCAAACTGGCTGAGGAAAAAGAAGCTTTGCAAAATCAGGTTGAGGCTTTGAGTAAAAATCTGGAGGATTACAAAAGCCGGGAAAAGATTTTACAGAATACCCTCGTTACTACTCAGAAAATGGTTGAAGACCTTAAAGCCAATGCCCACAAACAAGCCAAGCTTATTGTTGAAGAGGCTCATGCCAAGGCAGAAGATATTCTAAATCAGGCTCATAAGAGGCTGGCTCAGATCCACGAAGACATAACCGAACTTAAGAGGCAGCGGACCCACTTTGAAATAAAACTCAGGGCGCTTATTGAGTCTCATCTTAAACTTTTAGAGACAAGTATTAATGAGGAACGGGAATTGGATGAGATGGAGTCTAAACTGAAGTTTCTGGGAGCAAGCTAGATCAGAAGCTAGAAAAATGGGAATCCGGGAAGAAAACTGGAACCTAACAAAACAATGCAGGAAAAATATCCTTTTTGTGTGCAAATAAAAGATGGGGTCTGGCGGTTGATGATCCGGGTTCAGCCCAGAGCTAAAAGGAATGAAGTAGTTGGCCTTTATGATCAGCGCTTAAAAATCAGGGTCCAGGCACCGCCTGTTGATGATAAAGCCAATAGCGCGGTATGTTCTTTTATCGCCAGACAGCTTGGGCTTAGAAAAAATCAGGTCAGTATTGAGAGTGGTCAGACAGCAAGGCAGAAAAATATTCTGATTGAGGCTGAGGCAGAGCCTGACTGGGGGAGATTGATAGGGGAAGGATGAAGGATGAAGGAGGAAGGATGAAGGATGAAGGAGGAAGGATGAAGGAGGAAGGATGAGTTGTTCTGGAATGTAGCAATATTTTTAATAATTTTATATAAAGGAGGTTCCTATGGAGCAGTATGAATTGGAACTAATTGCCAGATATGGTGAAAATGATCCAGAACTAAAGGCGTTATGGGATGAACATATAGCTTTTGAAAAGAGGCTGGAAAAATTTGAAAGCAAACCCTTTTTAACTCCTGCTGAAGAGCTGGAGATGAAAGAACTGAAAAAAAAGAAATTGGCAGGTAAGACCAGGATGCAGGCCATTCTGGAAAAATATAAAGCCATGGAGGGATGAGATGGGAGAATGGACAGGCGCTCAAATCCTTCTGGAATGTTTAAAGCAGGAAGGTGTTGAGCATATTTTTGGTTTTCCTGGGGGAGCGGTTATTGATATCTATCATGAAATGCCGGGGTTTCCTTTTCAGCATATACTGGTTCGCCATGAGCAGGGCGCTGTTCATGCTGCTGACGGTTATGCTCGTTCAACAGGCAAACCAGGTGTGTGTCTGGTAACTTCCGGGCCAGGTGCGACAAATACTGTGACAGGGATAGCCACGGCTTATATGGATTCAATTCCCTTGATAGTTTTTACAGGTCAGGTGCCAACCCCTCTGATAGGCAATGATGCCTTTCAGGAAGTGGATATTGTTGGCATTACCAGGCCCTGTACCAAGCACAACTATCTGGTCAAAGATGTGAACGATCTCGCCAGGATTGTTAAAGAAGCTTTTTATATCGCCACAACTGGCCGTCCTGGCCCGGTGTTAATAGATTTGCCCAAAGATGTCATGCAGGCCAGAACAAGCAACTTTGATTATCCAGACAAGATAACCATGCGCAGCTATAATCCCAATTACCTGCCCAATAGAAAACAGGTGCGCAAGGCTGCAAAACTTATTGCAGAAGCAAAGAAACCTTTGCTTTATGGAGGAGGGGGCATAATTTCTTCATCTGCCTATCAGGAGTTTACCAGGCTGGCCAGGAGGTTCAATATCCCCGTGACCACAACATTGATGGGCCTGGGCGCATTTCCTGGCAATGATGAACTCTGGCTGGGCATGCTGGGAATGCATGGCACTTATGCAGCTAATATGGCTGTTAATGATTGTGATGTGCTCATTGCTGTTGGCGCAAGGTTTGATGACCGCGTTACAGGTAAGATCGCTACTTTTGCGCCTCATGCCAGGATTATTCATATTGATATTGATCCCACATCCATTCGCAAGAATGTTTCTGTTGACATCCCCATTGTTGCTGATTGTCAAAACGCACTAAAAGCACTGGAAGAAGAACTGGACAAACTTGATTGCGACTTTGAAAAACAGCATGGGGAATGGATTAAATGTGTCAGACAGTGGGCTGCTACTCATCCGCTCACCTATAAGGAAAGTGATAAATATATTAAGCCTCAAATGGTGGTGGAAAAGATTTATGAACTAACGCGCGGTGAGGCTATTATCACCACAGAAGTGGGCCAGAACCAGATGTGGGCCGCGCAATTTTATAATTACCATTATCCGAGAACTTTTATTTCTTCAGGGGGCCTGGGAACAATGGGCTATGGGTTCCCGGCAGCCATTGGAGCGCAACTTGCCCATCCAGAAAAACTGGTAATTGATATTGCTGGTGATGGCTCTATTCAGATGAACATTCAGGAACTGGCAACTGCTGTAAGTTATGATTTGCCCGTTAAAATAGTTATTTTAAATAATGGTTATCTGGGCATGGTCCGCCAGTGGCAGGAACTTTTTTATAATAGAAATTATTCCGCTACCCAGCTTCAGAAAAATCCTGATTTTGTGAAATTGGCAGAAGGTTACGGCGCGCAAGGTTTTCGGGTGGAGAAAAAAGAAGAACTTGTGCCGGTCTTAAAAGAAGCTTTTGCTACTAAAAAAACATGTATTGTTGATGTGTGGGTGGAACCGGAAGAAAATGTTTACCCCATGGTTCCTGCTGGTGCATCTTTAACAGAAATGCTTTTGGTATAGGAGGGTGGCCGTGCGACATGTGTTGTCTGTTTTAGTTGAAAATGAGCCAGGCGTTTTGTCCCGTGTGGCAGGTCTTTTTAGTGGCCGGGGTTTTAATATTGAGACCTTGAGCGTTGGCCCGACCCTGGAAAAGGGCGTATCCTTTATGACCATCACAACTACGGGTGATGAGCAGATTATTGAGCAGATTGTCAAACAACTGCGCAAGCTCATTACAGTGATTAAGGTGGTTGACCTTACTGAAATGGATGCAGTTAAAAGGGAAATGGCCCTGATCAAGGTCAATGCCGAAGATGCCAAGCGTGCTGAAATATTAAGAATTGTGGATATTTTTCGTTGTAAAGTAGTGGATGTAGGGATAACCGAATTGACTATAGAAGTAACCGGCGATGAGAAGAAAATTAAAGCCATAGTGAATCTTTTGCAGCGTTTTGGCATTAAGGAATTTGCCCGTACCGGCACTGTGGCTTTAAAGAGAAGTATGCAGCTTTAATGTTAAAGGGGTCCGAGCACCTAAAACGGACTGCTAATATTTTGTTATTCCAATAATTTTTCTTGTCCGTTTTAGGTGTTCGGCTGGGGAGGGTTATATGCATAATGAATTTACAGCGATAATTGAAAGAGATGGGGACTGGTATATTGCCTATTGTGCAGAAATTCCTGGTGCTAATGGTCAGGGTAAAACCAAGGAAGAATGTTTGGACAATTTGAGAGAAGCAATTGAATTGATTTTGGAAGAACGGCGAGAGGAGTCTCTGGCAGGGATTGTTCCTGAAGCGCAACAAGAATTAATAGCAGTTGGATGAAACGAAGAGAGTTAATCAAGCATTTGAGACAGCACGGCTGCTATCTTAAACGAGAAGGAAATTCTCATTCATTATGGTGTAATCCTCTTACGGGACATTTTGAAGCTGTACCAAGGCATACAGAAATACCAAATAAATTGGTACGGAAGATATGTAAGGCGTTATCAATAAAAGTAATTGGATAAAGGAGAAAATAATCATGAAAGTTTATTACGAACAGGATGCTGATTTAAAGGTCTTACAAGATAAGACAATTGCTATTATTGGCTATGGCAGTCAGGGCCATGCCCATGCCCAGAATTTGCGTGATTCCGGTTTGAATGTCATTGTAGGGCAAAGACCTGGAGGGCCTAACTGGCAACTCGCGCGTGAACATGGTTTTGAGCCTGTGTCAGCCTCTGAGGCAGCGGTCAAGGCTGATATGATTCAAATTTTAGTACAGGATCAGTATCAGCCCAGAGTGTTCAAAGAGGAAGTACTGCCTAATTTGACAGCAGGCAAGACTCTGGTCTTCAGTCACGGGTTTAATATTCATTTTAATCAAATTGTGCCCCCACAGGATGTAGATGTGGTTATGGTTGCTCCTAAAGGGCCTGGACATCTGGTGCGGCGAGAATATGAGCGTGGCGGCGGGGTGCCTGCTCTGGTTGCTGTGCATCAGGATTATAGCGGAGAGGCTATGGCCAGGGCTTTGGCCTATGCCAAGGGGATTGGAGCGACTCGTTCAGGTGTAATTGAAACGACCTTTGCCGAAGAAACAGAGACTGATTTGTTTGGTGAGCAAGCTGTTCTTTGTGGCGGCGTGAGTGCCTTGATTCGGGCTGGATTTGAGACTCTGGTTGAGGCTGGTTATCAACCAGAAGTGGCCTTTTTTGAATGTATGCACGAGTTAAAGTTGATTGTTGATTTGCTTTATGAAGGCGGGTTTAAGAAAATGCATTATTCTATCAGTGATACGGCTGAATATGGAGATTACACGCGTGGGCCAAGAGTTGTTGATTCCCGCGTTAAACAGGAGATGAAAAAGATCTTAAATGAAATTCAGGATGGTAGTTTTGCTCGTGAGTGGATCCTGGAAAATCAGGCCGGCGCTCCCAGGTTTCAGGCTTTGCGTCGTAAAATGAATAATCATCAGATAGAAGAAGTGGGAGATAAGTTGCGGGAAATGATGGCCTGGCTGAAGAAATAAGGAAAAGAGGTTAAGAAGTTGGGAAGATAGGAAGTTAGGTTTATCCGTAGTTGCAAAGCCAATATTTTCGTCTATACGGTCATATTTTACATGCAAGCTACATATTTTCCTAACTTCTTATCTTCTTATCTTCCCATCTTCTTTTTTAGACTATGAACCAGGAACTAACTTCAGAGCAGGGAAAGTGGGCCAGCCGTTATGCCTATCTGGTTTTTTCCGGGCAGATAACCCGGGAAGAACTAAATAGGGCTATGGAGATGGCCAGGAAAAGCAATAGAGACCTGGATGACATACTCATGCAGGTCTTTAAGATTGACAAAAAGGAGTTAGGCAAGTCCCTGCAACTTTATTATGAAACAGAGTTTGTCCCCTTTGATCCTTCTACAGAGCCTCCCTTTGAGCTTTTTGAAAAGAGAAGACTGGATCCTGATTTCCTGAAAAGGTATGGTTGGGTGCCATTTAAGAAAGATGGCAAAACCATCGAAGTTCTCATGGTCAACCCGTTTGATCTGGGGAGACTGGACGAGATCAGGTTTATTTTCGGCACCAGTAACATACATCCTAAAGTTTCCACTGCTCATGACATTGAACAATTTATTGAGCATTTTTATCAGCAATTAAGTTTAGACCAGGAACTGGCATCTCTGGTTGATGACATAGACATTGATGTTGAGACTGAGCAAGAGCATGAACAGGAAAAAGGAGAGTTAAGCGAGCATGACAGTGAAGTTGTTCGTCTGGTTAATGCTTTACTTGTGGAAGCGTGGCGCAAGAATGCCTCTGATATTCATATAGAACCAAATGTCCGCGCCAGATATTGTTCCATCAGGTTTCGTGTTGATGGCACCTGTCATGAGTTTCGCAAGATTCGTTACGGGCTGGCCAGGCCTTTGATCTCCAGGATCAAGATAATGTCCAATCTGGATATAGCGGAGAGGCGGTTGCCTCAGGATGGAAAGCTTAAAATTAAGCTGCCGGATCGCAATAAACTTATTGAATTTCGTGTAGCTGTAATCCCAACGATTGAAAATCAGGAAGATGTTGTTTTGCGTCTTCTGGCTTCTGGAAAGCCCATGTCTCTGGAGAAATTGGGGCTTTCAGAGTCAAACCTTCAGGCTTTCCATAAAATGATACACAAACCTTATGGTCTTATTTTAGTGGTCGGGCCTACAGGTTCTGGTAAGACTACAACTTTGCATTCAGCATTAAGTTATATCAATACGCGTGAACGCAAGATATGGACTGCTGAAGACCCTGTTGAGATTACCCAGGAGGGATTAAGACAGGTTCAGGTGAATCCCAAAATCGGCCTCACTTTTGCCGCTGCTTTGCGTTCTTTTTTGCGGGCAGACCCTGATGTTATTATGATTGGTGAGATGCGTGACAAAGAAACCGCGCATATTGCCATTGAGGCTTCTCTTACCGGGCATCTGGTCTTTTCTACATTGCACACCAACTCAGCACCAGAGACCATCACCAGGCTGTTGGACATGGATCTGGATCCTTTTAATTTTGCCGATTCTTTGCTTTGTGTGCTGGCTCAGAGGTTGGTTAAAACTTTGTGTTCCAGGTGTAAAAAAGAGTATATTCCATCTGATAAGGAGATAAAAGAATTAATGCACGAGTTTGGCCCGGGATTTGAGAAATACGCGCATGAATTTTTAAATAAGCCGGTTTTATATCAGGCCAGAGGATGTCGCCATTGCACCGGAGGATATAAAGGCAGGATTGGTATTCATGAGCTTATGCTCTCTTCAGAGTACCTCAAGAATTTGATCAAGTATCGTGAGCCAACAGAAAAGATTCGAGAACAGGCCATTAAAGATGGGATGCTGACTTTAAAGCAGGATGGTATTTTAAAGGTGTTACAGGGCATTACTGATATGTCTCAAGTCAGGGCCGTAGCTGGATAAGGAAGTAATTATGCAATATGAAGATGTTTTATCCTTAATTGGCCAGACTCCTCTGGTGGAGATAAGAAAACTCAATCCTTACAAAAAGGTAACGGTACTGGCTAAATTAGAAGCAGTAAATCCAGGCGGATCTATCAAGGACAGGGTAGCCCTGGCCATGATTGAGGCTGCAGAAAAATCAGGTCAGCTAAACAAAGACAGGATAGTTATTGAGGCCACTTCCGGCAATACAGGTATCGGTCTGGCCATGGTTTGTGCGGTAAAAGGATATAAGTTGAAACTTTTGATGCCGGAGTCTGCTTCTGAAGAGAGAAAGCGGATCATGCGTGCCTATGGGGCAGAAATTGTGCTTACACCAGGACATCTGGGCACGGATGGCGCCATAGAAGAGGCCTATCGTTTAGCCAGAGAAGAGCCAGATAAATATGTGCTTATGGATCAGTTCAATAATCCTGCCAGCATTGCTGCCCATTATCAGACTACAGGCAAGGAGATATGGGAACAGACAGGGGGAAAAGTAACCCATATAGTGGCCTGCCTGGGTACTTCTGGCACTATTATGGGCATTACCAGGAAGATAAAAGAGCTGAATCCAGGCGTGCAATGCATTGCTATTGAACCTTATGCCGGGCACAAGATTCAGGGTCTAAAAAATATGCAGGAGTCCTATCCTCCTGGTATTTATGATAAAACGATCCTGGACAGGATCTTACATGTTGAGGATGAAGAGGCATTTGAAATGTGCCGCAGGCTGGCCAGAGAGGAAGGTTTATTTGTGGGCATGAGTTCAGGGGCAGCTCTGGCCGGGGCATTGAGCGTTGCCAGAGAGCTTGATGCTGGAACGGTTGTCACTATTTTTCCTGATGGAGGAGAGAGATATTTAAGCACTTCTCTTTTTGTTCCTCCAGAGAGGCGCGGTATTAAAGTCTTTGATCTTTATAAAAGAGAAGAGATTGGCCTGCGCATAGAAGACAAAAGTGGTGGCCCAAATTTATTTACATTTGGCCCGAGCATGGATGCTCTGGATGAATTTGAACCCTGGCGCAGGATTGTGTTTTTTGATGTCCTGAACCGCTATTTACGCCAGAAGGGCCATGACTCCACTCTGGTTGTGGGGCTGGCTGATTTTGATGATAGGACTCTTGATGCAGCCAGAAAAGCAGGCCTGAGCAGAAAAAGATTTTGTCAGGTGGCAAAAGATAAGATCCATAACCTGGCTGCCAGACTCAACATTCATACTGGTACCAGGTTTGTCTCTGCATCAAAACATACAGATATAGCCATTGAAATATGCCAGAAACTTTTATCCAGAGGCACGGCCTATGAAAAACTCAGGTCTGTTTATTTTGATGTGCGCCGGGACAGGGAATACGGAGCATTGATCCAGATGGATCTGTCCAAGATATTTCCAGGCAAGACAGTGGATCTGGAAAGTTATGTCAAAGATAACCCGCGCGATTTTACCCTGTTGAAGCGGGCCAGCTTGCAGGATTTAAAAGAAGATAACGTGTTAAAAACCAGTTGGGGTAATGTCCGGCCTTCCTGGTATTTGCAGCAGGCCAGCGCGGCAATGGCTGGTTGTGAACGGGTTGATGTGGTACTGGCAGGACAGATCCATGCCTTTCCTCATGTGGATAATTTAAGGAGCATCTGGAAAAATGCCTTAAATATGGTGCCACAGGCCTGGATGATTTCTCAGTCAGTTGAATTTAAGGAACAGGGTCAGGACAGTCCTGCAGGTATAAATCGTTTTCTGGATCAGGGCTTGAAACCATTGGCCATCAGGATGTGGCTTTTGTCTGCATCCTATCACAAGGTTCTTGTGTCTGAGGCAGACAGTAGCCGCGGCAGCGTGTATATGTGGTTGAAGAACTGGGCCAGGGTTCAGGATGTGCTGGTCAAACTCAAATTTTTTACCTGGAAGGGAAAAGGAATCAGACCTCTGGTGGAGCAGGCTGTTTTTGATTTAAAAAAGAGCCTGCAAACAGCTCTTGAACATGATTTAAGCCTGCATAAGTTCTGGCCGGTTCTTTTTAACATGACCAGAGTTGCCCACAAATTGATGGATGAAAAAGAGCTGACCTTTGATGAAGCAGAATTTCTGGAGCAGAACCTAAAGAGTATGGATGATGTGCTGGGGATACTTGATTGGCAAAACCTGCCCATACGTCCTGACGAGCTGTCCGGCGAGATTAAAGAGATTCTTGCCAGAAGAAGTAAAGCCAGAAAGGAGAAAAATTTTGAGCTGGCTGATGCTTTGCGCGATGAGCTTGTCAGGATGGGATACCGGGTTGTTGATACTGCCGGGGGGGAGATGGTGTTTAGGGAAGGATGAAGTATGAAGGATGAAGGATGAAAAGGGAAGGATGAAGTATGAAGGATGAAGGATGAAGGATGAAAAGGGAAGGATGAAGTATGAAGGATGAAGTATGAAAAGGTAAGGAGGAAGGAGGAAAGATGATGAATGACAGGATTTTCTGGATTGCTTTTGGCGATGTGCATGAAAATCTGGCCAGATTGGGCTATGTTTCTGAAATTGATAAGGCCAGCGCCGTACTTATCTCCGGAGATTTGACCAATGTCGGTACAAAAGCAAGGGCCAGACACTTGATTGAGCAGATAAAAGCTTATAATTCTGCTATTTACGCCCAGATTGGCAATATGGATACGAGAGAGGTGGAAAAGTACTATGAGGAGATAAATATTAATGTGCATAATAAGATAATTCCTCTTTCATCAGAAGTATCGTTGTTAGGGCTTGGGTATTCCATTCCTACGCCGTTTGGCACTCCATCAGAAGTTGAAGAAAAACAAATGGAATTGTGGCTTGCTGATATGATGGGGCCAGCGCGTGAGAGTAAACATCTTATCTTTATGACACATACTCCTCCTTTTCAGACAATTACGGATAAACTTACTTCAGGGGTTTCAGTGGGCAGTCCGGCTGTGCGTAAATTCATTGAAGATGTCCAGCCAGAAGTGTGTATTACCGGCCATATCCATGAGGCCAGAGGAGTGGATTATATTGGCAGGACAAAGGTTATAAATCCCGGTAATTTTGGCGCTGGCGGATATGTGAAGATAGTATTCGATGGTGAAAAATTGGATGCAGAGCTTTTGCAGGCGTAAATAGGGGAGTAATAACAGGGTAAAAATGAAGCTCTATTCCTGGAATGTGAATGGTTTTCGGGCTGTTGTGAAGAAGGGGTTCTGGGACTGGTTTTACAAATGTGGAGGTGATGTCATCTGCCTTCAGGAAATCAAGGCCCATCCCGACCAACTGGACGAAAAAAACAGGTCAGCGCAGGGATATGAAGTGGTATGGAATCCGTCCAGGCTAAAAAAAGGTTATTCAGGAGTAGCCAGTTTTTATCGCGTGAGTCCTTTAAAGATTTCTTTTGGGCTGCCAGAGAGTTCTTTTCAAGGTGAAGGCCGGCTGATTTTGATGGAATTTGAAAAGTTTTTTTTGTTTAATGTTTATTTCCCCAATGGTCAGATGAGCGAGGAGCGTTTGCAGTTTAAATTACAATATTATGATGAATTTTTAAACTATGCGCAGAGTTTAAGAAAACATAAACCTGTTATTGTTTGTGGTGATTTTAATACAGCGCATAAAGAAATTGATCTTAAAAATCCTAAATCCAATGAAGATCGTTCTGGATTTTTGCCCATTGAACGGGCATGGCTGGATAAGTTTATTGCCAGTGGTTATATAGACACTTTTAGAATGTTTAATCAGGAGCCAGGACAATATACCTGGTGGACTTACAGGTTTGGCGCGAGAAAACGCAATGCTGGTTGGCGGATAGATTATTTTTTTGTATCAGAAGAGTTAAAAGATAATGTCAGCAGGGCCTGGATCGAACCAGAGGTCATGGGATCAGACCATTGCCCAATAGGTCTGGAAATAGAGGTGTAGGGGCAATTCGGCTGGTTGCCCAAAAAGGAAATCAAGAGCATGGGAATCTGGTCTGAATCAGTCATAAAATTTTCTGTTTCCAGCAACACAGCAAAAGCGTCTGCCTGGCTGGATCTGGTGCAGATGCTTACTGGAGCGGGGCTTGTTTTGTTTATGTGGGCACACATGCTGCTGGTATCCAGTGTGGTAATCAGTCCCGGACTTATGAATGCTATTGCTGCCTTTTTTGAGGAGACTGGCCTGGCACAGGTTGGTGGTCCAATAATTGGTGGTGTATTTTTGTTTCATTTTATTGTTGCTGCCAGAAAAATGCCTTTTCGTCTTCAGGAACAAAAAACTTTCTGGCAGCAATCTGTTATGCTTAACCATGCTGACACATGGCTCTGGTTGGTGCAGGTTGTTACGGCTATAGTCATTTTGATTATGGGTTCGATTCATATATGGGAGGTTTTAACGAATTTACCCATTACAGCAGTCAGGAGCGCGGCCAGGGTACAGAATGGTTTCTGGCTTGTCTTTTATTTGATTTTACTGCCTCTGGTGGAGTTGCATGTAAGTATTGGTTTTTACCGCATTGGAGTAAAATGGGGCTTTATCAAAAGACAAAATCGCTCTCAGGCCATGAAGGCAAAAAAGATATTGTTTGGCATTTTCATGTTTATTGGATTAACAACGCTCTTGCGTTTTTATTTTTTATAATGTGTTTGTCAAAAAAACTTTGGTATTTAGATGTGTTTTAATTTCCTAATTTTCTAACTTCTTAACTTCCAAAAAATTAGATATAGGGATGTAAGATACTGATTATGGCAAATAAACTTACAAAAGATTATATAGAATTAATAAAAGCTGATAAAGAAAAATTGTTTGATTTTATTCAATCAGAAAATAATGGGAGATTGATTTATTTACTTAATAAGTTAGGTAAATTGCCAAATGATTTTGACGAATCCCCACTTTTATATTTGTTGGATTGTCAAGATGCAAAGGTTAGGTATTTAGCTGTTAAGAACTTGGCTAAACTGGTAAGGTTTTCTTTGTTTTCTGTATTTAAACAACTTGTTATAAATGATCCAAGTGCAGATGTAAGAAGAGAAGCAACTTCTGCCATAGGTAGGCTACGTAATCCCAAGACTATTCCTTTTCTTATCGGACTATTAAAAGACTCTGATCCAGAAGTGGTTATGCAGGCTATTAGAGCATTACTTGTTTTTAGAAATGTTCAATCAGTTGCAAAAAAATTAGAACAACTCAAAGAACATCCTAATGAGATAATTCAAGATGTTATAAAAAAAGAATTTTTTCCGAGTCCAACCAATAAAAAAACTTTTAAGCATACAGAATTTCCTGCTTTCCTTAAAAATAAAGTTGTTCTTGGCGATGTGCAAGAAATAATTAAATATATTCCGGATGAGTCAGTTCATCTTACTTTTACATCACCACCTTATTATAACGCTAGAGATTATTCAATTTATCAAAGTTATGAAGAGTATTTAAAATTTTTAGAAAGAGTTTTTAAAGAAGTTCATAGGATTACTAAAGAAGGTCGTTTTTTTGTTTTAAATACATCGCCCATTATTATTCCACGTGTTAGTAGGCAATATTCTAGTAGACGATATCCAATTCCTTATGATATTCATCCTTTATTAGTCAGAATGGGGTGGGAATTTATTGATGATATTGTCTGGATAAAACCAGAGGCAAGTGTCAAAAATCGTAATGCTGGATTTTTACAACATCGTAAACCACTTGCTTATAAACCTAATGCTAGGACTGAAATGGTGATGGTATATAGAAAAGAAACCGATAAATTGATAGATTGGAATATAAAACAATACGATAGAAAAACGGTAGAAGAAAGCAAAGTAATTGGTAATTACGAAACTTCAAATGTTTGGGAGATTGATCCTGTTTTTGATAAAATACATAGCGCAGTCTTTCCCTTAGAGCTTTGCAAGAGGGTAATAAAATTTTATTCCTTCAAAGGAGATTTAGTCTTTGATCCTTTTGCTGGAAGTGGAACATTAGGAAAAGCAGCATTGATGCTTGGTAGATATTTTTTCTTAACAGAAAAAGATCCTAAATATTTTGAAAGAATTAAAGAAAATCTTGGTTTTATAGATGTATATTATAGAATTTTTAAATCTGATTTTAAAGGAGTTGAAAAATGAGTATCACATTATCATCTGAAGTTACAAAGAGGATTATAGAAAAATTACTTAAGGGAAAGGATTACCGTATTGAGATAATTACTCTTATTAACGCTGAATTTTTGCAATATGCTATAGAATTTTTTAAGAGAGTGGTATATGCGAAATTAAAAAACGAAAATATTACAGTGGATTGGTATAAAAAGGAATTTTTAAATGAAAATTAAAACAAAACATATAGATGATTTAAAATTTGAAGTAAGTAATGATAAAAGTGTAATAATAATAAACCCAAAAGAGATGAGCCGAGTAGAGGTATTTGCAGGGGCTATGATTAGTTGTAGTGGTGTAGATGTTGTTTATTTTGGGGAGAAACAAGGCTTTGAGGTTAAAAAATGTGAGATTGAAGCAGATATAAAAAGAAAAGATTCATATCCTCAAATTTTTGAAGAGGTTGTATTAAGTTATGATATAGAAAGTAATGCTGATGATATAAAGGCCAAAAGATGGGTATTAAGCTCACTTGAAACATATTGTTCAACTATAAATAACATCAGAAATACAACAAAAATTTATTATACAATCAAACATAACTCAAATCTTATAGCATACAAAGAAGCGATTTTGTCAGGGAATAGTGCGGGCGGACATCAATTAGAAAATTTTGATGATGATTTATAAGGAATGGGTTGCGCTTTTTGCAATCACTAATAAAGGAAGATCGGAAGAGCACACG
>OFBB01000091.1_pt1 | contig 13792 bp, 12 predicted proteins | sample 1520401 | NCBI WGS metagenome assembly OFBB01 (sample SAMEA3696446, study PRJEB22514) | metagenome | biome: water; feature: marine; material: hydrothermal vent | place: Pacific Ocean | collected 2014-08-12 | depth 1521 m | reverse complement strand
GCCGTGCCCAGCACCAACCGAGCACCTAACAAAGGTCTTGTTTACACGAAGATTTGAAATTTGCCATGTTTAGGTGCTCGGTTGGTGCTGTGGTTTCGGATTTCGACCCTATTGAATGAAATAAATTCAACAGGGCAGGAATTCGGATTTCGAATTTAGATGAGATAGCCCTGAGATATGAACAAAAAACCATTGACACAAAATTTTACCCCTGCTAAAATTTATGCTAAATAAAAAATAGCAGGGTTAAAATGTACTTAAAAAGAGATCTGGAAGACAAAATAAAACAATATCTAAAAACCCCGGAAATTATCGCTGTTCTGGGTTCACGGCAGGTAGGCAAAACTACCCTGCTTCAAAAAATGTATTCAGAACAAGAGAACGCAATCTTTTTGACATTTGAAGATATTGAAATCAGAATTCTATTTGACGAGGACATAAAAAGCTTTATCAAACTCTATATCGAGCCATATAAGATTATATTTATTGATGAATTTCAATATGCAAAAAATGGTGGGCAAAAACTAAAATTTATTTACGATACCAATCCTGGCAAAAAAATTATCATAAGCGGTTCATCTACCATTGATCTGACCATAGAAGCAGTTATGTATCTTGCAGGAAGAATTTTTTTATTTCATCTTTATCCGTTCAACTTTACAGAATATTTACACGCAATTGATTATCCGCTTTATACGTTATTTGTAAGTGAAAATAAATTTTCAAAAACAATTAGACAACAAATTTATCGTTATCTGGAGATATATTTAAAATATGGAGGATATCCAAGGGTAATTCTAGCTGATTCGGAAAAAGAAAAAAAAGAAATCCTAAAAAATATTATTAATATCTATCTTTTAAAAGATATTAAGGATGCTGCATCAATCGCAGATGAAAGCCAGATGTATAAACTCCTTAAAGCCTTATCATTACAAATAGGCAATCTTATAGTCTATAATGAACTTAAAGCAATTAGCAGCCTTACCCATCAAAAGCTCAAACAGGCTCTTTCTATTTTTGAAAAATTATTTTTAATAAAACTTTTATCTCCATTTTTTACTAATAAAAGAGTGGAAATATCCAAAAATCCCAAAGTGTATTTTATGGATATGGGGATTAGAAATGCCATAATAGGGGATTTCAGAGCACTTGATGAAAGAATGGACAAAGGCGCGATTTATGAAAATTATATTTTCAAAGCATTTTATGAAAAAGATCAAACTATCAAATATTATAGAAGCAAAAGCGGAGCAGAAGTAGATTTTATCATCAATGATACCTTGCCAATAGAAATCAAATCCCGCCTATCAAAACCTTATCCATCGAAATCTTTTCGCAACTATCTTGAAAAATACAATCCTGCAAAAGGCATTATATTTAATACAACCATCCAGGATTCTATAAAAATCAAAAATTCTGATATTCTCTTTTCACTGCATTTTGAGGCGGAAAAAATAGCTTCTCTGATTCGCCTGTAAAAAGGAACTTTTTGCAGGCGAATCTTAAAGTCCATATTTTTTCATTTTCCTCCATAATGTAGTTCGTGGAAGGCCCAAAATTGCAGATGTCATTTGACGGTCATAGCCTGTAAGTTCAAGTACCCTGGCAATATGGCGCTTTTCCATCTCCTCCAGAGACATCAATGAAGTAGCATCAACGCTTTCAAAAGAAAAATGCTGAATATCAGCAGGTAAATGTTCCGGCCTTATTACATCTGTATCACTTAAAGCAATTGCACGCTGAATTATATTTTCAAGTTCCCTCACATTGCCAGGAAAATCATAATGCATTAAAATGTTAAGGGCCTCCGGAGAGATTGAAGCTACACTTTTGGAAAACTGTCTATTATATTTATCTATAAAATGCGCAATCAGCAGAGGGATATCATCTTTTCTGTCGGCCAATCTGGGCAAAGATATTGTCACCACATTTAACCTGAAAAATAAATCTTCCCTGAAACTCCCCTCCTGAACCATTTTTTTCAAATCCCGATTAGTTGCCGCTATAATTCTTATATCCAGTTCAATAGGTTTCACTGAACCCAGACGCAAGATGCGCTTTTCCTCTATCACATGCAAAAGTTTCACCTGCATAGAAAGCGGCATCTCACCTATTTCATCCAGAAATACAGTACCCTCGTCTGCCGTCTCAAACAAACCGGATTTTGGACCCGAAGCGCCTGTAAATGCTCCCTTTTCATGGCCAAAAAGCTCATTGGCAATTAATTCCTCAGCAAAAGCGCCGCAATTAAAAGATACGAATTTCTTATCCTTTCGGTCGCTTAATTCATGAATAGCCTGCGCCACCATTCTTTTACCAGTACCTGTATCTCCCTGCAACAATACAGTACAATTTAAAGGCGCAACCTTCTTTATTGTAGCCATAAGATTCTGCATGTCCGCGCAACAGGCTATAAAGCCATCCAGAATATTATTTTTCTTCAATGATTCTTGAAGCAATTTGTTATTTTTACGCAGAATAACCTTTTCTTTAATAGAAGATACAATCGATAAAATATCATTCAGACGAACAGGTTTACATAAATAATTAACTGCTCCTTCTTTTATTGCTCGAACAGCAGAATCAATACTACCATATCCTGTAATTATAACTACATTTGTTTCAGGACTTACGCGCCTCAAATAATCAAAAATCTTAAGTCCATTTATATCAGGCAACTTCAAATCCAGAAAAACTAAATCAAATACCCTGGAAGAAGTAGCGTGTAAAAAATCCGCACCTGTTAAAAATGTATCAATAGAATATGATCCTTTTAATAAAAAATTACGTATCCTTTTACAAAAAATTGTTTCATCATCCACAAGTGCAATATGAAAAGGTATATTACTTTTATTCAATTCCTTTTCATCCTTCATCCTTCCTCCTTCACCCTTCCTCCTTCACCCTTCCTCCTTCAACCTTCATCCTTCCCCCTTCATCCTTCCCCCTTCATCCTTCTGCCTTCATCCACAGCAGGTAAGAAAACAGTGAAGGTTGTGCCCTTTCCCTGTTCACTCTGAACTTCTATGTGGCCACCATGCTTTTTTACAATACCATACACAATAGACAATCCCAGTCCTGTCCCGATGCCAACAGGCTTTGTCGTATAAAAAGGATCAAAAATACGATCCATCACATCCCGCGGGATTCCCACTCCTGTGTCCGCAACCTGGACACTAACAAAACCCCTGGCATCTTGAGAAACAACAACAGTTAAAGAGCCGCCTTCAGGCATAGCTTGGATAGCATTAAGAAATAAATTAACAAAAACCTGTTTCAAACTATCCGAATTACCATTGATTTTTGGTATATTCTCAGGAATATGTTTTTTAAGCCTGATATTTGAAAGCGTCAATTGATTCTGCACAAGTCTGATAGTAGCATCAATTATGTCAGCCAGGTCTATCAATTCAAATGCTTGCGATTTTTTTCGCCGGGAAAACTCCAGTAAATTTTTCACTAGCGAACTTGCCCGTTCCACCTCCCCCAGCACTTCGTGAAGCATCTCTATAGATTCTTCTTTATTTAATTCATCCAATTCTTCAATAAGGGATTCAACGGTCAAAGAAATATTATTCAATGGATTATTTAACTCATGCGCAATCCCGGATGTTAAAGTACCTACGGCTGCCAATTTTCTCTCTTGAAGCAATTGCTCCTGTCTTAACTCCAACTCTTTTATCATACGGTTAAATGCCTCAACAATTAAAGCAAAAGAGTGGCTTTTAACAGGAATATAGGAAAAATTTCCTTGAGCAATTTTCTTTGTTGCCTTCTGTATAAATGCCATTTGTCTTAAAATAATAACAGCTAAAATAATCAAAAGGACGATTAGAATCAAACCAAATAAAAATACAACTATTGTAGGAATAATTAAAATTTTATTCAATCTACGATCAATATAGCTTTTGCTAATATCTAAAATATTTTGGGCTATCATCACCATATTTTGGCCATAACGCCTTATTTCATTAAATCGAAATTCTTTGCGCTCTCTGGCCAAATTAATCAAATGCTCATAATTCATTAAATCATTATGAAAAGCCTTAACTTTTCCATCATCAATCATCTCCAGATTGGATGTAATTTGATTGATTTTCTTTTTAATCTTTTTTAAATAATCTAAAACCTCCTCTATATCCTTAGAGTCAATTCTAAATACAAAATTTTTTTCATATCTCCGTAATTCCAGAACGTCTTCCATAAAATCATGGGCATCTTCAAGAGTATTTAACTCCTTTTTAAAAACATTAATATTATGAATATAACTAACTAAATGTAATAACAAAAATATAATTGCCAGAATAGTAAAGATAATGATCTTATTCCTTAATGATTCCATTATATATTATCCTTATTGAGAAAGGAATATCAAACGTGATATGCGCAAGAAATATCATCTCAAAAAAAGTAATGACGAATGCGAATTCTTTAATAGATGACTAACACGCTCATGTGGAAAAATACGGTTTAAAAATGAATTGTTCCCAATCCATAACGCAACCAGATCCTGTTGAGCTGCCTGATTGATAAAAGCAAAAAGTATTGATCTGTCAACTACTTCCAACCAGGAAGTAATATTACGATGAGTATAATAGTCAAAAAGTTGCTGCATAGTTTTTTCAACCTTTAAGCTAAGCACATCACCGTTTGATATCCCAACCAGTTTTAATTCAGCATTATATACTGTTGCCATCTGATTAATCAATTCCAATGAGTTTTGACTAATCTTATCATGATCCAGACAACAAACAATATTTTCAGGAGATTTATTTTCTTTAACAACTAACACAGAACATAAAGCATTGTTAACTACTTTAAGAGGAACATCTTGTTCATCCCATTGGCAACTACTTTTTTTATTGCAGCCAAGTATTATCAAATCTGTTTCATCTTCATTCGCTTGTTGTAAAATTTCCTTATGAGGGATACCGCTACGAACAATGAGCTTACATTCTTTTAGTCCTCCTTCCACATATCCTTCATAAACTCCTTGCTTTTTTTCGACAATTTTTTCTATACGATTACGTGAATAAGGACATTCATCATCTTCCTTATAAGCGGATAGCAATATAGCTCTATAGTCTAATAATAACTTCATCAAATCCTGCGGTTGACCTAAATTAGCATTATTGCGTGTATCAATGCCTAAGATAATAATATCAGCCCATGTATTAAAAATAATTTTGCTTACTTCCTTAACAAGATCCAGACTATATGGGTTATCATCTACAGCAAGCATTATTCTCATTATCTATCTCCTGTTAAAAATGTTTATGTTAAACAATGGAAAATACACATATCAATGAGTCGCCTGCAAAACTCGCAACCCGGAAAATACAGCTTGTGGGGACAGGCGAACGGCTAATGATTTCAAATAGTTACAACCGTTACAACGCTCGCTGTCGCTGTTCGCCTGTCCCCGCACGAAAAAAATTACTTTTTGCAGGCGACTCATCAATTCCAGAAAAGCAAAATAGGAGACGTCGTTTGAGCAACAATATCTATAAGAGAGCTCCTAACCCCCTTGTCGCGTCTAAAGGTAGATATTACCAGTCCTGAACCTTTTAACTTTTCAGCTATTCCTTCAGGCCTCCCCTCAGCTATCATCAGTTTATCAGGCGACCTCCCGCCAGCCGACAACAAGTCCCTGGCCTTTCCCAGACATGAAGGGCACTGATCCACTTCTCTTAAGATTGCCTCTTCATAGCTCTTAGCAGAATAATACACCACGAATACAGGTATATCTGCTTCGGCATATAATTTTAAATAAAAAGACATCATATATTCCACGTCAATGTCATCATTGACAAGTAATACTACCGAATTAAACTGTACTAAATTTTTTACTATTAAAATAGGACATTGAATTTTTTTAAATAATCTATCTTTTAATAAAGAATAAAACCTGTTAACTTCATACCTCAACAACATTCCTTCAACATAAAGATCATAAAATCCTGCATCCAGTTCCTTTAGTACTTCCTCTGTTTTATCTCCAAGAACAACTTTTGGTTTTATAAGTCCCTCGCATCTCTCGGCTTCACTATAAACAAAAGCATTTATCTCGTCAGCGCTTAACATTGTGATACAATCTTCCCATGTATGCCTGACCCATCCTGAACCCAAAGGGTAATGCTTCTGCACAGGATGCTGAACATGAATTGGCTGGATCGTCATAGGGATTACACGCGCCTGTCTGCACATATAACGCAAAGCAATACTGGAAGACAGGTTATTATCAACAGTCAATAAAACATCCATTTTTCCCCTCCACAAAATTATATGAGACGACTGCAAAAACAAAGTCTTTGCAGGTAACTCTTACTCTGTTCTCGATTTAATCCTATCCACTGCCTTGGCTACCGCGTTATGTATCTCTTTTAATTTAAAGGGCTTGGCCAAAAAATCCAACACACCTTTTTTAAATGATTCTTTCGCTGTCTCCATTGTAGCAAAGCCGGTAATTACAATAACCTCTGTTTCTGGTCTTAACGATTTGATCTCAGTCAAAAATTCCATTCCATCCAGCTCTTCCTCCATTTTTAAATCTGTGATAACAATATCAAAAGGACAATTCTTAAATCTATCCAATGCATCTACCGCCCTGACAAAGGTCTCCACATCATACCCCTTCCTTTCCAGAGATGGTTTCAGTCGTTTACTGACTATTGGCTCATCATCCACAATTAAAATGTTGATTCTTCCCTTGCCCATCATAATCTCCTCTAACTAATTTATACGGTTATCGGTGGGTGCATCCGCCGGTATCGGGATTTTACAAATTTCAACCGTCATCTGGGAACAGACCCAAGGGTCAGTCCCCAGTAAGCAACAGTTTACTTTGTAAGCTACACTTAAAAAATCAACAATCCCGCTACTGCCGGATGCACCCGTTATCGGTTACATCCATACACTAATTTAAACTCATCAAAATATTATGAAATTCGCTTAAAAAATAATCTATCTTATGATCATCTTTCATCAGTACATCAAGCTGTCTGGTGTAAGCTACCAGAATGCCAAGAACAAACATCTTTTCCAGAATTTCTTCCTTTGACACCCCCTTTAATCTCCCTATGACTAAGTCTCCCTTAATGCTTACAAAAAAATCGCTCTCTGCCAGCAGCTTACCAATCAACCTGGCCCGCCTGGTTTTGCGTGTATCATCCGTAACTCCACCAAAAAACCTGAAATAAATGTAATTATCCCTCGCATTAGAAGTTGCAAAAGTATCGATCATGGTAAAATGATAACCCAACCGTAAACTAATATTGGCATATTCAGGAGAAATAACTGCCAGATTTTGACCGACAAACCTGGGATCCGCAACATCTGAAGAAAATGTTTTAGTCATGCTGGAAACAAAACTTTTAAAATCTACAGGCATTGGCTCCCTGGCCCAGATCCCGGGAACACTTACTCCTTTGAGAAATTTTCTCAAAGGCAAAGATACTAGTTCCTCTGGCTCTATTTCTTGTAAATTAAAATCAGACTTATTGGAAATATCAATTACAACCAGGTCAAGTGGGATGGTTAAATTCACCTTAACTGCCCGCTTGCGTACAAAAGAATGCGTAAAATAATTTTGGTCAATTAATTCTCTTACTGCCTGTTCATGAATATAACGTATTAAATCATGAAAAGTCTTACAATAAGACGGTGAAAATTTTTTATCCTTAGGGTCCACTAAATTCAATGGAGATATCTTTTTTAAAATCCTGCGCAACAACCTGTATTCATAAGTTTCTCCAAACTTTGTCTCTGTAAAATTATAAAAACAAAGTTCTTTCATAAAACCTGCATAAACAACATTTTCCGTAGCATCCAGAGTTATTTCCTGACCATGTTGCAAAAGTTTTGTAGCAATCCTGGTATTAATAATCATTGGTATTCTAAATTCTCTTGCAATAGTCGCCATATGTCCAAACGGCGATCCTATATCCGTAATAATCCCATTTACCTGTTTAATGGCCCTGGCAAGGTTAGGCGAGGAAAAGTGCGCGACCAGGATTGCCCCTTCAGGAACATTCTCAAGGTCTTTGTCGTCCTTAATGAGACAGACTTTGCCCATTGCCACGCCTTCCTGGACAATCTCCCCCTTCTGCTCAAAAATAACCGGAAATTTTTGGGCCAATTTTGTCAGATCACAGACTAATCCTGGTTTGCTCTGCTGCAAATTTAATGGCCTGCTCTGCAAAATAACCAATCTGTTCTGATCATCAAACGCAAACTCTATATCCTGTGGATGTTTAAAATATTTTTCTAATTGCAGTGCCGCCTTTGCAAGTTCCAATACCTGGCTCGACGTAAGGCAGGGGCGATCCGCAGCCTCTTCATCGACATTGACCTGACATAGCCCTTCTTCCTGGTTTCCAGTTGCAATCAACATATCTTTTTTATGAACTATCTCCATTCCTAAAATAGAATGAGGCACCGTTCTGGAGACAAAATATCGATCCGCGTCTCTTTGCCCGGCAACCAACTTTTCTCCTATGCCCGGCAAGGCCGAAATCACCACCCTCTCCTTTTCTAAATTAAACGCATCCAGAGTATAAACCACTCCGCTTACTCTGGCAGGAACAATAACCTGACACCCAACTGCCATAGCTATTTCAGACTCCAGGATACCCTTTTCCCTTCTATACTCCATCGCTCTTCTGGAATAAGTACTGGCCACTACCCGTTTATAGGCATCTAACACTTTTGCTTCCGGCACATTAATAAAACTGGAGTACTGTCCCGCAAAACTATGTTCACTGTCTTCTCCCAGTGCGCTGCTGCGCACGGCAAGTCTCAAACTTTGTTTGTTCACCTCTTTTTTTAATTCTGCAATGCCTTTCAAAATTGCCTTTACAAGTTCATCCGGCAACTTTGCATCTAAAATAATATTCTGCAATTTCGCTGATACTTCTTCAGTAGAAATCTTATCCTGCTGCCATTTTTCAAGATAATCTTGAATTTTATCGGCAAGAATACCGTCCCTCAATATCAATTCAAACGCTCTTGTTGTAATAGCAAATCCAGAAGGGATATTAAACCCCAGAATATTGCCAACAATGCAGAGTGATGCATTCTTTCCTCCAACTAAGTCTTCCAATGTATCATCTATCTTTGTATAAGGAACAACCAGATCACCGTCTGGAATACACACTCTGCCTTTTAATTCCATATCTATTTCAGACCTTATTCTATTATAAATCCTAAAAAGTTGAACATATTTTTTAGGCGCCATACAATCAAGATGATATATCATTTTATAAAGACTATCAGCCAATTTTATAACGCTTTCTTCTATGTAGCGACAATCAAAAACATACTCCCCGCTCAATTTTTCACCCAAGTCAGACATTATTTCGAGAGCAATATTATTTTGCGCTATCAATTTCTGAAAATGCTCAAACAAATCAATGGGAGAATACTTTTGCTTATTGCCAGAAATAAAAAAAGAACGAAACTTTTCTGACAGTTCGTAAATATATTGTTTTATATTATTAAGAAGCACCGACAAGTCCATTTTTATGAGTCGCCAGCAAAAAGTCCCTTTTTGCTGGCTCCGTTCAATGTTCAACGTTCAATGTTCAATGTTTTCTATGAACTACAGGAGTCGCCGGCAAAAAGAGACTTTTTGCTGGCGACTCCTTCATCCTTCATCCTTCTGCCTTCATCCTTCCAGCTATCCTTCCAGCTAGTGTGCTCCGCCTCTATCTTTAAAAATAACGCCCATAAATAAACCAGCAAAAACAGCTATTACAACCGCCATGATTCCATAAAGCAGGCTATGTTCAAACGCCATCTTATGCAAAAATTGCGGAAAACCGACCTCCTCCAGTTTAAAATGCTCCTTTTCTATAGACTGAATATGATCTCCTTTTACTTTAATAATCCGCAATTCATGCGTACCCAGCGGCATTCTGGAAGGAATGTTGATTGTAGCCATAAATTTCTTTTTACCATCCTGCAATGGCTTATAGGAAACGCCATTTTTCACTAATTGATAAAGGTCGTCCTGAGATTTTAACTTTAAAAAATTCTCAAATAATAATTTCCTGTCCCTGGAAACAGGCAAAATTTCAATCTTAGAGTACAAATCATCAAAACCCAGGCCCAGGGACTTCCAGGATTGATTGTTTTCATCCGCCCACTTGCTTATCTTTTCAGGCAGATAAGTAAAATAAACAGAGGGGGCATCTTTAAAAGTCACATGCCCAATGGTCATCCACAAAAAACCACCGACTTTGCCTTTTTGTTTAAAGTGAGCAATTTCGCCACTCCCAACAACCTGGACAACAACATCCTGATCCTCATCAACTTCTCCTGAAACATACAATTTGGCGCCATTATATGTTGTGCCAACCTTAATTACTTCAGGACTAAAATGAAAAGCAAAGGCTGAAGGTTGACCTAAAACTAATATTGCAAACATCAACAAAACATATTTTGTAATCTTTATATTTTTCATAATTAATGACCTCCTGCATATGCCAGAAGTATTGATGGTGGCAATAACAAACTAAACAACATCTTTACCATGACCAACAATACAAGAGAAGCCAGAATAATTTTCAATTGGTCACCCTTTAATCTTTTACTAATTCTTGTACCAAATTGTGCGCCAACAGTAGAACCAAGTAATAAAAATAATGCCAGAACAAAATCAACAGTATGATTTGTATAAGATTGCATAATTGTGACATTAATGCATGTAAATAAAATCTGAAATAAACTTGTACCGACAACAACATGCATCGGCATCCTGAGCAGATAAACCATGACAGGAACCATGATAAAACCACCTCCAACTCCCATTATGGCCGCCAGAATGCCAACAAATGTTCCTAAAATGAGCGGCATTAACATTGACATTGTTACGCCTGATTTTTCAAAAGTAGTCTGGAAAGGGAGCATTTTCATAAGCTTTATATAAACAGATTCTTTTGGAGCGCTTTCCAGAGACTTCTCAGAAGTCTTAACTTTACTTTTGCGTAAATTTTGCAAACTTTCAATAAACATATACGTTCCAACAAAACCAAGCATAATGACATAAGTAATATTGATCAAAAAATCAGCATTACCGAGAGCTCTGAGCACTTTAATAACCTGAACGCCTATAGCACCCCCCAGAACACCGCCAATGAGCAGCAATATCCCCATTTTAATATCAACATTACCCAGACGGAAATGCGCCAATGTGCCTGAAGTTGAAGCGCCAACAATCTGGTTGGAATCCGATGCTGCGGCCACAGTTGGAGGAATACCAAACATAATGAGCAAAGGGGTCATCAAAAACCCTCCTCCAACACCAAAAATACCAGAAAGCAACCCTACCAGGCCGCCCAGGCCTAAAATAACCAGAACATTTACACTGTTTCCAGCAATTGGCAAATACATATGAAGCATTCCTTTTTCCTCCCTTTCAACAATGATGCTTTACAATCTCAATTTTACATTCATTTGTTTCCCTCAACTGTTTAACCAACATCAAGATATCACCAGCATATTTGCCGCCTTTTCTTTCAGGCAACTCCAGTACAACTATAGTAATATGATGAGCCTTAATATATTCTAAGACTTCAGTATAAAATTCTCCATTCACCTTATAATATACACTTCTTACCCCTCCTTTTTTTGCATCCATTACCAGAGATTTAACAATGTCACCTCTATCGTGGACATTGTTATCCGGCAATGTACGCGTTGTCTGTTTACTGTCCAAAAATTCCAACAAAAAAAGCTGTCCATTGATCCTTCTGGCAAGCTGCATCCCATGGACAGTCACCCATATATCATCCTGTTCCGGCCAGATAGGAACTAAAATCCTTTCCATAATAACCATAAAAGCATATAACATGCCATCTTCATAATTCATTGAAAATATTAACAATAATTCCTATCATTATCCTGCGCTAACCTATCCAGAACACACTTTTTTTTCATTTTGAAACACGTCACTGTCTGAAAAAATGGGAACTAAGAGGTGAAATTTGTTCTCAGGCTTGCCAGAAACTGGCTATTGCTCATCTTCCCACCGACACAATCCTTCTTTTTCAATTTGAAACACAAAGAAATTAACCCAAGTTTGTCAAAATTTTAAAAAAATACTTTTTTTGTTTCTGTAACATATTGAAATTATTGAATATAGTTATTATAGAATGTAAAACTTGTAGTGGGAAAAGAAAAAAATAAATTCAATAATTACAATAGGTTATGAAATTTTGACAAACTTGGGTTAACCTGAATCTGTGAACCGTTGCGCGTTCATCTGAATAAAATTTAAGCAGCATGAACATCGAACCGGGTCATGCGCCTGCTTTGGGACAGGAGAAATTTATAAAATTAAAAATTTTCCTGTCCCTATTTTTTTCAAATTTAACTTGACCATATAACTTGATAGGCTTAAACATGCCTTCATGAACAACTTTAATATCATAAAAGACAGAGAAAAAAGACTTCATTGTCCCATGTATGGCCGCTATCCTCTGGCTGTAAAAAAAGCCAGAGGATATAAATTGTATGATTTTGATGGTCAGGAGTATATTGATCTGCTGGCTGGCATCTCTGTGTGCAATTTAGGTCACAGTCACCCTGAAATTGTGCAGGTGATAAAAGAACAGGCTGAAAAGCTCATCCACGTAAGCAACCTATTTTATCAGGAAGAACAGTTAGGCCTGGCTGAAAAAATATTGGGTACCTCTCATTTTGACCGGGCTTTTTTCTGCAATTCCGGGGCAGAGGCCAATGAAGGGGCTATAAAGCTGGCCCGGCGTTACATGCAAAAAATAAAAAACCAGAACAAATTTGAAATCATAACCCTGACAGGCTCCTTTCATGGCCGTACCCTGGCTACTTTGACAGCCACAGGTCAGGACAAAATAAAAGAAGGATTCTCCCCTTATCCAGAAGGATTTAAAATAGTTGCTTTTAATGACATTAAAGCTTTAAAAAATACCATAACCGATAATACTGCGGCCATTATGCTGGAAGTCATTCAGGGTGAAGGCGGAATTCGACCGCTACCATTTGAATACCTTGCGCAGGTTCAAGAAATCTGCCAGGAAAATGATCTCCTTTTTATTATTGATGAAATACAGACTGGCCTGGCCAGAACAGGCAAGTTCTGGGCACATCAACATTACAATTTAAAGCCGGACATTGTTACTTCAGCTAAAGCACTGGGTAATGGCCTGCCCATAGGAGCGCTGCTCACCACGCAAGAAATAAGTGAGGCATTTGGCCCTGGCACTCATGGCACCACTTTTGGGGGCAATGCTCTTATTTGCAAAGTAGCCGAGAAAGTTATTGATATTATCCTGCGAGACAATCTTGCTGAGCAAGCAAGGGTCAAAGGACAATTTTGCCTGGACCTCTTTTCAGAACTCAAAAATGAATTTCCAGATTTAATAGCTGAAATTCGGGGCGCAGGTCTTATGCTGGGCATAGAACTCACCTTCCCCGGCCAGAAAGTTTGGGCCAATCTGCTCAAAAGGGGCTTTATCGTAAACCTGACCCAGGAAAAGGTCCTCCGCCTTTTGCCTCCTTTGATCATCCCCCAGGAAGAACTGGTCGGATTTGCACAAAATTTAAAAGAAATTCTGGCAGAAACTGTTTAGGGCGCATTTAATAATGCGCCCCTGCTTTTTTAAATTAACTTTTTTGACAAAAAACATCCTTTCTTCAATTCCCTCAACTTCTATAACTCAACTTTCTGAGTTCGTTAAGTTGCTGATATTACAACTGTTTTAGAAAGCACGTTTTCTGACATGCATTACAAACGGTTTGGGTAACACGTCTT
>OFBB01000086.1_pt1 | contig 14136 bp, 12 predicted proteins | sample 1520401 | NCBI WGS metagenome assembly OFBB01 (sample SAMEA3696446, study PRJEB22514) | metagenome | biome: water; feature: marine; material: hydrothermal vent | place: Pacific Ocean | collected 2014-08-12 | depth 1521 m | reverse complement strand
GACATTACCTGGATAGGTGTAATTCAAAAGTTTTTCTTCGGCCTCAGGAGTAAATGCATACACATTTTTCTTTTGTTCAGCGCTAGCTCTTTGCAAAAAATACCTGGCCAGCAGCAAAATATCCTCTCCCCGTTCCCGCGTCTGTACGGGCACATCATGGGGCACAAAATTTTGCGCCCTTATATTGCTCTCTCAAACACCAAACGCCCGCGTAAGAAATGAGCCATAACCCGGCCCCTTAATTTCTGCCCCAGGGCTGGAGTATTTTTGCCTCTGGAAAACATAGCTTCCGGCCTGACTTCCCACTCTGCCTCTGGAGCAAAGAGAAAAAAGTCTGCCACATCCCCTTTTTGAAATGTATTGGCCTCAAGATCAAAAATTTCAGATGGCGCGTTTACAAAAAGCCGGATTAGATCATCATTGTCAAAAACCCCATCCAGTACCAGGCCAAAGCAGAGACTCAGGGCCGTGTCCAGACCAGAAATGCCATTGGGCGCTTCACCAAAGGGAACATCCTTTTCAAATTCGGCATGCGGGGCATGGTCAGTTGCCAGCACATCTATTACTTTCTCACGCACAGCCTGTTGCAAGGCCAGGACGTCATCTCTGGTTCGCAAAGGAGGATTGACTTTGGCCAGGGTATTATAGCCCTGGACAAGGCTTTCGTCCCAGACAAGGTAATGGGGGCAGGTCTCCGCTGTAATGGGGATGGATTTCTGTTTGGCCCAGGCAATGAGTTCTACGGACTGGCGGCAACTGATATGAGCCAGATGGATAGGTGTATCAAGATATGCAGCCATAAGAATATCCCTGGCCACCTGCAGGCTTTCCGCCACTACAGGAATACCTTTCAGACCCAGATACGAAGAAATTTCGCCTTCATTCATTAGCCCGCCCTCACTCAAACTAACATCTTCACAATGATCAATGACTTTTAAACCCAGGTCAGAACTATATTCCACAGCACGGCGAAAAAGTTCGTTATTTTCTACAGGCAAACCATCATTGGAAAAGGCCCTGCAACCAGCCCGGGCCAATTCAGCCATAGGAGATAATTCTTTGCCAGCCAGCCCTCTGGTCAAAGCACCAATGGGGTGCAAAAATGGTCCATGAGGATGAAACTTCCTGGCCTGTTCAAGCATAAACTCGGTCACTGATGCAGAGTCATTGACCGGATTGGTGTTGGCCATAGCCATAACCTGGCCAAATCCTCCGGCAATGGCTGCTTTTAGACCGGAATTAATATCCTCTTTATATTCAAATCCAGGCTCACGCAGGTGCACATGCACATCTATAAGACTGGGCCAGAGGGATAAACCTCCACCATCGAATTTTTCTTTTCCCTGGATACCCTCTGCTCTGCCAGGCACAAACTCTTCAATCCTGCCCTGCTGGACAATAAGGTCTCCTGGTTCCCCATTTAACACCACATTTCTAATCACTAAATCTGCCTGCATCACATCCTCTCCTTATTTTTACCAGCCTAATTCTGTCTTTCCAACTTCCTATCTTCCTTCCCTTAATAAATATATAAAAAGGATAGCCATACGTACTGCCACGCCAGCCTCCACCTGATCTAGAATCAAACTCTGATCCCCATCTGCCAGTTCCGACGAAATTTCAATGCCCCTGTTCATGGGACCTGGATGCATAATCTTGACATCATCTTTGGCCAGAGCCAGGTGTTTACGTCCAAGCCCATAACGCCGGGCATATTCTCTCAAATCTGGCAACAGCCCGGCTTCCTGACGCTCCAATTGAAGTCTTAGACAAATAACCGCGTCAACACCTTCACATGCCCGGTCTAAATCAGTAAATACTGTCACCGGCCATTTTTTTACATTATAAGGGAGCAGAGTCTTAGGGGCGCAGAGCCTCACCCTGGCACCCAGCCTGGTCAAAAGGTCAACATCAGACCGTGCCACCCGGCTATGAGCAATATCCCCCAGAATAAGCACTTCCTTTCCTTCAAAGCTTTTCCAGACCTGTGTCAGGGTAAAGCCATCCAGAAGAGCCTGGGTAGGATGAGCATGCCAGCCATCACCGGCATTGATCACTGTGCACCGCAAATTTTTAGCCAGAAACTCCGCTGCCCCGCTGAAACTGTGCCTGACCACAATGGCATCCGGATTCATGGCTTGCAATGTGAGGGCAGTATCTTTAAGGCTCTCTCCTTTGAGCAGACTGCTACCCGACTTGCTCAAGGAGAAACTATCTGCTGAAAGGCGTTTAGCGGCCATATCAAAGGAAGTCCTGGTCCTTGTAGATGGCTCGGCAAAAAAAAGAACCACGCTTTTACCTTTCAAAGTAGGCACTTTTTTTATTGGCCTGCGGTTGATTTCCAGAAAATGGCGAGCTGTATCGAAAATATGCCGGATTTCCTCGACTGATAACTGAGAAACATCCAGAAGGTCTTTATGGGGCCAGTGCATAATTTTTACCTCATTTATCAATCTAATCCTGGATCCGTGAACTTTTGTGATAATCAAAACCGCTGAGATGAACGAGTAAAAGTTTACGGATTCAGGCTAATTGATTAACGGCAGTACAAATCTTTTGATATATACAAAAAAAATTAATAAAAGAAAAGTATGAACGTGCTGGACATTTACACCATAAGCCTTGGCTGTCCCAAAAACCTGGTGGATACAGAAAATATGCTGGGATCGGTAAAAAATTTTTGCCGCGTTGTTGACAGCCCGGAAAAAGCCAGGATTATCCTCATAAATACTTGCGCCTTTATCCAGCCGGCCATTGAGGAATCCCTGCAAAATATCCTTGAAATGGTAGAAATAGTTAAGGAAAGTAGCCAAAATCCTCTGTTGGTAGTTACCGGCTGCCTGGTCTCCCGCTTTGGGCAGGAATTAAAAAGAGAAATCCCTGAAGTGGATATTTTTCTGCCTATCAAGTACCAGTTTAAATTACCTGAAATTGTGTTCCGACATTTTAAGATTCGCCTGCAAAAAGTCGAAACTCTGAAGGGGACAGGAGAACGGGTAATGGTAGGGGCGTATAGCAATACGCCCCTGCCCAACGCTCGCTATCGCTGTTCGTCTGTCCCCCCAGGCGAATCTTCTAACAGAAAGGGCAAAAACACACCAGATTTGTCCCTGCATCAGACAATCGCAAAAGCGCTGGACACAAGGGATATAAGGGGTGACTCTATAAAGCGGCTCCTAACCACCCCTAAGAGCTTTGCTTATCTAAAAATTAGTGAAGGGTGCAACAACAAATGCTCTTTTTGCACCATCCCTTCCATAAGGGGCCGGCTCAAATCCAGACCACTCGACCAGGTTATGCAGGAGGCTAAATTTATTCTGGACCAGGGAGCCAAGGAAATCATCCTTGTAGCGCAAGACAGCACTGCCTATGGACGCGATCTGGGCTACAAATATGGCCTCAGGACACTTTTAGACAAACTCTTATCCCTGTCCAGACTGAAGTGGCTCAGGATTATGTATCTCTATCCGGCCGGACTAAGCCAGAGTTTGCTCAAATTTTTAGCTGGTTGCGGGGAACCCTTTGTGCCTTATTTTGATCTCCCCTTGCAGCATGCCCATCCCCAGATATTAAAGTCCATGGGGCGACCCTTTGCCAGAAATCCTCAAGAAATCATTGATCGCATTCGCAATTATTTACCCGGGGCTGCCCTCCGTACCACCTTGATCGTGGGCTATCCAGGCGAGACAGATAAACACTTCCAGACCCTCTGCGATTTTGTAGAACGCAACTGCTTCCACCATCTCGGCGTATTCCCTTATTACCCTGAACAGGGCACAAAAGCGGCCACTCTTCCTTACCAGATTCCAGATAAGGAGAAAAAAATACGCCAGGATCTGATTATGAGAATGCAACAAAAAATTAGCGCCCGAATCCTGGCAGAATATGAAGGAGAAACCATTGATGTACTGGTGGACAGAGCACACCCTGAATGGCCGGGGCTGTTTGTTGGAAGAACCTGGTTCCAGGCCCCGGAAATTGATGGGGTGACCTACATCAGCGGCCCGGACGTCCATAGCGGGTCAATAGTTTCCGCCATCATCCACGAAGCCAAAACTTACGATCTGGTAGCGCTTGGCTGAAGAGGAGGTTAAAATACTCAACTTTCGGAGTTGAAAAAATGTTCAATATTTTCAGTCAGTTACAGAGTCGAATTCTCGGTGTATCCAGTTTTCAGGAAACGATCCGCATTGGCTTAAATCGCCAGAAAATCGTCTAAATCAACCGTGTTTTGGTCATTTGAGCATTAGAAAATTCGGATTTGTTTCGAATTTCGATATTCGGATTTCGGATTTCTCAACTTTCGGAACTCCGAAAGTTGAGTTAAAATACTTATTGCCATCTACCATCCTATCTGCTAGGACTCTGGAAAATTATTGTGTGTTAGGGGGTTTTTATGGAAAACACAAACAACATGGTGGAAACAAAACCTAATTTTGACATGGAGGTGAACTTTGAAGCTGAGCTAGAAAAATATTTGAACTCTGACTTTGATGAAGTTCAGGAAGGCTCCATCATTTCTGGTGAAGTTGTCAAGATCACACCAAATTACGTCCTTGTGGACGTCAGCTTCAAATCCGAAGGTCAAATTCCTGTGGAAGAATTTCAGGACAGCAATGGCAATCTGACAGTGCAGGAAGGCGACAAAGTGGATGTCTATGTGGTATCCAAAGATGAAATTGAGGGCGCTATTACCTTATCTTATGAGCGAGCCAGAAGATTTAAGCTCCTCGATGAGCTGGAAAAACTCATGGAAGAAAACGGCACCATCAGGGCACCCATCATAAGACGCATCAAAGGTGGATATCAGGTTGATTTAGGTGGCATAATTGCCTTTTTGCCTGGCTCACATGTCGATTTAAGACCGGTGCCAGATATGGACGCCCTGGTCGGCCAGGAATTTGATTTTCGTGTTCTCAAAATCAATCGCCGTCGGAGCAACATCATTGTCTCCCGTCGCGTGTTGCTGGAAGAAGAAAGGGAAAAGAAGCGCGAAGAGCTACTCTCTACCCTGGCTGAAGGTCAGGTAGTAAAAGGAAAGGTAAAAAATATCACTGAATATGGTGTATTCATTGATTTAGGCGGGGTTGACGGCTTACTACATATAACAGATATGTCCTGGAAAAGGATTAAGCACCCCAAAGAGATGGTCCAGCTCGGCGATGAGCTCGAATTAAAAGTAATTAGCTTTGACCCGAAAGAAAAAAAGGTTTCTCTGGGTCTGAAACAACTCGTTCCTGATCCGTGGGAAAATATTACAGAACGCTTTCCAGTAGGCACAAAACTAAAAGGAAAAGTTACTAATCTGGTGGACTACGGAGCATTCGTGGAATTGGGCGACGGAGTTGAAGGTCTGGTGCACATTTCAGAGATGTCCTGGACCAGGAAGCTGCGTCATCCTTCACAGATGGTCAAGGTTGGCGATGAAGTTGAGGTGGTCATTTTAGGTGTGGATGCAGAGCGCAAGCGTATCTCTCTGGGCATGAAGCAGGTAAATCCCAACCCCTGGGATATAGTGACTGAAAAATATCCTGAAGGTACAATCTTAGAGGCACCCATCAAAAACATCACTGAATTCGGCCTGTTTATCGGCATAGAAGATGGTATTGACGGTCTCATTCATGTCTCAGACATTTCCTGGACCAAAAAAATACGTCATCCTAAGGAATTGTATAAAGTTGGCGACATTGTCCGGGCCAAAGTTCTTACTGTAGATAAGGAAAATGAGAAATTCACATTGGGAATCAAGCAACTCACCGAAGATCCCTGGCTGGAAGTTCCTGATCGTTATCCAGTTGGAACTACTGTAATTGGAAAACTCACCAATATTACTGACTTCGGCCTGTTCGTTGAGGTAGAGGAAGGCATTGAAGGGCTGGTTCATGTCTCAGAAATGAGCCGTAAAAAAATCAAGAATCCCAAAGAAGTATTCCAGGAAGGTCAGGAAATTCGGGCCAAAGTCATCCATGTCAGTGCGGATGAAAGAAGGCTTGGACTTTCTATCAAGCAGTTCCAGGAAGAAGAAGAGAAAAAACGGGCACAGGATTTTAAAAACAAATCCAGCGCTGCTGCTGGAAGCAATCTGGGTGAACTTATTCGCCAGAAACTAGAACAGGATAATGGAGAACAAGCTTAAATTCAGTCAAAAACACCCATTGCTTTTTGGCTTTGGATTAATTTTAACGGCTGTGGTCCTGATTATCGGGGCCATGGCCGTTTTTTATTCTTATTTTAGTCCTTCAGGTTTAAGAAGTTTTTTTGCTACCAGAGTAGGGGTAGTCAATATTACTGGTCTCATCACCGACTCCAGAAAAATCACATCATGGATCAATCAGCTTCGCGACGATGACTCTATCGCTGGGGTAATAGTCCGCATTAACTCTCCTGGCGGCGTTGTTGGTCCGTCGCAGGAAATTTACTCTGCCCTAAAACGTTTAGCTAATAAGAAAAAGGTTGTGGTCTCAATGGGAGCGGTTGCAGCATCTGGAGGCTATTATATTGCCTGCGCAGCGCATAAAATTGTGGCTAACCCCGGGACATTAACAGCCAGTATTGGAGTCAAAGCACAACTTACCAATTTTGCTGAGTTAATGAAAAAAATAGGTATCAAAGAGCAGACAATTACCAGTGGTAAGCTCAAAAACGCAGGCACCCCTTTTCGTCCTTTAACTGATGAAGAAAAAAAATATTTTCAAACCCTGGTCAATGACCTTCACGCACAATTTGTAAATGATGTAGCTGCCAGCCGTCATATGGATATAAAGCAAGTGAAAAAACTGGCCGATGGCCGGGCCATGACCGGTCGTCAGGCCAAAGATGCCGGATTAGTGGATGAGCTGGGAGGATTTGACAAAGCTCTGGAGATATTACGCTCATTAGCCAGAATTAAAGGCAAAATTTCTCTGGTAGAAGGTCCGCCAGAAAAATTCTCTCTGGTAGAAAAAATTCTGGGTAAACTTACTTTCAAGGAACAAATTTTGGGTCCTCAATGGATATTTACTTATGAATGACACTCAAAGAATTATCGAGAAGGCAAAGCAAGGCTTAAGAATTTCTTTAAAGGAAGCCCTGCAACTTGTTAAGGCCGCATCCATTCATGAGCTGGGCCGTCTGGCCTATCAGATACGTACTAAATTATATGCTGATCAGGCCTTTTATGTCTATAATCAACATATTAATTATACCAATATCTGTCAGAATGCGTGCCGCTTCTGTGCATACAGCAAAAGGCCAGGCCAGGACGGTGCATACATCTATTCCATAGACCAGATAAAAGAAGCAATCAAAAGCCGCATCAATGAACCTATCCAGGAAGTCCATATTGTGGGCGGGTTAAACCCTGATCTGCCTTACTCATATTATTTAGAGCTGCTGAAAAGCATTAAAGAAATCCGGCCCGGCGTAAAAATAAAGGCCTTTACCGCTGTTGAAATAGCCTTTCTGGCGGACAAATACGACTTATCACCTGCCAGGGTACTCCAGGAATTACACGAAGCCGGCCTGGATGCCTTGCCAGGTGGCGGAGCCGAGGTATTTGATCCTCTTTTACGACAAAAACTCTGTCCTGAAAAAATATCCGGCCAAAAGTGGCTGAATATCCATAAAAAGGCCCATAATCTGGGCATTCCTACCAATTGCACCATGCTCTTCGGGCACATTGAAACCTGGGAAGACCGCTTACATCATCTTGAGTCTTTGCGCAATCTCCAGGATGAAACAGGTGGTTTTTTATGCTTTATTCCCCTGCCTTATCAGCCTGCAAATAACAATTTAAAGGCAGAGGGACCGGATGGCCTGGACTTTTTGCGCATGATAGCCATCTCCAGAATATTTCTGGACAATATCCCCCATATCAAGGCCTACTGGGTATTTGCGGGCATCAAGGCCGCGCAGTTGGCCCTGTGGTACGGCGCTGATGACTTTGACGGCACCATAGTTGAGGAAAAAATTGGTCATGCTGCTGGCGCTGACACACCCAGAGGCTTGACCATCAAGAACCTTTGTAAATTTATTGAAAAAGCAGGCTTCAGGCCTGTTCAAAGAGATACTTTTTTTAAAGTTCGAGCCTGAATCCGTGAACTTTTGTGATAACCCAAACCGCTGAACACTTTTTTAAGTTCGAGGTTAGTCTGAAATCAAAAAAATAATTGACTTTTGCCGGCCTGTGACATTAATTGGTTGTTAAAAATTTAACACACATAAGCCAGGGAGGAACAACAATGGAAACCGTTATTGAATTGTTGACCAATATGTCCCACAGCACAACCGAAGGGATGTTCGGAGTAGGCGCTATTTTCATTTATTTTATCGTTATTGTGGCTGTGTCCATTTACCGCATCAAAGAAGGACAAAAGGAAGGACATCATTAGATTTAAAGGAAGGAAGATAAGAAGTTGAGAAGTTAGGAAGCCTGGTGAATTATTCCTTGCAAAATCAGTAATTGAGTCGCCTACAAAACAAATTACCGCTTGCCCTGTTAATTAAAGTTGAGCTTATTCAACAGGGCAAGCGGGGACAGATGATGGACTTAAAAAAAATTAAATACACCTACCTGGTATCTTGGTCTGAAGATGATAATGAGTATGTTGGCCTATGTCTTGAATTTCCCAGCCTTAGCTGGTTAGCATCAACACCAGAAGAAGCTCTTACAGGCATTAGAAAAGTTGTTTCCGAAGTGATAAAAGATATTGAACAAAATAAAGAAAAATTTCCTGAACCTATTGACTGCAATGACTTCCTGAAAAATATCACAAAGACTACTCCTCATCAAAATCATTTGTTGCAGACAACCACTACGTTAAACCAACCACATTTTTAGGCTCGCCCCTGACAAAGGCCTCCATATTTTCTATCAATTGATCACCTAGATTACGCATGGCCTCCTCACTGGCCCAGGCAATATGGGGTGTGAGGATAAAATTAGGCAGGTTCAATTTCACCAATACGTTGTCCTGCGCTGGAGGCTCCATACTTAAAACATCAAAACCAGCACCAGCGATGACTCCCTCCTGTAAAGCCTGTGCCAGGGCCTCTTCATCAACAACGCCGCCACGGGCAGTATTAATGAGCAAGCTTGAGCGTTTCATCAACTTTAGTTCTGGCATGGAGATAAGTTTTCTGGTATCAGAAGTAAGTGGACAATGAAGGCTTAGAATATCGCTTTCTCTTAAAACTGTTTCAAATGGTACTCTGCCAGGACGAATTTGCGCACTGTTTTTGTGCTCTGCCAGAAGCACTTTCATGCCAAAGCTTAAGGCCAGTTTTTCAACAGCCCGGCCCAGTGCTCCATATCCAATGATTCCCAGAGTACTGCCGTGAATATCATGGATGGGATGGCTAAATAAACAAAACTGATCAGACTTGGACCATAATCCTGCGCGAATATCCTCCTGATAAGCGAGCAGATTGCGCCGTAAAGCCAGAATAAGCATAAATACATGTTCTGAGACTGCATCACAGGCATAATTGCGGATATTCGCCACAACAATCCCCCTTTCCTGGCAAAAGCCTATGTCTATATGGTCTGTGCCTGTTGCAGCAACAGCAATCATTTGCAGGTTGGGCAGCCTGGACAGGGTATCTTTACGCAGGGGGACTTTGTTGGTAATGGCAATATGGGCATTTTGAAGTCTGGCTACAACTTCGTCTTCCCCTGTCTGGTCAAATTCCTGCCAGTAGTGAGGGAAGGCAGGTCTTTTGAGGTCTATTTTTAAGGTAGAACGATCTAAAAACACTATGTTATATTGCATTGTTACCTCCTGAAAGATGGGTGCATCCGCCAGTAGCGGGATAGTCATTATCCGCCAGGATTGACTTACCGCTAAAGTACTTGCGTGACAGGGACAGGCGCTTGCGCCTGTCCCTGAAGTACGGTTGAAATTGGTGGTTACCCGCTACTGGCGGATGCACCCCAATTTACAAATGGCTGGGACAGGCTAGCGACTAATGATTTCAAACAGTTACAACTGTCACAACGCACGTTCGCCTGTCCCCGCACGGAAAAATTTACTTTTTCCAGGCGACTCCTCCTATACACTTTACAAGAATGAAAACATATATTTTAATCTATCATGATGGCTATAGCCACTTCTGAGGCAACGTTCATAGCCACCCCTGGCAATAGCCTCTCTTTCTTTATCATGTGTCAAATAGTAACGTACTTTTGCCAGAAGTTCTTCAGGCTTATCAATATCAAAAAACTCGGCTTCTTTTCCTTCTTCAAAAAGACGCAGGTGTTCTGATGTACGTTCAGCCAGCATAAAAGCTCGACAGGCAGGGATTTCCATGGAACGAGCTGTTTGTAAATCCCTATTAATTTTTCTCAAAAAACACAAATTTATCTTTGTTGCATTCAGAACTCTTGTATAATCTGTCAGATAAGCAGGCTTTTTTTCAAGAATAAGGCCAGGATGAGAGTGCATACATTCCCAGCCTATTCCCCACACCCTTACTTTTATGCCATTGCTGGCTAGATATAATATTTTATCTGCGCGATCCCTTTCATAAGAGCCTATAAATCCCACATCAGCACTCCATTTTTGTTTTTCTTCTTCGGTTAAACGTAAAGGTCTATGAGTGTATTTACAAAAGGCTTTATCTACAAAAACAACTTTTCTGGCACCAAGAGATGGCAATTCGTCTGGATTACAATTATAACTTTTGGTGGTATAAACAATATCATAATATGGCAGGGACTTTAAAAAATAGTGAGACCAATTGTGTCTAGCGTACATATCATCCTCAGAATAGAAAACTATTTTTATACTTTTATAAGTTTTTTTTATATACTTCAATGTTGAAGCGCGCAACATCAATGGCTTCTCACACCAGATAAGATCAATATCCAGAGCATGAACCATCTTGATAAGATTCTGATTAATACAAAATAAATCCAGTGGATAACCTGATTTATGAAATATTTTAATGGCTACTTGAGGAATCATTGCATAGCTTATGGTCGTAATACCTGGATAATAACCTACTGGAACATAGCTTAAGGGAAAGACATCATATCCAAGATCACACATGGCTCTGACACGCTGAAATGTACGTGTCATAAAATTCATATCACCCAGAAATAATATACGTTGCATCTGATGGCTCCTCTATATGATTCGCCTGCAAAAAATCCCTTTTTGCAGGCGACTCCTTTATAGGATAATCCATGATGAAGGAAGTATTTTTTCCCCTCCCCAGACTATATTGTTTGTAATATTTTTGCCAGGCGCAACAACAATCTTTCGATTATTTTTTGCCAGCCACGCACCCCACCAGCTAAATGTACTATCAGCGATAATTAAATGATTACATAATGTCATAAGCCATAAATCAGCATACGACTTTCTGACTGTATCATTATGATTTACTATTGTCAATTCTTTAAGATGTTCTGGCAAAAGCGTTCTGGCAAGGTTTACATCATCTGAAAACAAAAAAAAGTGTGGATCGCTAATATTAGCCATAATAAAATCAATAGCTTTCTCATAATAATCAATACGCATTGAATTTAGTTGTAATTTATCAAAAAATCTTACATGTACGGCTACTGAATTTACGCTGGAAATCATCTTTGCCAGTTTAACATTAGTTATATCTGTTGGAGGAATGATTTTCAGATCCTGTTGAATAACATTCTCAACATCCTTAAAATACTTCTCATTTTGCCAATAACCATCCAGATAAACGGTTCCTTTTATTTGTAATCTATAAATCCTCTCATCAAAATCAAATTGTTCCTCTTCAATATAATATCTCTGTTCCAGAGGCCTCCTGCTGTCAAACCATCTTAGCAACCTCCTCCTTAATGGAGCAAAAGGCTCTAATCGTTCATGCATTAAAGCCCGTCTTCCTTTTACGTTAAAATGGTCTAGCATAAAGGCTCGCTGAAAAGTATCTCTTTTAAACCCTGTAATATCATCTAAAACCAGTTCAGCATTATTCACCAATGACAGCCTTCGTGCCATGGCATAACAAAAAAGCTGGTTTCCTATTCCACCTTTGATGCGTACTATGACTTTTTTCATCGTAAATTTAACAGATTCAGAAATGATTCACCTGCAAAAAGTCGCTTTTTGCAGGCGAATCTGACTTAAGTCTGGAGAAGTTAATTTTTGACAGAATAATTAACCAGATACAATATAACAAACTAAATACCACCGCTGAAGCAACCACCCCTTTTACACCATACAAATAGGCTCCTGTCAAATTCAATGCTATTCCTGCCAGTGCTGTAATAATCTTTGGCGCAATCAATGAATGAGTCTTCGTTTGCATCAAGATATTGAGAGATATGGTTTGAGCTATGGCAAATATTCCACCGGCTAAAATCATCCAGGGTAAAAGATAGGAAATGCATAAATATTTTTGATCCACAAAAATTTTAAATATTCTAACGTGATAAATCCAGGTTAATACAAAGATTATACAAATTCCAGCAGCCATCAGCATTGCCAGTTTCATATTCAGTCCAGCCACTATTAACAGTCGATTTTTATCTGTTCCATCACCTGATTTCTGATAAAAAATTGGCTCCAGAAACTGCATTACTAACCCTGTCCCTCTTGAAATAAAAGAATATCCCAGTTGAAAAATTACAGCATATAAACCAACATCCCTTGTTGAGCTGAACCATTCCAGTGCCCAGCGATCCGATGCATGATAGGCCCAGGTAAAAATACCCCAGGTTGCAAAAGGCCATGAATATTGCCATATCTGATCCTGCCAGAGGTCATAATAACTGGAGTGGTTTTTTGCGTTTTTAAAAAAATATTTTTTACGAAAAAAATAAAATTGTGAAATAAAAACAGGAATCACTGCCAGTGAATAACCAAAGATTACCAGAGCACTCGATTGATTAAAACAGATAACTAATCCCGCAGCAAGTAAAAAACGCAGCCAGGTCTCAGTTCCTTCATGAAATGCAACCAGCAAGCGATGACGGGCAGCATTATGAATACCTGACAAAATGGAATTATAACCACCTAATATTGCCAGAAAAGCTGCTCCTGTAGCTAAAGCAAGCATTTTTGTCCAGCCAAAAACATACATTAGTGCTATTAATAACAATAAGACAAAAATAGAGTAAACAGTAGCACGGCTTATTAATTGCAATAAAGCAGCCCAATAATTACTTAAGTCATTCTTCTCCAATGCAGTTGCAAAAAATCGCATTGCGCCCTGACCAATTGGAGCAAATATAAATAAATGAATTAATGACACGAAAGTCATAGCTAGTGAGACCTGACCATAAATTGCTGGATCAAGCAAATGTGTTAAAATACGCAGACCAAATAACAAGGCTAATGTAATAGCAACATGTCCTATAAGAATCCAGATAAATTCTTTAGAAAGGTTACGTAATTTATCCATTATTGTAGTAAACATACTGAGTTATGAGTCGCCAGCAAAAATTGACTTTTTACAGATGAGCCTATTATTGCAAAATTTTTAAGACATTTTGCATAACCTCATCTGGAGAAATGCTCATAATACACTTTTTGCCATGCTCCTGACAAACGTCAAGTCCACATCCCCAGCATTCTGTCCTGTGATATATGACCTTGTGCCGTTTGCCATACGGAAACCAGACTTTTGGTTTATTACGAGCACTAAATATTGCTACACATGGCACTCCCATTGCTGCTGCAAGATGCATTGGACCACTATCATGTCCTATAAAAATATCAGCGTACTGAAGCGCAGCAGCACTTTCCCTGGGAGACAATCTACCACAAAAATTTATTTTATATCCATGCCAGTTGGCTGAAGCTTCCTCAGCAAGAGCAAATTCATTAGCAGCACCAATAAGCATCAGAGTATAGTCATTAAAACGTAAATATAGCTTGGCAATTAAATTTTTCCAGTTTATTAAACCCCAATTCTTTACCTCAACTTTTGCGCCAACGCAACAGGCAATAAAAGGTGGTCTTAAACCAGCATCCAGTAGTATCTTTTTAACCCGATTTTTCTCTGCTTCACTCAAACAAAGAGACCAGTTATCAGGATCATCAAGGCGTGCATCACCCAGGTTAGAAAGGCATCTTGCCAGTCGCTTTGCCTCATATTCATAGCATTGCTGATCAGGAAGCCATTGATTGCTAAAAAGCTTTTCTTGATAAGGCACTCCGATTAATTTTT
>OFBB01000078.1_pt1 | contig 14875 bp, 15 predicted proteins | sample 1520401 | NCBI WGS metagenome assembly OFBB01 (sample SAMEA3696446, study PRJEB22514) | metagenome | biome: water; feature: marine; material: hydrothermal vent | place: Pacific Ocean | collected 2014-08-12 | depth 1521 m | reverse complement strand
AGCGGGAAAGTCATTATCTGCCAGAATTGACTTTCCGCAAATGTCTAAGCGTGGCAGGGACAGGCGCTTGCGCCTGTCCCTGAAGTATTGAAGTATGGTTGAAATTGGTGGTTTCCCGCTACCAGCGGATGCACCCATTACAGCTTGCGAGGACAGGCGAACGGGTAATGATTTCAAATAGCTACAACCGCCACAATTCTCATTCGCCGGTCCCCGCACGAAACAATTTACTTTTTGCAGGCGGCTTATGCAATTGCCGTTTCTTTGTATGCTCTTTTTAAGGCAGCAAAATTCTTTGGCCCAAGTTTAGACCCAAACCTCTCCTCAATTGCTCCTTGCAAATCTTCTACTTCTAGAACATTCGCGGCCTTAAGCAAAGCACCAAGCATTGTCGTATTGGTAATGGGAACTCCAAGTTCCTCCAGGGCAATCCTGGTTGCATCCACCTGAGCAACTTTTGGAAATCCATATTTATCCTTAATTGCCTGCGCGGATTCCGATGAATTAACCACAACCAGGCCGTCACTTTTTAGCCCCTCCGCGACATTACCGATATCCAGTAAGCTTGGATCCAAAACAAGGACTATATCTGGCTCGTAAATTTTTTCCCTGAGTTTTATTCTCTCATCAGAAACACGAACAAAGGCCTGCACAGGTGCTCCTCTTCGTTCAGGACCAAAACTGGGAAAAGCCTGGGCAAATTTGCCTTTCTCTATAGCTCCCCTGGCCAGAAGTTCAGCCGAGGTTACTCCTCCCTGTCCACCACGTCCATGAATCCTTGTCTCAATCATAACCTCTCCTCCGCTATTTTCGGTTTAGTAACTTCTCAAAAAGCCGGCAGACAAATTTGACTCGCTAAGTACCTGATCTCTGGGCCTGTCCACAGATACATAATTCTTGCCTGATCCTTTTGAGAAGTTACGTTTGTTTTTAAAAACTCTGTCGCCAATTAAGAGATTGACGCAGGGTTTCTTTGTCAATGTATTTTAATTCCGCTCCCAGAGGGATTCCCTGGGCCAGCCTGGTTATCTTCACACCGGGAAATTCCTTCTGCATCATATTCTTAATATAAGAGGCTGTAGCTTCTGCTTCCATAGTTGTTCCCAGTGCCAGAATTACCTCCTTCACCTGCCCCTCGCCAAGCCTGGCCCGTAACTTTTCCAGCTCCAGGCTATGCGGTTCAACCCCATCCAGGGGAGATATAAGCCCACCTAAAACCAGATACTTGCCTTTAAAAAAACCAGCATCCTCCATAACCAGCAGGGAATCCCACTCCGCCACCAGACATAATTTTTCATCGTCACGCAAAGGATCAGCACAAATTTTACATGGGTCATGGTCTGAAAGGCTCGCACATCTGGAACAAATACATAAAGCATCCCTTAAATTATAAATAGACTGTCCCAGATTCTGTGCCTTTTCTTTTGGCCAGGCCAGGATAGTCATAGCCATACGCAAAGCACTTTTTGGTCCCACACCAGGCAAGGCAGACAACTGGTCCACAACCAGTTGCAATGGCTTAGGCAGGTTGGACACCTTTCCCTCCACTCGTCTCGCAAATCTTACGCGTCACACCTATCCTAAAACAGTCCTGGAATCTTTAACCCTCCGGTAAGTTGAGCCATCTCTGACTGAACCATATCTTTGGCTTTTTTCAAGGCCTCATTGGTAGCAGCCAAAACCAAATCCTGAAGCATCTCCACATCATCTGGATCCACTACATTGGGATCAATCCTGACTTCTACAATCTCCTGACCGCCAGTTGCCTTGACCGTGACCATGCCTCCTCCAGCCGAAGCTTCTACAATCTTTTTAGACAGCTCTTCCTGCATCTTCATCATCTTTTTCTGCATCATCTGAGCCTGACGGATTAAATCATTCATTATTTCCCTCCACTTGTTAATTATTACCCTTAAATCTTATATCCACAATACGAGCATTAAACTCGTTCATTACCTTTTGCACCACAGGATGTTGTTTTACCTTTTCTTTCAATTCAGAAATAGTAGGCCGATTTTCAGAACCTGAACCATCATTTTTGAAATTTAAAGTTTTTTTTTCCGTATCTTGCCAAATACCAGACTCTTTTAAAACTCTGGCCGATGATACAGCTAAGTTATCTGAGGGTTGCTGAGCGCTGCCTGGGCCTCCCACATCTTTGCCTGACCCTGCTGGTATTGATTGCGCGTGCCTGGCAGATGCTGAAGCTTGCGACGGAATTGGCTGTGAAATTCCTTGTCTGGAAACAGACTGTCTAACATCGCCTTTACTATTTAAAACACCGTTTAATTCTCCACGAGCAACTGACAAAAGCTCTGGTAAATAAGCCAGATTTAAAAGCAAAAGCTCAAGGGCAAGTCCTGGTTCAAGACTTTTTAGCACGGTCTTTTGTGCTTCCAGAACCATCTGCCAGCTAGCATGAATTCTGGACAAAGGAAACTTCTGTGCCCACTTATTCCACGCATCCAGCTCCTCTTCAGGAAGCTCAATAATCTTTTTGGCCTGCTGGCCCGCCCTGGCCAATAAAAATAAATTGCGCCAGCACATGGCAAACTCACGCAAAAAAAAGCCTAAATCCAGACCCTGATTTTGCAAATCCTGAACAATATGATTTAATGATACCAGGTCCTGATTATAAATAGCCTCAATGGCCTGAAAGAAAAATTCCTGACCAGCAAGGCCAAGGACGTTTCTCACATCCTTAGCAGTAAACTTTTTCTCACCCAGGGCCAATACCTGCGCCAGCAAAGACATACTATCCCGGACACTGCCTGCGCCCCGGCGGGCAATAAGAGCTAATGCCTGAGGCTCATAGTCAACCTTTTCTGCTTCAAGAACCGATTGCAAATGACTGATCAGCTCATTTTGGGGAATCCTTTTAAACACATAGTGCTGACAACGGCTGATAATGGTGATGGGAAACTTCTCCGGCTCTGTGGTAGCCATGATAAACACGCAGTGTTTGGGCGGCTCTTCCAGTGTCTTGAGCAAGGCATTGAATGCAGACTTGGAAAGCATGTGGGCTTCATCAATAATAACCACTTTATACCGGCAACTAAGGGGAGCATAAGCCACTTCTTCCCTGAGTTTACGCACATTATCCACGCCAGTGTGGGAAGCACCATCAATTTCCATAACATCTGTTGCCGCACCCTTTGTAATCTGAACACAATGGGCACACCTATTACAAGGCTCAGGTGCTGGCCCATGCTCACAATTTATTGCTTTGGCCAGAATACGGGCAATAGTAGTTTTCCCAACTCCCCTGGTACCGCTAAACAAATAAGCAGGTGCTATTTTATCTTCAGCGGCTGCACGGGACAAAATGGACTTGATATAATCCTGTCCCACCACCTGGGAGAAGGTCTGAGGCCTGTATCTGGCAGTCAGACTGACCTTGGCCATTTATCTAAAGCTCATAAGAAGTTAGCCACCCGGCATATTTTAAATTTTCACCATGAACAATTTTAAAATATTCGCTCTGCAGGAGCATAGTCACAGGCCCGGCCTTGCCAGGTCCTATCACCCGACGATCAACTTCCCGAATGGGTGTTACTTCAGCTGCTGTACCACAGAAAAATGCCTCGTCAGCGGCGTAAAGCTCATCTCGAGGGAACCTTTGTTCAACAACCTCATATCCCATGTCTCTGGCCAGAGTAATTAAAGTGTCCCTGGTAATCCCTCCCAGAATAGAGCCAGGAGGCGGGGTCTTTAGCCTGCTCTTTTTGACAATAAAAATATTTTCACCCGTGGCTTCGGCCACATATCCATCCACGTCCAGCATCAGTGCCTCATCATAACCATCAGCCACGGCCTCCATTTTCGCCAGAACAGAATTTACATAATTGCCTGCAACTTTAGCCTTAGTCATCATAACATTGACATGATGCCTGGTAAAACTGGAAGTTTTAATGCGGATACCCTTTTGCAGTGCTTCCTCTCCTAAGTAGGCACCCCAGGGCCAGACAGCAATGATTACCCGAACAGGGTTGTTGCCAGGATGCACTCCCATGGCCCCTTCACCAATAAACGCCAGAGGGCGGATATAACCCTGCTCCAATTTATTCACCTTTAAAGTTTCCAGTATGGCATTAAAAATCTCATCCCTGTTAAAGGGAATCTTCATTTCCACTGCTTTGGCTGAATCAAATAATCGATCCACATGCTCTTTGAGACGAAAAACTGCCGAAGTGCCATCTGAGCACTTGTAACAGCGAATACCTTCAAACACGGCCACGCCATAGTGCAAAGTATGGGTAAGTACATGCACATTGGCCTCATCCCAGGGGACCAGTTGGCCATCAAACCAGATTCTATCGGCCTTTTGAACCATATACCCTCCTTATTTATCTCTAAAATACATCCTTATTGGCGTCATATTCAAACCAAAAAGCTTTCTTATCTGCCGTTCCAGATAGCGGGCATAGGATGGTTTGATCAAATTCTTATTGTTCACAAAAAAAACAAACTCCGGCGGACATATATCAGCCTGTGTCATGTAATAAAATTTGGCACGCTTGCCTTTAACCAGAGGTGGCTGATGTCTATATGTCGCTTCTTTGATTAATCTATTTAATAGCCCTGTAGTTACTCTTTTTTGCGACTGCTCCCACAAATTTTCGGCCAATGGCAAAAGGCTTCCAAGACCGGCCCTGGAAATAGTTGAAGTATAAACTATGGGAACGTGGCTGCAAAATTTTAACTCCTGTCTAAAATATTCCTTTAACTGAGGGAGTTTGGGCCGCGGGATAAGATCAATTTTATTGACGACCACAATAAAGGGGGTCTTTTCCCGATCCAGAAAAGAAAGCAATTTTTTGTCCTGAGCCAATACCCCTTCAAGTCCATCCAGCAGCAAAAAGACCACCTGCGCCCTTTTGCTGCTCATAAGTGACTTCAAAACACTGAATCGTTCCAGAGAATCTTTAATCCGCCTTTTTTTACGCACACCAGCAGTATCCACAAAGGTATAAAGCTTGCCGTCTTTTTCCAGAGTGACATCCACGCTATCTCTGGTTGTACCTGCCACAGGACTGACAATAAGTCTGTTTTCTCCCACCAGAGCATTAATCATGGAAGATTTACCCACATTGGGGCGACCAAGTAAGCAAAGACGAAGAGCAGGAGAAGACTCCTGAAGATCCTCCTCTGATTCAAGCAGCGGCAATTTGGCCCTGATATCTTCCAGAAGTTCTGAAATATTATGACCATGCGCTGCTGACACCGGGGTCAAATCAAACCCCAGGGCATAGAATTCAGATGCTAATACATCTTTTTTTTCCAGCCCATCCACCTTATTTACCACCAGGTGAACAGGCCTGTTACTCTGCCTGAGCATGTCAGCCAGTTGCTCATCCAGGGGATTTATTCCTTCCCGCCCATCCACTACCAACAAAACCAAATCTGCCGATTCAATGGCCTCCTGAGCCTGAAGCAAAATTTCCTTTTCTATCTCATCTTCCGTGTCCAGCAAAAGACCGCCAGTATCCACCAGGGCAAATGGTGCCCCGCCTTTTCGCACCTCACCATAGATGCGATCACGGGTCACACCAGGCCGGTCATGGGTCAGGGCCTTATTCTTACCAATCAGGCGATTAAAAAGAGTGGATTTGCCCACATTGGGGCGACCAGCAATAACTACCAGAGGAAGCATTTTACGAGCCAAGCCTTGATGCTATTTCCTCGGCAACCTTTTCTCCTGACAATAACATCCCACCAAAAATTGGCCCCATCCTATAAGAACCAAAACTGGCATTGGCTGCCATTCCACATACATACACGCCAGGAAACACTTCGCGAGTGTTTTTTACAGTGTTGCTTTCTGCAACCTCAGCCCACATTGACTGCTCTCCTTCAATTTTACCTGATGGGGTCAACAATTTTAAATCATTTTTGCGCACTAATGTACGAAGCAACTCAGTATCATGGCCAGTAGCCTCAATGACAAATCTGGAATGAATAACCAGGGGATCAACATGCAAGCCAGCAATTTCTACAGGACTTGAATTTATAACCAGGCCACAAACCCTTTTCTGGCCATTTTCTTCTCTCACCACTACATCTTCAGCGCTCATACAGTTAAACACCCTTGTTCCGGCAAGACAGGCCTTTGAGGCCAGCGTGGTTGTGGCTGCCACAGCATCAACCGTATAATAACCAGGCTTAAATTCTTCCAGTGAAAGCCCTATTTCTTCCAGAATGCGCTTACCCTCTTCCTGGACAACTATATAATTAAAGGTCATTCCTCCGCCCCACATACCGCCGCCAATGGACAGCTTGCGTTCAAAAATCGCTACCTTAAATCCCTGTGAGGCCAGTTTATAAGCTGCGGTCAGACCTGAAGGGCCAGCTCCGACAATAGCCACATCCAGATTCAGAGAGTCTCTGAGTTTGTCAAAATATTTAGTCATAATAGCTTCACTAACTATTCTCTCGTCTAAGGCCATATTTCCTCCTGCATATTGATTTTTTTATCATTTCAACTCAACTTTCGGAGTTACCCGAAAGCACATTTTCTTCCATGCTGTACAAAGATTTGGACACGTCTAAAGCTCGCTTTCGGGCTGTGCATAAACTGGGTCAGTTGGACAATGTTACTTTTGTCTTTTAACATATTTTAGTAGCATCTCGAAAATCACGTTGTGTAAATGCCGTATGCACAGCTTTTCCGAAAGCTTCGCTAAGACGTGTTGTCCAAATCGTTTGTAATGCATGTCAGAAAACGTGCTTTCTAAAAAGGCTGTAATATCAATAGGTTAAGAAAGCCAGAAAGTTGAGTCATTTTTTAAAACAATATGGTGACCTAAAAATTCCTTCCTCAGTTATAATAGCGCTTATTAACCCGGCTGGAGTTATATCAAAGGCATAATTAAAAACCTCCACCCCCGGCGGAACAACAGGTTGACCATTGATATGAGTTACTTCACCAGCAGGCCTTTCCTCAATGGGAATATCCTCACCGGTTGGAGTGTCAGGGTCAATGGTGGACATGGGCGCTGCCACATAAAAGGGAATATTGTGTGCTCTGGCCAGAAGAGCTACTCCATAAGTGCCAATCTTATTGGCAACATCGCCGTTTCTGGCAATGCGGTCCGCTCCCACTATCACCCTGTGCACCAGACCTTTACGCATAAGCAAAGCCGCTGCATTATCGCAAGCCACCTTAACCGGAATACCATCTTGCTTGAGTTCATAGGCTGTAAGCCTTGCCCCCTGCAAAAAAGGCCTGGTCTCATTGGCAATAACCTCAATTTTTTTGCCAGCCTCTATAGCTGCCCGAATAACACCCAGGGCTGTGCCGTATCCACCTGTAGCCAGGCTGCCGGCATTGCAATGGGTCATTACCACATCTCCATCTTCCAGCAACTCAGCCCCAAACTGACCCATTTTTTTATTAATCTCAATGTCCTTGAGTAGTAGTTTTTGTGCTTCATCAAGCCATAACTTTGCCAGTTCCTGAGCAGATGAAACATTTTGATCTTCCCACTTTTTACGCATCCATTCCACTGCCCAGGCCAGATTCACTGCTGTGGGCCTGGCACTGGATAACTTTTTTAAACCAGCTTCTATCCCGGACATCCATTGTGCCTTGTCAGATACTTCTTGAGCCAGCAAATAACAACCAAAAGCTGCTGTCACCCCAATGGCTGGTGCACCACGGACAACCATTTCCCTCAAGGCATAAATGACATCATCTAGCCTGGCGCAGACAAACCACTCCTCTTTTAAAGGCAAATAACGCTGATCCAGCAATTTTAAATGTTTTTTTTCTTCATCAAACACAATATGGTTCATAATAAATTATCCTTCATACATTACACATAAACAACTTCAGACAAAATTTGTTGTCCTATATACTTTTTTAACGACTTTTTACTGACAAGATCAACCTGACGCCCCAGAATATCAGACAAATGTTGTTCCAACTCAACAAATTGAAAAAAATCTATTGCCCCGTCAAAATCAACTAAAATATCTAAATCGCTTGCAGTAGTGTTCTCACCTCGAACAAAAGAGCCAAAAACTCCCAGCTCTTTCACACAATACTCATGTCGTAACTCTTTTTTTAATCCTTTCAAAATTTGCAATATCTGATTTAACTTCATCCTATCCTAACTTTTCCTTTAAAATCTTGTTCACCAAACCTGGATTGGCCTGACCTTTTGTCCTTTTCATCACCTGACCAACAAAAAAACCAAGCAGTTTGGTCTGACCATTTTTATATCTTTCAACTTCTTTCGGTAAATCCGCCAATACCTCTTCCACAACCTGCTCCAGGGCACTGCTATCGGAGATCTGCACCATGCCCCTGGCCCGAACATACTCTTCCGGGTCCTGACCAGTGTTAAAAATTTCAGAAAAAATGCTCTTTCCAATTTTACCACTAATCAAACCATCATCTATTATTTTAATCAGTTTGGCCAGATTCTCTGGCCTGAATTTACTCTGGCCAATCTTTATTCTGGCCTCGTTCAGTTCACGTAAAACTTCGCTCAGCATCCAGTTACTGACCTTTTTGGGCTGGTTATATATTTTGACTGTCTGCTCAAAAAAATCAGCCAGGTCCTTTTCTGCTGTCAACACTTCAGCATCATACACCGGCAAACCATACTGCCGAATAAATCTCTGTAATTTATCAGCAGGGAGTTCTGGCAACTCCTTGCGCCACTGTTCTATCCATTCACTTTTTAACACCAATGGCACAAGATCAGGATCAGGAAAATAACGGTAATCATGGGCCTCTTCTTTACCACGCATGGGCCTGGTAATATTTTTATCCGCATCATAGAGCCTGGTTTCCTGAACCACTTCCTCACCATCTTCTACCAGATCAATCTGACGCTCTATTTCATACTCTAACGCCCGCTGCACATGACGAAATGAGTTCATATTTTTAAGTTCGGTCCTGGTCCCGAACTCTTTCTGCCCTCTGGGCCGAATAGAGATATTGGCGTCACACCTGAAGCTTCCCTCTTCCATGTTGCCATCGCAAATTTCTAAATAAACCAGAATACTACGCAGGGCCTTTAAATAAGCCACTGCTTCTTCCGGGCTGCGAATGTCCGGTTCAGAAACAATCTCAATTAAAGGCACTCCAGTACGATTTAAGTCAACATAACTCACATTTTCCGCTGCTGAATGCACAGACTTGCCAGCATCTTCTTCCATATGAATCCTGGTAATGCCTATTTTCTTCTCCTTTCCACCCACCTGAATTGTTATATAACCATGCTCAGCAACAGGCAGTTCATATTGCGAGATTTGATAACCTTTGGGCAAATCAGGATAAAAATAGTTCTTGCGGGCAAAAATCGACTTCTGGTTTATCTTACAATTTACAGCCAGTGCCATTTTTACGGCATATTCAACTGCCCTTTTGTTAAGTACTGGCAAAACCCCTGGCATACCCATACACACAGGACAGGTATTTTCATTGGGCTCCCGGCCAAACTCCGTAGAACACGAACAAAAAATTTTACTCTTGGTTTTCAACTGGGCATGGACTTCCAGCCCAATTACACTCTCATATTCAGGCATTTATACACTCCTTTTTTAAAGTATGAAGGATGAAGGATGAAGGATGAAAAAAATATAAGTAGATATGTAAATTCAGTAGATAATTCATTAACCAGATTGCAAATTGTCATTTTTTTACATATTTCCTGCTTCATCCCTTTTTCTACCTCTTACTTCCGTCCACCACCAATCCATTTCATCCTTCATCCTTCATACTTCATCCTTCAATTTTCATCCTTTCTTCCATATATCTCTGGATTAAGGCCTGGATCATTATACATCTTAAATTGAAAATAGACCTTTGGTCTTTTTTTACCCTGAGCATATTCATCAAGTAACTCAAGAATGCTTTGCTCCAGATCTTTATGCTGTTCCCACAAAGTAGCAAGTTTTTCCCGGCAACGGGCAATATGCTCTTCATCAACGTCCTCGCGCTGTGTCTGCTCCTGCATGTGATAAATTTTCAAACTCAAAATGGACATCCTATCAAGGGCCGAACCAATAGTCTCAGTATTATATTTTGCTGGCGCATTTTCCGGCAAAAAAGGCTCAATCCGCTGGACCAGCCAGGCATCCATCTTTTCAATAAGATCATTGCGCTTTTGATTTAAACTATCAATTTCTCTTTTACAGTTAGCTATAACCTGCGCACTAACGTCTGTCCTTCTGGCCTTATCTTCCACATGCCACAATTTAAAATTGCACAGGTGCTGGGCCAGAACTATATCTATTAAATCTTCATAAGCATCCAGCTTAGCTGGTTTTAAGTCCGGTTCTCTCTGGTGCCACTCATGAACTTTTTCAAGCTGCAATCTAAGGCATTTTTTTAACAAATCTTTTAAATCTTCGAACATACGTCAGATTACTTTTTTCTCACCATTAAAAATATCCTTGCCCTGTGCTTGAGATGACCGGCCACATACTCTGCCTGGCTGCCTGAGCCACAAAAAAGGTCAAAATGATTGCCATTAATAGCTCCTCCTCTATCCTGCGCCAGGACCAGTCCGGTAATTTTTTTATTTTGCCCTTCAGCTATGGGAATCCGGGCATCCATAAAAAGAACCGAACCCAGCGGAGCCAAATCTGAATCACTAGCCACACTTACCCACGGCGTCAATGGTTGCCCCATACTCCCCAATGGACCATTGTCAGCCAGACGAAAAAAAACATAACTGGGATTGCCAAACAAAAGCTCATCAACACTCTCAGGATGCTCCCTGAGCACACGTTTTATAGAGTCCATACTCACATCTTCCAGCTTCAAATATCCCTTATCAACCAGTATCCGGCCCAATGAAACATATTGACGTCCATTTTTGCCTGCATACAAAATATGCTTGATTCTTCCATCTGGCAAAACCAGCCGTCCTGAACCCTGGATTTGCAGAAAAAAAAGAGCTATCTTATCTTTGACCCAGGCAATCTCCAATCCTTTTCCAGCCAGAGCACCCTGTCCATCTATCTCTTTTCTGGAATAATACGGTTTTATCTGACCATCAGCCAGACGATAAATCAATCTCTGTCCTTTCCAGCGGGGATGAAATTTTCCCAGATCAGCTATTTTTAAATCCCGCGGTCTTTTATATATAGGATATGGGTACTCAGGAGAAGGTTCAAGCGAACCTTCCAGCCAGGGCTCATAGTAGCCTGTAAGCAAAATATCCGGTCTTAACTCATAAAAATCAAAAAAGTTACTTATAATCCCTGGATCCTGATCCAGACGTGGCAAAAGTTCAAGAAGAAGTTCCAGTGTCTCCTGCAAATCCTGCCAGGTAAGGGTCAGCTCTGGCCGTTTTAAAGCTATTTTCTGGCTATTCTTCCGACGCACAAACTTCAAGCTTCTTTGAATGGCTGGCTTGAGATCCTGCCAGATATTAAGCCCCTGCCCCTCTGGCAAACGAGGCCAGAGAGAGATTATTGTTTTGTCCCCTGTCCGCTTATAATACGGTTTCTCTGGCGCTTTCGGAGCACAGCTCAAAATCAAGATCAAAAAAAGGCACAGGGCAAAAATTCTCATTGACCTACCTTTCAATATTTGTATCAAAAAATTTACCAACCCCATATTCACGGCGGCGGAAAAACTTTTCCGGGCTAGGCCCAATAATCTGCATTTCAGGATACTTGCGTTGTTCTTCCAGGGCAATCTGCATTTCTTTAGTACAGCCAGTGGAAAATGTAGCGTCTTTGCCAGCCCAGATAGGCGGCACTTTTTGGCCCATAAGCTCAAAACTCTTTTCTATGTCAGCTACAGTCTGAAACCTCCACACATCAATTAACCCGCTGCGCTGAACAATCTCCCACATATACATCAGGTCATCCCCATCCAGGCCCGGCTCAAAATGTTCGGCTGGATTGATAATAAATGTACCCTCCAGACGCGAACGCAAATAATTAATAAAGGTATTAATGACCTTAATGGCTACTTTTGTCTGACCCGGAATACTGCCAACAATAGCACTATAAAACATAACCTTTTGGCCTTCAGCCTTAGCCTGTCTCATCTGGCGTTTAATCCTTTCAGCCTTGGCCAGAATCTCCTTTTCTGTAACTTTACGCACGCGTGGACTTTTCTCTTTAAAAGCAAAATGCAGCTGGCCATTCTCGTCTCTATAAAAAGCAAGAATATCTCGCGTAAATTTATGAGAAGTCATGATAAGACGACGGTAATTGCCTTTGCCCTTGGCTATAATCAGGTCTGATTCCTTCCAGGCCCGCGCAAAGGTTACGCTGGTGCGGCACAAATTTAATTTTTCTCTGGTCCCATCCGAAATTACTACAAGATCATGTTCTCTGAGGGTCTTAAGAAGGTCTTTTTTAGAAATCTGGTGGTTCTCCAGAAAACAGGCTCCCTTTAATTCTTCTGCCAGAACAGGATCGTTTTCATAATCCCAATATATTGGGTAATCATAGTAAAATCCTTCTTTTAAGGCTAAAATGACTTTATGTCCCTGGCGAATTAAGGATCTGATAATCATAATGTCAAAGACAATCCCACCAGCACTCTCAGGCAGATACAATATCTTCAGTTCTATTTTTAATTCCGGCCCCATAAGCTTTGTCATCACCTGATCAAATTCATCCCGGACTTTTGCCAGTTCATCATTAACCTGGCTGGATTGCGGGACAAAATGTTCGGTTTTCCAGATATCATCCCATGTTGAAAGACAGAAAAGCCTTTTCAATTCCAGAAGATCCAGTTCCCATCTCAAATCCTGAATACGCTGACACCCCATAGTCGAAGAGGGACAGGCGCTTAAAAAACGGTTAAGAAATGGACTTTCAATTACTCTTTTGGCCCTTTTATTAAATTCCCTTTTCCTGGCCTCAAATGGGTCATGCTGTGCAGTTTGATTAAGAAAAATTGTCAAAAGCCTCTTTATCAATCTGGAGGGGATAATAAAAGGTGATTTAGTAGTCTTTTGAAACTTATGCCGGCATAATGCCAGAACCTTTTTTTTAGTATATTCATCACCAGTAAAATCTTTGATCAGAGTCACAAGCTGGCGCCACTTGGAACGATATTCCAGCCGCAGGTCATCTGTCATTTTTGAATTTAAAAGAGTTTTAAGCATCCAGTCAGAACAGGGAGCAAAAACCTGATTTTCATCCAGATCCACCATAAAACGCAGCTGTTCCGGGGATGCATTCTCCTGTGGGTTGGCCAGATGCTCAATATTGTTTTCGGTCATGAAATGAAGCAACCAGGCATCAAGATAAGGACTTCGGCCATAGTAGAGATCAAGTACCGATGAAATCCTGGGTAATTTGTTGGGCAAGGCCTACCCCCCTGTTTAAAAATTTTCTTTGAACCAGCTTTTGGACAAAATTCAATCCTTCCGGGCTGATCAACTTAAATTTCTTTTCTGATCTTTTTAATTCCACAACATCACCAAAATTCAGGCTGTATCCTGCCTGACCGTCAACAGTTAGCATTACTTCTGCACTCCTGTCCTGAATGGTGACCTGAGCCTTTTCATAGCCAGGCAAAACCAGAGGTCTAAAATTTTGCAAAAAAGGACAAATCGGAGTGACAACAAAGGCATCAATCTCTGGATGAACTAAAGGCCCGCCGGCTGAAACAGAATATGCCGTAGAACCAGTTGGAGTCGCAAAAATCAGCCCATCAGCCCGAATATTCTTAATTTTTTGCCCACCTAACGTCATATCCAGTCTGACCAGTCTGGCCAAACCTCCCCGATGAATGACCAGATCATTTATTGCCTGACCTTCTTTTATTACTTTCCCCTGACGAATTATCTTGAAACTTAAAATCAAACGCTCAGAAACACAATAATTTCCGCCTAGAATGGCTCCTAATTCTTCTTGCCAATTAAGTGGCGAAATTTCGGCTAAAAAACCAACCTGGCCCAGATTAATACCCAAAAAAGGCACATCAGGGCAGGTGATTTTCCTGGCCACACTTAGAATGGTTCCATCCCCTCCCAGGACACAAATCATATCCGGCTTTAACGAACCTATATCAATTATAGTGCTATGGACTTGATTATCCAACGTCCAGGACTTAATATCTCTAAGCGCCAGCCAGGCTTCTATTTGCGAAGCCAAAGTGGCAGCCTCTCCATTTCCGGCCTTGGTAACAATGGCAATATTTTTAAAATGATTACGCATAGTGGAAGTCTAGCTAAACAAGCTCCATCATTCAAGAAAAATCCCCTAAAGTTTTTTTCTAACTGGTCGATATAGACGATAGAAAGAGAAAAATTATGACTGTCAACTCCTTTCTTGTCAAAAACATCATCCGCGTCTATGATCGCCAATTGACCAATGGACGCAGAATAGCCAGACTAAAAAAATATATACAGGAGTCTGGACAGGGAGATTCTGTATCCATCTCCAGGGAGGCAAAAAGACGGCAGATGGTGGAAAGGGTGGCAAGAGAAATTATTGACAATCTTATTACATCTGGCAGTAATAATCCCATTGTGCTGGAAATAAAAGAAGAGCTGGAAAAGGAGTTCGATCAGGAATTTATTTTTCACTACCCACCTTCAGGAGAAGAGATGCAAATATTGAAGCAGGATTCTCAAGGCCTGGTGGAATTAAAACCTGATGAAAAAAAAGCCGTGCTCAACAAATTATGGGAAATCACTTTAAACAAAGTCAATGAAACCATGTTATAGGGAGCAATTTATGGAGATTAAATCCGTTTTAACGGGAATTCAGACTTATAAGCAGACTGAAATTGAAAAGAACAAAACATCTCAGGCCAGGGAACAAACCGCATCCGATACAGGGGATAAAGTTACTTTCTCATCCACGGCCAAACTTTACCAGGAAGGTTTAAAGGTCGCCAAACAAAGCCCTGAAGTACGCCAGGAAAAGATTCAAGAGTTAAAAG
>OFBB01000077.1_pt1 | contig 15029 bp, 14 predicted proteins | sample 1520401 | NCBI WGS metagenome assembly OFBB01 (sample SAMEA3696446, study PRJEB22514) | metagenome | biome: water; feature: marine; material: hydrothermal vent | place: Pacific Ocean | collected 2014-08-12 | depth 1521 m | reverse complement strand
TTTAACTCCTTTTTGATATTTTTTAACAAAACTTCAAGTTTTTGAAGAATTGCCTCAGCCGTATTTATATCTATTCTTGATAAGCCCTCAATATAGCTTTTTATATTCTTTAAATCAAAAATATTACCAGCAGGAAGTACATAAATATTCCCTTCACCACTAAATCTTTTTGAAACCTTAAGATAATAGTTATTAAAATCCAGTTCTTTTTTTGTTGCTTGCAAATCCAACAGGTATTCTATAATACCGTTTTTTGGATTTTTTTCAAAATCAATATCAAAAAAGTTTATAATCCCTGGAGCTTCAAAATCAAAATCTAAAATAACTACATTTTTTTTCTTAACATTTGAATAATAACTTGCAAAAGCAATCAAACTTGAAGTTCTTCCAACACCACCTTTATAACTATAAAATGATATAATTGGTATCCCTATATCAATTTTTTTATTAAAGGTGAAGCTATCGTATCGTTTTTTAAATGACCAATCAATGGAATTATCTAAATATTTTTGCAAATATTTATCATTTTCAAAATCATTCTTTTCAATAATTTCATCTATAAACAATTCAACATCACACTTAAAATTTTTTATTTTTTCAATTATATTAGTATTTTCACATACAACTTTTATAGCTAAACTTGTATTTAAATCAACAACAATTTTATAAGCAATGATTTCTTCTTTATCCTTTAATTTATCTAAAAAATTTTTAATTTTATTTATACAAGAATACACCTTTAGCATAACTAAACTCCTATCTTAACTTTTCAAACACTCTTTTGGCCAGTTCGTATGTATATCTTATTGTATCATTGTCATAAACTTTTTTTATTCCATTATATCTAATATTGATACTCCAATTATAATAATGTTCAATATCTTTAAACAATGCCATCTCTTCATATTGTCTTAATTTTCTCAATAAATATCTTATATTATGGCCATTTCTTGAATTTGCTATATCATTTTGATAGCTAATATCCTTTCGATTTAAATTTTTTATATCCTCATTATGTTTAAAATTGATTCTTTTATATATTCTATACTTTAACATCATTTCAACAACATAACCACTTAAATAATATATACCTTCTTTAATCTGCCAATCAGAAAGATTACAGTTCTCTATTAAGCATTCGCAGATTTTTAAATGTTTTTTTGCTGCTCGCTTAAACTCTGAATAAGTCATAGTAGCTTTTAATTCTGATTATTAAAGAGGATTTTTATTACTTGAAGCGAATCCAGTCTGTTTGATAACCTCTATTCTTCCTCCTTCATCCTTCCTCCTTCCTCCTTCATCCTTTCTTCCTACCCCAGCCATCTTTTGCGGCGGCGATAATGTTTGACCTGACGATAACTTTTCTTTTCTCCCGCATGTCCCATGCCAAGATAAAATTCCTGTACATCCGGGTTGTTGAGAAGTTCCTGAGCAGGGCCATCTAAAACTATACGGCCATTTTCCATGATGTATCCGTAGCTGGCAATATTCAGGGCCACTCTGGCATTTTGTTCCACCAGAAGCACAGTGGTTTGCTGTTCCTTATTAATTTTGGCTATAATATTAAAAATTTCCTCCACAAGCAAAGGAGCCAGACCAAGAGACGGTTCATCCAGGAGCAGCAGCTTGGGTTCTGCCATCAAAGCCCTGCCAATAGCCAGCATTTGCTGCTCTCCACCAGATAGATAGCCAGCCCATTGTTTACGTCTTTCTTTGAGTCTTGGAAAGTAGCTAAAGACCATTTCCAGGTTTCTTGCAAAGTGACTGCCTGGCCGGGTAAATGCACCACAACGTAAATTTTCTTCTACTGTCAGTTCTTCAAAGACCCGGCGGCCTTCCATAACCTGAAAAATACCCATACGCACAATCTTTTCCGGCGTAAGATTGTGAATGGGATGTTTTTCATAGATGATGGAACCTTCTGTGACTTCTCCATCTTCACTGAGAAGAAGACCTGAAATGGCCTTTAAAGTAGTGGATTTGCCAGCCCCATTAGCTCCTAAAAGGGCAGTGATTTTCCCTCTGGCTACATTGAGAGACAATCCTTTAAGAACCAGGATTACATCATTGTAAACTACTTCCAGGTTAGCCACCTGCAACAAATCCATTCTTAACGTCCTTTTTATATTGTGTGGAAATAATTGAAGAGTGTGAGTGCCTGCTTGCCAGCACTCACACTCTTCAATTACAGTCAAGTACTCACACTGTTCGCAAACCGGGGCAAATTGCCGCAATTTGCCGCTTCATTATGAGTCGCCTGCAAAAAGTAAATTTGTTCGTGCGGGGACAGGCGAACGAGCGTTGTGACAGTTGTAACTATTTGAAATTATTAGCCGTTCGCCTGTCCCCGCAAGCTGTAATTTGCGAGTTTCGAGTTTTTGCAGGCGACTTCATTATTTACCAAGCCACTCTTTTTTGCGTGGTAGAGATTGGGCAGTAACAAAAGTCAATTTGCCATTTTTAATCTGATAAATAAAAACACTCATGTTGGCGCGATGATCATCAGGATAATAACTGATGGGCGGAGTGAGGCCCATAGGATCGAAGTCACGCAAAGTTTCCAGAGCTTCTTTAATTGTCGGGCCAGTAATTTTACCTTTAGCAGCAGCCCTTTTAATACCTTCAGCCATAACCAACATGGATGCAAAACCGCGGATGTAATGGGTCATCTGGGGCTGATTCTTTGTCAGTTGCTGGATGATTTTCATGCCAGGCACATCCTGACCGTAAATAGCCGCTGCCTGTAATGAATAATGGCCTTCACACGCTGGCCCGGCCAGTTTCATCAGATTTTCATCAGCACCCCAGATATTGACAAAAAATGTGGGGGCAAATCCCAGTTTTTGGGCATCTTTCATGATTACTGCTGTTGATGGTGTAGTGCCTCCAATCCAGACATAATCGGGATTTTTTTTCTTTAAATTCAGAAGTTGTGTGGTAGCGTCAATGGCCTTTAGACCAACATTTTCTTCACCCACAATTTCATAGCCCAGTTGTTTTGCATATTCTTTACCTGCGGGAATTGGGGCCAGACCGTAGGGATGGTCAGGATAGACAAAGGCTACTCTTGGGGCGCGGGATTTGGTCCAGTGTTCTTTAAAATATTCCAGGGCAGCTCGAAGCTGGGTTGAATAGTCAGCAGCAATAAAGAAGTTGTATGGCGCTTTTTTGGGGTTAGTTAAGTGAGCGGAATAGGAAGCAGAAAAGGTGGGTATCCTGTCTTTAGCAACAAAACGGGTCAGGGCTTCTGTATCAGCTGTTCCCCATCCTTGCAGGGCAATGATTTTGTCTCTGGTGACAAATTTTTTATACGCGCTGATTGCTTGTTGGGCATTGTAGGCATAGTCAACCTGAATGAGCTTGATCTTGTGCCCGGCTATACCGCCCTGACTGTTTAGATATTTAGCACAATCCTTGACCCCTTCACTATAGGGCCTGCCCACTGCTGAAGTAGGGCCGCTCAGGTCTGAAAGAAGACCAATTTTGATTTCTTCGGGCTGTTTACCCCCTGAAGGATAATACAGCGTTTTGAAATACCAGATACCCCCGCATACAATAATTAAAATAGTTACAATTGTTAAAACACGACTTAACTTAGACATAATGAACCTCCTTAAAATTAAATAGTACCCGATGTCGAGTTTATATTATTCCAAAAGGGTAAACGTATAAACGGCCTATTTTGAGTTGCCTGCAAAAAGTCGAAACTCGCAATTTATTATAGCTAGCGGGGACAGGCGAACAACTAATGATTTCAAATAGTTACAACAGTCACAACGCTCGTTCGCCTGTCCATGCACGGAAAAATTTACTTTTTGCAGGCGATTCTATTTTAGTGGGCAAAAGGATAGAGTTTCCAGTATGCTTTAATCAGCCTCCAGCGGTGGACCAGCCCTTCTGGTTCAAGATTAAAAAGAGAATAAGTATCAAGCCGAAAACACCTTCTTTCAGGCCCAGCAAATAAGTGCTTATATCAGGGTAAACATTGCTAAGGGCACCTGAAATCCAGGAGAGACCTTCAGGAAGAAGGGTTATAAAAACTGCACCCATAATGCTGCCCAGGACACTTCCCATACCTCCGATAATGATCATAGCCAGATAGGTTATGGATAGCCCTATACTAAATTGTTCCGGGGTTATATACATGGAATAGGTAGCCCATAATCCTCCAGCAAGGCCAGCAAAGAAAGAGCTGACACCAAAGGCCATGAGTTTATAGCCAAAAAGGTTAATACCCATAATTTCTGCAGACAAATAAAAGTCGCGAATGGCCACAAAGGCCCGTCCTGGTTTGGTTCGCAGAAGGTTGGAAATCCCTAATGTTGTGAGCACTGCAAAGAAAAAAAGCAGGTAAAACATAGAGATGTCATTATCTATGTATAGCCCGAAGAGTTGGGGCGAATCCACGGCCATGCCGTTTGAGCCGCCTGTAACAGCATCCCAATGCAAAAAGATATATTCCAGGATAATCTGGGCTGCCAGGGTAGCAATGGCCAGGTAAATGCCTTTCAACCGTAAGGAAGGAATGCCAAAGATCATGCCTATTACCGCAGTAATTAGTCCGGCCAGGGGCAGAGCCAACCAAAAAGATATGCCAAGTTGCATCAGGTAAGCAGTGGCGTAGGCTCCCACGCCTATAAAAGCCCCATGTCCCAGAGAAATCTGCCCGCAGCAGCCTGTAAGAAGGTTTAAAGATACCGCTCCTATAACAGCAATAAAGATCAAGTTGAGGAGGGAAATAAGGTAAGTATCTAAAAAATATGGACTAAGACTTAGAGAAACAAGGAATAGGCCAAGACAGAATTTTTGAAATTTACTGGGAAAAATTTGGGCTTCCTGCGCATAGGAAGTAAAAAATAATCCACATTTGTTTGCTTTGCTCATTTATACTCGCTCCACTTCTTTGCTGCCAAATAGTCCATAGGGTTTGACCATCAGGATCAGGATTAGAATAATAAATGAAGCTACTTCTTTGAAACCTCCCAGATTTAAGAACTCTTTGGCCAGTCCTTCGCTTATATTTTCCAGAACGCCGATGATAAGCCCACCTAAGGCCGCGCCAAGAAGACTGTCCAGACCACCCAGAATGACCGCTGGAAATACCTTTAAGCCAAGGGTTCCTAACTGGGAGTTGATACCGTTAATATTGCCCAGAATAATCCCTCCAATGGAGGAGACTATACAGGCAATACACCAGGACAGGGCAAAAATGTTTTTGATGCCAATGCCCATGGACTGGGCTGCCTGTTGATCAAAGGCAGTGGCCCGCATGGCAATGCCCAGAGACGAAAATTTAAAAAACAGGGAAAAGATAGTAAACAGCAGGGCAGAAAGGACAAATGCGGCAATATATACCGGCGCTACAGGCAAGCCCAGCACCATAATCGGTTCATTGGGCAGTACCTGAGGATAGACCTTGATCTGCGTTCCCCAGATTACCTGAACTATAGCTTTTAAGACTGAAGACAGGCCAATAGTCACCATGATTACGCTGATGATTGGCTCTCCAATCAAAGGTCTTAAAATTAGTTTTTCTACACAAAGACCCAGCACAATGGAAAACACAAGAGTGAGTAGAAAAGACCAGATAAATGGGATTTGAGCCTGTACTGTTAGGGCAAAGCAGACATAGGCTCCAACCATGACCAATTCGCCCTGAGCAAAATTGACTACTTTGGTTGCCTTGTAAATAATGACAAATCCCAGGGCGACCAGAGAGTAAATACTGCCTACTACTAAACCATTAATGAAGAGTTGAAGATAATATTCCATCTTTTATACCTTAAATTGATTTAAGTTTTATTTGGCCAGAGAGTTCTCTTTTGCGTCCATCCTGATAGACTATTTCTGTCTTGAGCATGGTTTCATCAAGGGAGGTATAAAGAGCGTTAATCAGCGCCTGGTACCTTTCATAGACAAATTTTCTCCTGATTTTGCGTGTTCTGGTGAGTTCTCCATCATCTGCATCCAGTTCTTTAAATAAAAGTGCAAATCGTTTTATTCTGGTGTTTTCAGGCAAAGTAGCATTAATCTTGATCACTTCATCATAGACTAAGTCATAGACTTCATCCCTGGCTGATAAATCCTGATAAGTAGTATAAGTTATTAATTGGGATTCTGCCCAGCGGCCAACTATGGACATATCTATACAGATGATTGCCACAATAAAGTCTCGCCCTTCTCCCACAACCATTGCTTCTTTGATGTAAGGAGAAAATTTGAGTTTGTTTTCCAAAAATTGTGGGGAAAACCTGGTGCCATCTTTTAAATGCATTACGTCCTTCAGACGATCAATAACAACTAATTGTCCATTTTCTTTAAAATATCCTGCGTCTCCTGATTTGAGCCAACCATTTTCCAGAGTTTCTTCTGTGGCAGCCGGATTTTTATAATACCCCTTAAAGACCGCAGGGCTCCTGGATAAAATTTCTCCTTGCTCAGATATTTTTATCTCTGTTTCTGGAATTGGTTCACCAACTGTATCAAAATCAATATGTCCATCTTTGTGGATACAGGAAATACCTGAGATTTCAGTCTGACCGTAAATCTGTTTTAGATTGACGCCCATGGCATGGAAGAAGCGGAAAGTGTCAGGGCCAAGCGCAGCGCCACCTGTGGATGCCGACCTGATGCGGGAAAAACCAAGCCTATCCCTTAAAGCCCTGAAGAGACCGATATCCGCCAGTTTATAGAGCAGTTTGAGAGAAAAAGAAGGTTCTTTACCTGCAAAGAGGCAATCAGCATATTTATAACCAATGGGCAGAAATAGATTATATAAAAATCTTTTAAGAGGAGTTGTTTCCATTATCTTTACCTGGACAGAGGCTGCCAGGTTTTCCCAGACCCTGGGCGGGGAAAAGATGAGATGCGGGCCAATTTCACGGATGTTTTCCTGCACAGTGTCTGGCTCTTCCGGGAAATTGACACAGAACCCAAAGAGCAGAGCCGAGGCCGTTGCCATCATCTGTTCGCCCATCCAGGCAAGAGGCAAAAAAGAGACAAACTCGTCACTGTCATATTTGGGATCTACCTGGCCAAGGTTCCAGGCCATGGACAATAAATTTTTATGACTGAGCATGGCCAGCTTGGGACGGCCTGTAGTCCCGGATGTTGTGGCGATAAGACAGGTATCTTCCGGTGACAATTCTGCCACCCATCTGGCAAACTCATCTGCCCCTTCCTGGCCCATTTTCTGAATTTCACCAAATTCCATCAAACCTGGTTCCTGGTAAAAAGAAAGTCCCCTGGGATCGTGATAGACGATATATTTTAAGTGAGGCAGTTTATCGCGAATAGACAGAATCTTATCAACCTGTTCCTGGTCCTCAGCCACCACGATTTTGGTCTCAGAGAGTTCAAAGACATAGCAAATTTCATCTGCTGGTGCGTCCTGATAAAGACCCAATGCTATCCCGCCTAAAGATTGAATGGCAAGTTGGGCAAAAAGCCACTCAGGCCGGTTGTCGCCAATAAGAATAAGGATGTCTTCTCTGCCAAGCCCCAGCTTTTTGAGGCCAGCAGCAAATGTGGCTGTATGGTTTAGATATTCCTGCCAGGAAAAACTTTGCCAGATGCCCAGGTCTTTTTCCCGCAGGGCTGTACGATTTTGATATTTTTGAGCATTTTTTAGAAGCAGGGCAGGGAGAGTTGTATGGTAAGCTTTATTTGAGTCCATTGTTTGGTTACCTTCCCAGATAAAGACTTTCCTGTTCACCAAGATAAGCAGCAATAACTTTGGGATCCTGCTGCACTTCATCAGGTGTGCCTAAAGATAGAACCTGACCAAAATCAAGCACAACAACACGGTGAGAGATGTCCATGACCACGCCCATGTCGTGCTCAACCAATAAAATGGTCACTCCCCATTCTTCATTGATGTCCAGGATATATCTGGCCATATCTTCTGTTTCTTCCAGATTCATCCCGGCCATGGGCTCGTCCAGCAAAAGAAGCTTTGGCTCTGCTGCCAGTGCACGTCCTAGTTCAACTCTTTTCTGGACGCCGTAAGGAAGGCGACCTGCAATCTGATGTCGGTAAGGGGAGAGGTTTAAAAAATCGATTATTTCCTCTACACGATGACGGTGTTTAGTTTCCAATCTCCTTGCCCGTCCGAAGTAAAAGAGGGAAGGGAGGAGACCATAACCCAGGTGAAGATGTCGGCCTACCATCAGATTTTCCAGAACGCTCAAACCCTTGAAAAGGGCAATATTCTGGAAGGTGCGCGCCAGACCGAGTCCTGTTCGTTTATGAGCCGGAAGATTTAAAATATTCTGGCCATTTAAGTTAATAGCACCCCGGTCAGGATGATAACGGCCACTGATGCAATTTAGCATGCTGGTTTTACCTGCTCCGTTGGGGCCGATCAGGGAAACGATTTGGCCCTGCTCAATATTAAAACTAACACTTACCAGTGCAGCAAGACCACGAAAGGTTAAAGTAACTTTATCTACCTCTAAAAGGGGCATTATTCCCATTCTCCAACAAAATCTTCAGGTGTAACAAGACGATAACCATGCTTTTTCAATGCCTTTTTAACCTGGCATGGATCATCGGTTTTAATACGAAAAACCACCAGCCTTCTTGGGCCATGAAAAAAAGTGGCGGTAGAAACAATGCTGATGCCCATATTGGCAATTATTGTTGACACTTCTGCGATCACTCCTGGCCTGTCTTCCACCTCAAAAGCTATTCTGACTCCACCCTGTTTTAAACCCATTTCATCAACAAGCACTTCGAGCATGACTGAACGATTGATATAGCCCAGAAGTTTATTGTGATTGTTCACCACGGCCAGTCCAGGAAGATTTTTCTGATACATTAAATTGGCAGCTACTTCAATTTCTGTCTCAGGTGATACTGTTTCCAGGTCTGTGCGAATTATTTTTTTTACTGTTAATTTAGTAAGAAGATAGTTCATTTCGTATTTGTCCAGAGAACTGACCAGAGAAGGCAGGGCAGCGCGTGCATCCTCTTTACGGATATAGCCTACTAACTTATCCCCTTCTGTTACCATGAGCATCCAGAGCTTGTTTTCCTCCATGATTTTGTCCGCATCAAGCACAAGATCGTCTGGAGAGACTGTTGGCACCCTGGTGATCATCCTGAGTCCTACATACATTTTTATACCTCCTTCCCTTTTCGCCTTTTCCTTCAGCCCTTCTGATTTGAGAACAAAAAATTTATTTTGTTTAATTGATGAGTGTAAAAATAATTTGTGTTAGTGGCAGTTTTATGGCCGTGAACGGCAAAGAAAAAAAGGGACAGGAGGATTATATCAGAAAATTGGGAGTAAGTACTTCCAGCAGGCGACTGTCTCTGTATATACGGATGAAATTACCGCAAAAGTTCACGGATTCAGGCAAGAAGATTGAAAAGGGGTAGTTGTAAAAAGAAATTTTTGGTAAGCGACTTTTTAGATTGCTTCCAGCAGGCGTTTTTCCCCGTACAACAGATGATATTACCACAAAAATTTACGGATTCAGGACAAAAGTGCAGGAATGATGAAATAAGACGATAACAATGTTACGGTGTTTGCCTGAAGGAATAAATATTTTCAAATCCTGATATTATATGAGGTGTCCGTTCTTTCTGGACATTTAGTTTCTCCTTGAAACGTTGAAAATGTTCTTTAACAAATTGGCTTGAACCTAAAAAGACCCCTTCTGTAAAATATCGTGTTCTGTATCTTAAACGATCTGCTGCTGTAAATTTGAATTTTTTCTTGCGTTCTTGCCTGACAACTTTTTCATCTATGGCAGCACCTTTGGTGTTTTCAATGCAACCATGTTCATATACGTATTCCCGATACATGCGAAACCGCTCGGCTTCATTCTCAACATTATATTCTTTCAGGCCAAAATCCAGGGTAAGAAGGTTATCCCTGTTACCTGTTCTGGCAAAATAACCAAGAGATGACCAGCGATAATCTTCCGGTTTTTTAACGATGCCGGCTCTGATGGGATTTAGGTCAATATAGGCCAGACAATTGATTAAGGTATAGCCTTTTTCTACGATGACGCTTTTAAACCTGTCTGACCAGAAATAGCCTTTGCGACCGTAGGTTTTGTTGTAATACCAGGTAAATCTCTGTTTTAATTCCTTAATGAATTCAGATAGATTGGTCCATTTTTGTCTAAAATGGGGAATCTGGTCATGAGTCAGGACACGATCATCATTTTTGTAATAGATTTCAAATCTACGCATGACCTCCTGGTCTGGCATTTCATCTTCTGGATAGGTCTGGACAAGGAGATGGAAGTGATTGCCCATGATGCAGAAGCCGAGGATGTCAACAAAATACACGGATCCAAGGAATTTGAGGAGTTTGAGAAAAACTTCCTTGTCCGTGTCTGAAATTGGCAGGCCATCCAGAGCAGTTCTCGATATGACGTGATAGACAGCAGGCTGGTCAGTTACAAGCATTCTGGGAATACGGGGCATGACGATTACCTCCTTAAATTTTTCCAGATTTATGGACATTATTTGGCATGCAGGAGGATAATTATCAGGATAGAAAAAAATTGTCAAGATATTCTCCTGTCCCTATTCATTTGGGTTGCATCGCAGAAAAATGTATGATTAATTAGAAAAAACGATACTGAGGAAATGAGGGAAAACTGGTAATGTCTAATAAAACTTTTTTTATTTTTTCACTGGCAGTAATAATTTGTCTGGCAGGAGGATGGGCATTGTTTTTTTATTTTTCTCCTGATTTTAATACCCATGATGCCCGTGTTAATTCAGAAGCAAATTTTACAGCGTTGCGTTTTCGGATTGAAAGAGGTGAGCCTTTTGCCCGTCAGCCTGAGCCTGAGCCTGAGCAGCCCCCTGAAGTAGAAGTTCAACATCAGCCGGGCAGGGATGAATCTCAGGAACCTGCTGACCGTTCTCTTCAAATACAAAGCAAGGTTCCAGAACTTAAGGATAAAATATTAACTCCTGATTTTATCGAGGATCTGGCAGAGACTATTTTTGAACATTATCTTCCTCAGGAGAAGAAGCTGACTCTTACTTTTAAACAGATAAACATGCGCTATGGCCTTTATTTTTACGGTTTAGACTATATGGGAGACGATGTTTTACAGATTAGAAGGGAGATTTTTGGTCATCTTTTGCGTCCGTTTATAATAGACAGATTGTCCCCTGTTGTGGCTGGCAACTTGACGAAGAAAATTGTCGATATTGCCAGTGGGAGGCCAAAAGAATTCACTCAGGGCAGTAAAAAGGTCTCTCGTACTTTGAAAAGGAGCGAGGTGGCTGAACTTTTGACTTTATTAGCACGCAAAGTCAGAGATATAAGTAATGTCTTTGTTGATTATGCCCAGAATAAAGAAGTAGATAAGCTGATGAAAGAGTACTTCCAGGCTGAAGAATTGTTAAAACAAGCCTATTTTTATTACTGGCAGTTAAAAGAGAAAGAGCACGGGCAAATGGAAGTGTTGGGTCGCAAGATTAAGCAAGGTATAGTTGAAAGGGAAAAGATAAAAGGGCAGATCAGGGCAGTATTAACTTCTTCCAGTGGACAGCGGGAAAGTAGCGAGGTGCTTTATATTGCCAAATGGATTTATCGTCGTATAAAGACAAACAAAAAGTCACGGGATGTCATAGAGGCGTTGGGCCAGGCAGGACTTGCCTGGGCCAGGCAACTGGAAAAGAAAGTTCAGGAAATGAGTGAGGAATAGTTTTGCCTTTTGCCTGTTGATTTTGCCTTTAACCGATTATTGGTTGAGTAGTTGGTGGCCCTGGCTGTTGAATAGTTTTACCTGCAAAAAATTAGTTTTTTCAGGCAAATTTTGTTAAACTAACAAACCAAATACGGAAGGAGGGTTTATGCAATATCCGGCCTGGGAAGATCTGGAACTGGGCGCGGCCATTACCACCCCTGGTAATGCTTCCAATCTAAAAACAGGTGACTGGCGTTCAAGCGTCCCTGTTCTGGATGAAGATAAATGTGTAAAGTGTGGGCTTTGTGCGGTTTATTGCCCGGAATTTTGTATTGCAGAGGATGAAGAAGGGTTTTACCGGCCTGATTTGTATTATTGTAAAGGATGCGGCATTTGTGCTGTTGAGTGCCCGAAAGAGGCCATTAAAATGCAAAGGGAGGGCGAATAAATGGGTAAGCGCATAGGAACTGAAGTCTCCATAGCTGTTGCTGAGGCAGTCAAGCTGGCCCGTGTTGACGTAATTTCAGCTTATCCCATCACTCCTCAGACTCATATCGTGGAAGACTTATCACAGATAGTAGCCAATGGTGAGCTGGAAGCTGCCTTTATTCCAGTGGAGTCAGAACATTCAGCCATGAGTGCTGCTGTAGGCGCGGCAGCTACGGGAGCAAGGGTTTATACGGCAACTTCAGCTCAGGGATTGGCCCTGATGCATGAAATTTTGTTTATTGCTTCCAGCCTGCGGCTGCCAATGGTAATGACTGTGGCTAACAGGTCGCTTTCCGGCCCTATTTCCATCTGGAATGATCATAGTGATATTATGGCTGAGCGTGATATTGGCTGGATACAGATTTTTGGAGAAAATGGTCAGGAAATATTTGATCTTACCATAGCGGCCTTCAGGATTGCTGAGGACAAAAGGGTGCTTTTGCCGGTGTGCGTGAATATGGACGGTTTTATTTTAACCCATATGATTGAGCCTATTGAAGTTCCTGACCAGGAATTGGTTGACAGGTTTTTGCCTCCGTTTGAGCCGGCCATGAAATTGGATCCGGCAAATCCTGTGACCATGGGGCCTGTTGGTGTGCCTGAAATTTATACTGAAGCTAAAAAGCAATGTGATGTGGCCCTGACTAATTCAAAACCTGTTATTGAGGAAGTTTTACAGCAGTGGGCTGAGATTTTTGGACGCAAGTATAGTTTGATCGAGAAAAATGGCACTGAAAGCGCAGAGACTGTCTTTGTAACTATGGGCTCTCTTGGTGAGACCGTGATGACAGCCATTGAAGAATTAAATGCAGAAGGTCAGAGTGTGGGCCAGGTGCGCATCCGTTTGTGGCGTCCTTTCCCAAAAGAAGAATTTAAACAGGCCATCAAGGGAGTTAAAAGGCTTATTGTGATTGATCGGGCGCTTTGTCCTGGTTCAACAAGCGGCCCGGTGGCAGCAGAGATCAAGGCCCTTCTTTATGAAGAGAGTGAAAAGCCGGAAGTCATCAATGTTATAGCTGGTCTTGGCGGAAGGGACGTAACCAGAAAAGACTTTAAGGCCATGCTGGATAAGGCTTTAAAGGGTGAATTTAAGGATGATTATACAATCTGGGGGGTGCGCAGTCATGCTGAGTAAAGAAGAAATCAAGTTTGAAAAGATTACGGCCAAAAATCTGCCCAGGGAATCTTTGATCAGTCCTGGTCACAGGGCCTGTCAGGGGTGCGGAGAGATTCTGGCTATGGGCATGGTTATGAAAGCAGCCGGTCCCAATACTATTGTTGCCAATGCCACTGGTTGTATGGAGATAGTCACTTCTCCTTTTCCTGAAACAGCCTGGCGTGTGCCCTGGCTCCATGTGGCCTTTGAAAATACCGCTGCTGTAGCGTCAGGGATCGAGGCAGCAATACAAATGCTTTATAAGAAGCAAAAAATCAAAGAAAAACCAAACATTATTGCCTTTGCCGGAGACGGGGCCACTGCTGATATTGGTCTGCAATCATTGTCCGGTGCCCTGGAGCGGGGGCATAATTTTCTTTATGTCTGTCTGGATAACGAGGCCTATATGAATACAGGCATTCAAAGATCAAGCTCAACCCCTTATGGGGCCATGACCACTACCTCTCCTCCGGGCAAAATGAGCAAAGGCCAATGTACCTGGAAAAAAAATGTGGCCATGATTGCGGCTGCCCACAATATTCCTTATGTGGCTACGGCTTCACCTGGTTATCATCTGGATTTAATGAACAAGGTACGTAAGGCCCTGGCTGTGGATGGGCCGGCTTATATTCAGATATTCTCACCCTGCCCCACTGGTTGGCGAAGCAAACCAGAACAGAGTATTACCCTGGCTAAACTGGCTGTGCAAACAGGAGTTTTTCCTTTGTTTGAAGTTGAATATGGCCGCTTTAAAATTACCCAGAAGACAAAAGAATTAAAGCCTGTTAAAGAATATTTGCAGCTTCAGCGCCGGTTCAGGCATCTTGGTGAAGATGACATTGCTTATATTCAGGAAAGGGTAAAGGCAGAGTTTGAACGGCTAAAGGCTCTAGCCAGTCTGGATGCTTAAAAAATCCCGCCTCTGGGCGGGATTTTTTATTCGTATGTCTCCGCAAGCTGTATTTTTCGAGTTTCGACTTTTTGCAGGCGACTCATTTATTGATTTTTTTCGAGAAGATAATTAAAATATAAAAAATGTAGGCTGGTTTTATCCAACTATAATCAAATCAGTTAAGGAGGCGGAAGTGTCAGGGAACGAAGAAGTAAAACAAGAAGTATCCCCAACAGAAAAAGAGGCGACAAAGGAACAGCTAACTGAAGAACAGCCAAAAAAGGAGCGTGATTTCCTGGAAGGCAGGATATCAGAAGCTGAGGAAAAATCCAGAGTTGCCCTGGGGGTAGCTATTTGCTGTGCTGTCTTGACCGTGGTTTTGTTTTTTTGGGTACGCAATGAGACTTTGAAGCGAGTGGAGCATCTGGAAAAACAAGTCTCATCCATTGCTACAACAATGGACCAATTAGCCAATGAGATGCGCGGAAAATACGCTTTAGTGCAAAACAGAATGAATGTTCTGGAAACTGCTCAAAAAGAACAGGGCGAACGTTTGGTAGCAATGGAAGAAAAAATTCAGGCTCATGCTGATGCCGAGCTCAAGCGTTTGAAAAATGAAATTGTGGGAGAGCTTGAGACCTTGAAAGTGCTGGGTGTTGATGAGTCTAAGGTAGATCAAATCAAAGAGTTGCTAGCTGAGTAAATTGTTTTTTATCTTAAAATGCTAGTTCTCTGAAAAGCGTCTATGCCTCAGGCATAGGCGCTTTTTTTATTCTGGCATTGTTTTGAAATAGGCAAAAAGGCTCTGGACAATCACAGACATTGGCCG
>OFBB01000076.1_pt1 | contig 15098 bp, 15 predicted proteins | sample 1520401 | NCBI WGS metagenome assembly OFBB01 (sample SAMEA3696446, study PRJEB22514) | metagenome | biome: water; feature: marine; material: hydrothermal vent | place: Pacific Ocean | collected 2014-08-12 | depth 1521 m | reverse complement strand
TTCGATATTCGGATTTCGAATTTCTCAACTTTCGGAACTCCGAAAGTTGAGTTAATAATCTTCAACCAGGGAGGTTAATATGCCACTAAAGAAAAGCACTGCATCGCTGAAAAAAACAGCAGCAACTGCTGCTCCATCCCGCAAGGAAGCAGAAGAAAAGAGAAAACGCGCCCGTACATTGGCCAAACAGCAACAGGCAGCCGAAAGGATAGCCGCAGCCAGTGCAGAACTGGCCAGTGGCGTAAGTGAAGCAATGTCAGCCATTGAACAGCTTGCCAAGGCCATGGATCAGATTGCCAGCGGTGCAGAACAGGCCAGTGGTGCGTCACAGGAGCTTCTGGGTGGCTTTAATCAAATCAACAATGCCATAACAACCCAAAAAAATCAGGCTGAAGAAACCAGAGAAATAGGTCAGGAATTGCAAAACATCCTGCTTCAAAGCAAAGAACAAATAGAAGGCCTGATTGAAGGTGTTAAAACTACAGCAGAAAATCAGGAAGGTTCTTTGGTGAAGTCCCGCTACTGGCGGAGCATCTCAAGCGTATAGCCAAAATTTTCTAGAGAAAACCAGTTTTAAATTTTTATGCAACCTCTTGATTTCTCCCCTAAAAAATTGCTAGAAGTAACTTCATTCAACAATTTTACCTATTTCATTATCCATGAAACTGCCCAGAATCACCACCGAGCTTATTCGTCTTCTAACAGAAGCTGTCGCAGATGTGCTCAATGTTTATCTGGACGGTCAAATATCCTGGTCCCCCACTGTTCAAAAAGTAAAAGATATACGATTAAAACCTGAAATCAGCTCTTTCCTCCTTATCTATGGACATTATACAATTTTAATTGTAATCAACTTCACAAAAGAGGCTGCCGAATATCTCTACACCAGAGCAACCAGTATTTTTCAGGCTGAGAGTGATAATTATCATAAACATTATGCCTCTGAAGAAGTAATTAATTTTATTTCTGAAATTGTTAATCAGATAGCTGGGCAGCTCCGACGCAAAGTTGAACAACATTTTCACAAAGTTGCTCAAAACACACAACCAAAGGCATTTGTTGTAACTTCTGAAATCAGGCTCTATCTCAAGACCAGCCTGCTTCACAGGTACCAATGCTGGAAATTGACTTTTCGGGATAACAAACATAACCCTTTTTATGTAGAATTTTCTTTTAATCCTGATGAATTGAAAAATATCTCTCATTAATTTTTAACATAAGGATGTTACCATGGCCAGACGCAAGACAACCATTGACATTATTTCTGAACTTTTTTGCAAGGCTGTTAAGGAAATTTTTGAAGCTTCAACAGGCACTACCATCAAGTACGCACCAACTATTCAAAGAGTGCCATCCATTAGCCTGAAGCCTGATCTGGGCTGTTTTGTGCAATTTGCGGGAGATTATTCAGGGCTGATTATCATGAATTTCGCAGGTGATACAGCATCTGAACTATATCACCGGGCCATGACATTTATGGGCATGCCAGAAGAAATTGAAAAAGAATACACATCAGAAGAGGTGGTAAATTTTATAGGCGAGATGGTGAACCAGATTATAGGCAATGCCCGCAGAAAAATAGAAGCCAGATACGGCCTGACTGCTTCCAATAGTCAGCCCAAGGCCATCACCATCTCATCAGAAATCACCATGTCCATTGCATCAACACTGGTTGACAGACCTCGTTGTCGCCGTTTGTCTTTCCGTACTGAACAGGGACATCGCTTTTACATTGAAATGAGTATGGAACAGACTGAGTTCATCCGCATCAAAAAAATTGAGCAACAAAAAGTTGACATTGACGCCCTGCTGGAACAGGCCCAGCAACAGGGCGACACAAAACCTGGCCAGGAAGATACAGCGACCGCGTCAACTGGCGGCGGAATTTCACAGGACGACATTGATTCACTGTTCGATTGATTTTTTGAACAGCAATCCAGACTGGAATATCCTTAAAAAGTAATCCTGGAGACAAAATGGAAAACATCGCTTACAATGATTATGTAATGCCACGCCAGATTCAGGCCGATATAGAAAAGATTTTTGGCAAAGACAAAGCCCCTGTTCTGATCAATGCCCTTGAGCATGGCATAAACCAGTTGCACAAAAAAAATAAGGAACAAAAAATCTTACTGAAAACAGAAATAAAAGAGGAAGTTTTAAAAGAGCTGGTAACAAAGGAAACTTTTCAGGTTGAAATTAAACGGCTGGAAGACCTCATTAAGTCTGAAGTCAAACGGCTGGAAGACCTCATTGAGTCTGAAGTCAAACGGCTGGAAGACCTCATTAAGTCTGAAGTCAAACGGCTGGAAGACAAATTTGAGGAAAAGTTCGACAAAATGTTTCTGATGCTAAAAATCATCCTCTACACCATGATTGCAGGTTTTCTCTTATTTAATCCGACTTTCGCCAACATCATAGCTACAGTATTTTCAGTAGCAAAATAAGAGTTGCCCGGAAAAATTTACTTTTTGCAGGCAACTGCATACACCTTTTCCAATAATTGCAAAGAATCTTTAAATGATTGTGCTGAAAAATCACAATTTTGCCAGAAAACCTGCAAATAGCTGGTAATTGGCCGTAACATAGGAGGAAAACAACCCCAAAAATCTACAGAAACAACCTGATTGCTCTTAATTAACCTGTTTATTTTATGCAAAAGCAGTGAAACATATCTTACAAATCTTTGATGGATCAAATCATACTCATTTTGTAGCTTTTTTGCAATATCTATTACTTTCTCCTCATTCCATAGCCCAAAATAATATCCCCAAAAATAATACCACAAATCGTTTAAGAGATGGGAAACGGAGTCAAAGTAAGAGGTACGGAGCAAGGGGTACGGAGCAAGGTGATACAAACCTTCCTTCCTGCCACTAACATACAATCTCAGTCCGTTTATTTCTTCAATATCATTTCCACGAATTAGCTGTATAACTAAACCATTAATCTTACGAGGATGAAATTTGCTTTTACACAATGCAACATTAAATTTACATTGCCAGCAAAAAGAACAACTTATTCGCGCACTGGTTACAATATGACCGGGTTGATATGGGCCTGTCTCCCAAGGATTCACTGGCCCCATGGACAGGTTTAATACCCTTAAACCTGTCCACGCAGCCAGATGCATAGGGCCTGTATCAGGGGTCACAAGTAATTGCAAAGTCTGACCAATTTTTGCCAGTTGTGACAAAGTTAATTTCCCGGTTAAATCCAGCAAATTAATACCGAGAACGGATTTAACCCGCTCTGCCAGGTCTTTTTCCAGCGTTCCTCCTAAAAGTACTGGTCTAAAACCCTCTTTTATCAATTGACGTGCCAACATTGCCCAGAACCTGCTTGATGGACGTTTACTCTTCTCGCTGGCACCCAAAAATAAGCCCACTTTTTTTTCTGTTCGCGGCAATCCTCTTGGACCGGGCCAGATAGTTTTCTGGATTACTTCATACGGCACCACATCTAAAGCATTTAAATCAGCCCAATGAAAGCGATTATGTCTATTATTATGAACCAGGCTTGCCCTGTATAACTGCCATTTGCCTGCTATGTATCTGCAACCATTTTCATCCAGATAAGGCCCAATCTTTTTCTCAGCATCAACCTTTCCAGTCAGCCAGGCAGCCTCTCGCCTGTGACTTAAGTTAATAACCAGAAAAAATTTTTTCTTTAAAATAAAATCATAATTATCCCAGGGAATATACACGACCTCTGGCGAAACAGGCATTAAATCCCGAAAAAAAACCTTTTCCGCCACTGTCCAGACTGGCACACCTGGATAGGTTCTAAAAAGCCATAAAAAAAGGGGGAAAGACAAAATCAAATCCCCCATGCGTTGCATTTGTAATACTAAAATTGGTTTCATTTCACCCCTTATCCCTTATCCCTTATCCCTTACCCCTTATCCCTTACCCCTATAAATCCTTTTCATCTTCTCACAAAGAAAACTTATTCGCTTCTCATAGGTATGATCTTTTATTATCCTCTCATGAGCAGCTCTGCTAACCTGGCTCCTGGCAGCATCATTTTTAAGGTAAAATTTCACCAGGTCACCAATTTCAGCCACATTTCTATAAAAAATCACTTCTTTTCCAGGCTCAAAGAGATTTTCAATTTGATAACGATAGTCAGTGAGTAAAAATGAACCGGTTGCAGGAACATCAAAAACCCGCTGATTTACCGCTCCTTTCATCTGTGCGCTGGTGCAGTTAAAATTGATCTTAAAGCAGGGGTAAAATCCAGGCAATTCTTTATAATAACTAAGCTCTGGCTGCCATTTCCAGTTACCTGGCCTGAATGTTTCCAGCCAACCTTTATCTCCTGCTATCAGGGGAGCAAAAGGCAGAATTTCCTCCACGCAGGTTTTACGATAAATGCGTGTTGCTTCCCAGGTTATCATTGTTTCATAGTCCAGCTTTGTCTCAATATCTGGCAGCTTCTGCCACTGCTGATATTGCTCAGGAAACTTTCGTTTTAACAGGATATTGACAGAACGCTCATTACTGGTTGCAAATGCTTTTGCAACATCGTGATAACCCGCAACCAGTTTTTTATAATGCGCAATCTTTTTTAACCTGGCCCTGACCTTATAAACCATAGAATTGCCAACAAATGCAATATCATGCGGTTCAAAGTTATATAATCCGGGCACATCTGGCCTGAAACGATAAATATCACACGCCAGTGGCAAATAATAAACGTTCTCAAAACCCCTATTTTTTAACTCGTCGATATTATCGGCATCCCAGGTAAAAATAGTTGTCCAGGGGCTGCTCAATTTATTATACAAATACAATATCAGATTGGGATTATCTACAAACCAGGAAGCAAGGGGCAGTTCCAGTTTCTCCAGAAGTGAGGTAAGCACGCCTTCGCGATCAACACCTAAGTGATTGATGGTAAAAACAAAATCTGGCTTAAACTCAACTACTGCGTGCAAAAAATCCCTGACAAACTTCTCGCAACCAATCTCCTGATCTTCCAGTTGTAAAAAATGATGTTGAATACCGAGCCGTTTACAGGCAGCAATGACTTCTCCCATTAAAAAATACTTGCTCGTAATCAATAAAACCCTGGGCAGAGCATGGACAAATTTCCTGTATCTTGCCCTTTGCCAGAAATTAAATTTAAGACTTGCTTTTAAAAAATTGGTCAGCTCTTTATAATAAGCAGGATCAATACGTAAGTAAGCAGGAATTATAAGGGGATAAAAAGGAAGGTTGCCATGCTCATTTTGCCAGTCGGTCAACTTCTTCAAGACCAGCTTAAGATCAGGCTCTTTGATCCATAAAAAATTTGTTTTCTCTTTGACTTCATCATAGGCCCTGGTTTGCTGCAAAATCTCATCTTCTTTATCAACAACAGCAACCGGTCCCTGCCAGTTTTCAGAAACCAGTCTTAAAACAGACCTGGAGCCAGAACCAACTAAAACTGGCAAAATATCCTTTTTTTGTTTTAAATGTTCTAACTCTTCACGAATCCTTCTCAGGCCATAATGCCCGGGCAAATGTATTTTTTGCCCGCCAATCTCGACAAAAATATCATCTGAATCCAACTGAATCATCCCATCTTCTCATCTTCTTAACTTCTCAACTTCCTCTTCCTACCATCCCTCTACCCTGGGACGATGAAAATAAAATTCAACCCTTCGGTTAATTGCTCTATTAGCTTCAGAAGTATTGGGCACAAGTGGCCTGGTGCCTGCATAGCCCACAGCCTTGAGGCGAGATGGGTTAATGCCACCTTTCTCTACAATATATCTCAAAGCTGCTGCTGCCCTGGCCGCTGACAGCTCCCAGTTGGAAGGATATTTAGCTGAACGCACCGGTATATCATCAGTATGTCCACGCACGATTACGTCAAAATTGTGTTCTTTGAGCAGCTTTATCACATGATCCAGTATTTTTTTTGCACCAGGCTTGAGTTCTGCACTGCCAGGATCAAACATCATTCCGCTATCAACCCGAATCAACACACCTTCATCGTCAGGAGCAATGTCCACATTCTTTTTTAACTCCTGATCCTGATCAATCATGGCCTTAATCTTCAGTATCATGCCCAACAATAATCTGGAATCCTTATCCAGAGCTACATTTTTGCGCTCATACTGAGATGGAGAAAAGGCTATGTAATCAGCCTGTTTCCTCATAACCTGGACTCCAAAGGCCTCTTTTATTGAACCCATCATGTCCTGAAACTTCTGAATATCCATGTTGGCAAAAGATAATAAAAGGACAAAAAAAGTCAGAAGCAAAGACATTAAGTCTGCAAAAGTGGCCAGCCACCCTGGCAATCCTTCAGGACATTTAACTTCTTCTTGTTGTCTTGCCATCTATTACTCTCTGATTATGACTATCCCGCTACTGGCGGATGCACCCCTATTCCTCTACCTTACGCAAGGCAGGCGCCAGAAATGATTCCAGCTTTTCTTTAATAATACGTGGATTTTCCCCTCTTACAATAGAAAGAATCCCCTCAACAGCTATTTCCATAAATAAAATTTCCTCAGCGCTCCTGACTTCTAATTTTTTTGCTATAGGTAAAAATACAACATTAGCCAGGACTGCACCATAAAAAGTTGTCAAAAGCGCAACTGCCATTGCCGGACCAATGGATGTAGGATCATCCAGATTTTGTAGCATATTGACCAGCCCAATTAATGTACCAATCATTCCAAAGGCCGGTGACATAGTGCCCATAGAATTAAAAATTTCCTGCCCCATAGCGTGACGTTGCTTCATAAAAGCAATTTCGACCTCCATAACGGAACGAATAGTTTCCTCCTCTGTACCATCAGCAGCCATTAGCACGCCTTTCTTCAAAAAAGGATCGTCAACTGGAGCCTTTTCCAGGGCCACCAGACTCGCCTTTCTAGCGATGTCAGCCAGGCCTACAATAGTTTTAATCATCTCTTTGGGGTCTGATGGTTTGGCAAAGAAAGCCTTTAACATAATTTTTATGGAACCAAATACCATACTCATAGGAAACATAATAAATGTAACAGCAATAGTACCAAACACAACAATCAAAACTGATGGAATATCAAAAAAAGCTTTCAGGCTTCCACCTAAAAAAATCGACCCTACAATCAGGCCAAAGGCTAATAACATTCCAATTAAGGTACCTATATCCATAGTTCATCCTCAACATCAATTAACCGCTGGAGATTTCACTTTAATCTCGTCTCTATCAAGATAAAAGCAAACATCTCGCATAAAATCATCTACTTTGTACAGAGCAGAACCCATTTTGATTTCAACGCCAGGTCTTACCTCTCCCGGACACACAACTTTTGCTTTTTTATTAAAATCACTTTCTATCTTTGACCACAAATCATCTTTTTTCTTTTTATATATTTCAAACTTTTTTTCTGCCAGTTGAAGTTTTTGCCCATACTCTTCTTCATATTCATCACCCTTCTGCACCAATGCCTTTAAATGAGCTATATCTTTCTCAAGATCGTAAAGACTTTGCTCTATCTCCAATACTTCCCTATACAAAAGGGCATCATATCCCAGAATCAAGGAAGTTTTTGTTCCCATGCCTCCCCCCAATTGCTTTTCTACATACACAAGTCCTGATGAACAAACATTACCTCCCATGAGTTTGCCTTTTATCATTATATAATTCCCTACGTAAAGTGTACTATGCAAGCATAAGCCGTCTATAATCAATTTTTTATGCACCACCAGTTCAGCCATTTCACAAAAAGGAGTACGCAAATTTTCTCCAACTTTTATTTTACCCTGATTAGCACCCTTTATGCCACCTTCAATCACAATAGAACCACCCGCTTCTACTCTTGCTCCTTCAACCAGGCCCTTAACACGTATATTGTTGGCCCTGATTTCAAATGCAGAGCGTACAGTACCATGTACTATCATATCACCTACAAAATAGATATTGCCAGTATGAAAATCAACATCTCTACGGACATTTAAAACAGTCTTAACAGCAATTTTACCATCATAATAAAAAACATACCCATTGGCCGTTGCTATAAGTTGATTTTCATTTTGTGGATTTACAGCACAATTAGGCCCAATGGGAAATTTTTTTTGATCATAAATAAAATTCTGATCATATTGATCAACTTCCTCAGGAGCTATTTCCTTCCATTCGGCAATGACCTGGCCATAGATAACATTCTGCACATAGCCAAGGTTATAATGGTCAACTCTACCACCTTCAATTTCTCTTGGCTTTAAATTCTGGAAATCAAAATAGGGATCAAAGTAATGATGGAGATAATAAGGCATAATTTTAAGATGGCAAAATTGTTATTAAATCATCCTTACTATTAAGAATATCAAAAAAATGCAGTAAATTAACCAGACCAAGAGTTTTGAGCACCTGTTGAGATGGAGCAAGTAAGTAAAATTTTTTATTGTTTTGTTTTGCTCTATTGTTGGTTGCCACTAAAAAACCAATACCAGAACTATCCAGAAATTCAATCCCTTTCAAATCAACAACCAGAATCTCCCAATCTTCAACAAAAAGCTTTTCCATCTGGGGTTTGACATTCTCGACCACTTCCAGGGTCAATTCCCCCTGAAAAATTATCATCAACAATTGTCCCTGTCTTTCTATTTGCAGACTTTCCATTTCTCCTCCTCTATATTCTTTTGCATAACAAGCAGGTTAACTCCATTTTCTCTTTGTAATTTCAAATTATCCATCAATTGTTGTATAATATAAATGCCTCGACCTGAACAGGCAATGTTTTCAGGCAACAACACATCCTGAATTGTTGAATACAGCGATGGTTCACACTCCTTACCCCAATCAAGCACATCAAATTGCACATAATTCCCGGGCAATAATAACAACCTGACTTCCATATCACCGGCTTGACCATTATATGCGTGTTCATACACATTGTTACATGCTTCTGTAAGAGCCAATCTTAGATCATATAAAACCTCCTTCTCAAGGAATTCTCCTAAAACTGCCATAACAGACTTAACAAGTAACCTGATAAGCCTGGGCGTAATCTGAATTTTATACACTAATTTTATCATTAATTATCTTGCCTCCACCCATAATGCTGTTAAATCGTCACGATATGTATTCTGAAGCCCTGACATGAAATCAAGCCTTCTTTTTAAAAGTTGCAAATTAAATGCATCCTTGATAATCAGCGATTGAGCCATTCTCAAAAAATTATCCAGTCCCAGAATTTTTTTTGGCTCCACTTCCCATTCATAAAAACCATCTGTAAATAAAAATACTCCTACTTTGTGAGAAAAGCTAATTGTTTTCTGTTCAATCTCCAGAGGGAAAAAACCAAGAGCAGGTAAATATGAATCAAGTCGTTCAACTCTGGACCTATCAAGCTTGATTAACGCAGGACAATGACCAGCATTAACATATTTTAATGTCTTTTCCTTCAGGTTTAAATCGCAAGCAAACAGGGTAACAAAATCTGTATCATCACCTACTACATGACATAAGTGATCGTTGATAAGTTGAATACTTTTTTTCAATGAGATCGATTCTTCTTTGCCAATAGCAAATAAAGTACGTACCATAGCCATAATAAATGCAGCTCTGGCCCCATGACCAGAAACATCAGCAACCACAAAGCGTAACACATCATCCTGCACAACAAAGTAATCAAAATAATCACCACTAGCCATGCCAGAAGGAATATAAAGATACTGTAAATCAACACCAGGAAACACAAACTGGCTCCTGGGCAGAAGTTTTTTTTGCAGTTCAGCCACCATATTTATCTCTCTGGCTATCTGATCATAAGCTTTATGCAACTTGGAGAGCAAATTTACCTGTCTGGATGCCACATTCATCCTTGCAATCAGCTCTTCTCTGGGAAAAGGTTTAATTAAAAAATCATTGGCACCGAGATTCAATGCCTGCACCTTAATTTCTGGATTTTCTTTGCCTGTCAATACTAAAATAAAGACATCACTATCATTAGCTTTGTTGCGAACATAATCTATAACCTCCAGACCATTCATCCTTGGCATTTCCAGGTCCAGCAAAATGATCTGAGGAGAAACAGCCTGAAATTTGTCAATACCGTCTTTCCCATCAACAGCAAACACAACATCAAAATTATCCTTTAATAAATCAGAAAGAATTTTTCTTATCAGTCGAGAATCATCAACAACAAGAACTTTTATCTGTCTATCCATACCCATCAACCTTAAAATTGCTCACTATCCAGCCAGATGGTCACTGGCCCCCAATTACAAAATTCCACATCCATTTCCGCGCCAAAAACACCCGTTGCTACTTTCGGCCATAATCTTTGCAAATCCTCTTTAAACCTATTAAATAGCTCTCTTGCCTTTTCAGGAGGAGCTGCCTCACTAAAGCCTGGCCGTCTTCCTTTACGACAATCTGCCAACAGAGTAAATTGAGAGACTACAAGAATTTCACCATTTATATCAGCCACACTCAAATTGAGCTTACCCTCGCTATCTGGAAAAATTCTCAGATTAACAATCTTCTGCAAAATTTTGTCCCATGCCTTAGAAGAATATAGTTCTGTATCCTGTCTGGCAAAGCCAACAAAAGCCAGGATTCCTTTTCCTACACTGGAGACAGTCTTGCCATCTACAGATACCGTAGCTCTTTTTACCCTTTGCAATAAAACGCGCAAATTTAATCCTCCCGATAAAAAGCCATAGAACTATTTTTCTCTGCCACCATAACATAAGAAAGTTTCACTCTCTCTCCAGCGAGCAATTTCTTCATCTGTTGAAAAATAAATTTCGCCAGAAGCTCAGAAGACGGATTATCTTCTCGAAACTCATCAAGATCATTAAGATGTCTATGGTCAAGTTTATCCAGAACAGTCTGCAAATGCTGCTTCAATATTTTAAAATCAATTAAAATACCAGTCTCAAAATCGAGATCCTTACCACAAACCTCAACTTCAACCTGAAAATTGTGGCCATGCAAGGCTTCGCATTTACCACCATAATGCCTTAACTGATGAGACGCACTAAAGTCCGCCCTCACCCGTAAAAACCAGGTTCCAGATCTCTCTTCTTTCCCCTTCATCCTTCCTCCTTCCGCATCCATCCTCCCGCCATTATTCTTCCCTTTTCATCCTTCATCCCTCATCCTTCATCCTTTCTTCTTCCGTCATTGCCTTCACTTCGGCCCAAAATTTCTGACAGGGACTCACCCCAAATTCAGGGCCAAGTTGCAATTTGCATTCAAAATCCTCGCCCATCAACAAAAGCTGTACCGGCACCTGACCCGGATACTTCTCTATAATTTTTTTTAACCCCGTCAACACCCCGATCTCGTTATCTTCCTCTTTTTGAGTTATATCTATGACAATACTTATGGGGCGATGGTCATTATTAATAGCATCCTGCAAATATTGCACATTCTGGCCCAGAAGTTTTATTTGCCTGGGTCTATCCTGTTCTTCGCCATCACTTTCGCCTGCCTGCAAACCTTCGTAAGCACTAATTCTGGCTTTAAGATAAAGTGGCTCTTCACTGGCAAGGATATTTTTAGCCTGAGCGTAAACATCTGCGAAAAATGTCACTTCCGCGCTGCCAGTTAAATCTTCGATCTGACAAAAGGCCATTTTTTCGCCTTTCTTATTTATATGTTCTTTTTTACCCACTACCATAACAGCCAGTTGCACTTCTGTATTTGCAGGCAGGTCTCTACACTGGTTAAGTTCATGCAAATTAAGCCGCTTTATACCTTCTTTAAAAGGCAGCAAGGGATGTCCACTTAAATATAGTCCCAGGGCCTCCTTCTCCAGCTTCAGCTTTTCTTCATCACTAAATTCCTCCATTTCATTTTCAGGACAATCAACACCCAGACCAGGCAAAGAACCAGAATTCTTTTGCACCAGACTTAAAAACGACAATTGACCTTTGCTTTTGCGTTTGGCCTTTTGCTGGGCCCTGGCCACTACTTTGTCCATGCCAGCCAGAAGTCCTCTGCGACTACACCCAAAACAATCCATGGCCCCACTTTTAATAAGCATTTCGATGACCCTTTTGGTCACCTTTCTCAAGTTTACCCGCTCGCAAAAATTAAGCAAACTGGTGTAAGGCCCATTTTTCTCCCTTTCCTGCACAATATCTTCAATTGCAGACTGGCCGACATTTTTTATGCCTGACAGGCCAAATCGCATTTTATCATCTTCAACGCTAAAAAAATAATGGCTATGATTAATATCCGGAGGAAGCACATCAATACCCATCTCTCGACAGGCATTAATATGAGCAATAACTTTATCTGTATTATTTATCTCCGACGTAATTGTTGCTGCCATGAACTCCACTGGATAGTGGGCTTTTAAATAGGCAGTCTGATAGGAAATAAGGGCATAAGCAGCGCTGTGGGACTTATTAAAGCCATAACCGGCAAATTTTTCCATCAAATCAAAAATATGCTCAGCTACTTCTTCTGGAACATTGTTTTCTCTTGCTCCCTGCATGAATTTGGATCTCTGCGCGGCCATAACTGCTGGTTCTTTTTTACCCATAGCCCGACGCAAAATATCGCCATCACCCAGAGAATAGTTGGCCAGCACAGCAGCTATCTGCATGACCTGTTCCTGATAAAGAATAACTCCGTAGGTTTCTTTTAAGATAGGCTCCAGAGCAGGGTGAGGATACTCAACTGGTGTTTGTCCGTGCTTACGACGGATAAAATCATTGACCATCCCGCTTTCCAGGGGCCCTGGCCGATACAAAGCCAGAAGAGCAATAATATCTTCAAAACAATTGGGCTTTAGATCAGTTAAGACATTGCGCATACCAGAACTTTCCAGTTGAAACACACCGTCTGTCTCGCCAGCGCAAAGAAGGGCAAAAGTCTTTTTATCGTCCAGAGGGAGTTTGTCCATGTCAGGAACTTTTTTTCCTCCCTGCCGGGCTAGTTTTAATGTATCACTTATAACAGTCAGAGTTTTAAGGCCCAGGAAGTCAAATTTAATTAGCCCCACCTTTTCCACCCGCTTCATATCAAACTGGGTAACAACCTCACCCTTTTTCCCCCGATACAAAGGCAGATACTCATCCATGGGCTTATCAGAGATTACAATGCCAGCAGCATGGGTGGAAGCATGTCTGGCCAGTCCTTCCAGACGCCGGCAAATATCCATGAGCCTGGCTATACGTTCATCTTCCTCCACCATTTTTTTTAAATCAGGCTCCATTTCCAGAGCCTTGTCTATGGTCATTTTTAATTCGTCTGGAATAAGCTTGGCTATCTTGTCTGCTAAAGCCAAACTAATCCCCATGGCTCTGGCCACGTCTCTGACAACGGCCTTGGCCTTCATGGTACCAAAGGTAGTAATCTGGGCTACACTATCTTCACCATACTTTTCAGTTACATAGCGAATAACCTCTTCTCTCCGCTCATAGCAAAAATCAACATCAATATCTGGCAGGCTGGTGCGCTCTACATTTAAAAAACGCTCAAAAAGAAGTTTATACTTGATGGGATCAAGATTGGTGATTTTTAGTGCGTAGGCCACCAGGCTGCCTGCTGCTGAACCTCTGCCTGGCCCTACAGGTATGGAGTGTGCTTTGGCCCAATTGATAAAATCCTGAACTATCAAAAAGTAGCCAGCAAAACCCTTCTGACAGATAACCTCAAGTTCCTGTTCCAATCTCTGCCAGTACTTTTGTTCATCCACCTCATAAGGCAAATCTTTTAGCCTTTGTTTTAACCCCTCTCTGCTCAGACGAACAAACTCATCTTCCAGTGTCACTCCTTCAGGCAGGGTGTAAACTGGAAAATGATGTTTGCCCAGCTCAAGTTCCACCTGACATCTTCTGGCAATCTCCTCCACATTTTCCAGAGCCAGTGGACAATCTTTAAAAGCCCTCTCCATCTCTTCAGGAGATTTAAAATAAAGCTCATCAGTATCAAAACGCATCCTCCCCTGATCATTCACTTTTGAATTGGTCTGGATGCAAAGTAAGATATCATGAGCTTCAACATCGTCTTTGTTTAAATAATGACAATCATTGGTGGCCACCAGAGGAAGACCTGTTTTTTGGGCCATCTCCTGAAGCTTGATATTAACTTCTTCCTGTTCTTTAATTCCATTGGCCTGCATTTCCAGATAAAACCTACCCGGAAAAATATGTTCATATTCTCTGGCAGCACCAAGTCCAGCTTCAAATCCCTGCTTTTGCAATTTATACTGGACTTCTCCATGCAAACAGGCAGAAAGGGCAATAAGCCCATCACTATATTTTTTTAAAATCTCTTTATCCACGCGTGGCTTATAATAAAATCCGTCCAGCCAGCCTTTGGTAACAATCTTGATAAGATTATGATAGCCTGTTTTATTCTCTGCCAGAAGCACTAAATGATAACGTTCCTGAGACTTCTTCGTATGATCTTCAGCCACATAAACTTCACAGCCTATAATGGGGTTCAAACCAAAATCTTTGGCTGTGGTATAAAACAGAACCGCGCCAAAAAGGTTGCCATGATCAGTAATGGCTACACCAGGCATCTTAAAATCTACTGCCCTGGCACATAGGTCCTTGAGCCTGATCGCCCCATCGAGCAAACTATACTCTGTATGACAATGTAGATGAACAAATCCGGCCATTTAACTAGAGCCCCAGATCCTCATTGATAAGAACTACTTTTATCCTTCCTTTAGGAAAAGACTTCTCTGTTATTGTCCAGACATTACAAATGCGATCTTCACTCTTACAATCATGACAGGAACTGGTCTTAGTACAGGGAGTTTTTTTACCAAGACGCATGGCATTGGCAGGGGCAGCATATCCTTTAATACGGCTTACAGCAGCATCAAAGTCAGGCACAATCTTGTTTCTACCAGCCAGAACCAGAACAAACTTCGGCCCAAAAGTAATTGCGCCAACCCTGTTCCCAATCATATCCAGATTTACCAGAAAACCGTCTTCAGTTATGGCGTTAGTACCCGTTACATATAAATCGACCAAAAGAGATTTACGCCGCAGTTCCATCACTTCTTCTTTGGGTAAACCTTTTGTATAGGTATCAATGATCTGTACATCCAATTTGTTCAATTCATCATAAAGTCCGGTTTGCTTAAAAGTTCTGGACCCTCCCCAGGAAATGGAGGCAGGATTTATTGTCGGCAAGAT
>OFBB01000074.1_pt1 | contig 15299 bp, 11 predicted proteins | sample 1520401 | NCBI WGS metagenome assembly OFBB01 (sample SAMEA3696446, study PRJEB22514) | metagenome | biome: water; feature: marine; material: hydrothermal vent | place: Pacific Ocean | collected 2014-08-12 | depth 1521 m | reverse complement strand
TGCCAGTTTTCCACAAAAGGAGCACCTTATGGAGCACATCAATCATTTCATTTGAATCCTTTAGTTCATCTAATGTTCTTTGCAGAGGTCCCAAAACCTTTATCATATTTTTCTCTTTTTTTATAACCCCCCTGTCCCACTCTGCTTCAAGATCAACCCCTGAACTTTGAGCAAGTTTTCTTGCATCGTCAAAGGGAACCTTTGCGTCTCCATAGGTCCAGCGAAACAAAAGATAAAATCTTGTAAGAGAGGAAAGCTCTGCTGAAATTCCATTGTGAAGTATCTGTTTAACCGCATAATCCGTTACTATCTCCCGCACATAATCAAGAAGTTTGTCTGCGCCTATCTCATTTCCTTCAAAATCCATTACCTTTTTGTATTTGCCAAAAATCTCAATTGCAGATCCAATTGCAGAAATTAAGTAATCAGCACCGCTAACACCATCCTCCCAGAGGTTTTTTAATTTTTTATGAACATGATTCTTTATCTCCTCTTTCACATCATTAAGCCAGCCTGTGTCTTTTCTCTCCATTTTTCTGCACACAAAGTAAATTGATGATGCTAAAGCGGCAGATTCCTTTGCCCTCAAACGAGTTTTCATCTCAGTATCTATAGGCCAGGATGCTGTTGGAACAAGCCCTGATTCTAATAGTGAGTTTATAAGTGTTTCCCAGCCTGGGGTTGATTTATGAGTATAGACTATTGTAACAATCCCCTGTGGTTTTAATACCCTTGCAATCTCTTTAAATGCTTTTTTAAGCATATCTTCAAAGTATTTTTTTCCTGCTTCAAAACCGCCTTCTATGTTTGAATAAGCCACAATCTCTTTTGTCTTTGGAGTAAGAGGGGTCATAAAAAGCTCTGTAAAAAAATCTCCCACACTTCTCTTTAGCCACACATAGAAAAAATCAGAAAGTACTGAATACGGAACATTATCGTAATATGGTGGATCAGTAAAAACCGCATCAAAAAAATCGTCAGGATAGGGAAGCTCTGTTGCTGATGATTGGGTGATTTTGGGAAGTGGGGAAGATGGGATTTGGGTGAGATATGCTATGATATTGTAAGTAATATTAATTTGACTATTAAAATTACCAGTTGAAATACCAAAAGGATTTTGTTCACTATAATCAAATACCATTGGTAAAGCCTGCCGTCCAAAAGTATTAAATGTTCTTTCTCCGGTAATTTCCCACCAACTTAAAGATGAATTATAACTTGAATGTCTACTTAAAATCATTCCCAAATACCCCACAACAGCCTTTGCATAATCTTCTTCTACCCCTTCTTTAATCATCTTTTCATAAGCAAGTCTTACTTTCTCCGTAAAGGTTATAAGCGCGAGTTTTTGGCGGGAGTTAAAAAGGTCGCCCCACTTGAGCATTCCATATCTTTGTACACGAAATCCAAGTGTCTCTTTTGGTGGCATGTCCTCATCCGGCACAGGATCTATTCCCCATTCTTGCATTAATTTCTCTCTTTTTTCTTTTAAATACTCCTCTGCTTTTCTGAAAATCTCCAGATCTTTTTCTATTGCGAGTCTGTATGTTTTGCCAGATCTTCCCTGTTTATGAAGCACTACTGCAATAAGTCTTTGGCTTGCTTTTTTCTCTTGAAAAAGTTTTCTTGTTGTATTTGCTTCAGTTGCATATCCACAAACAGGGCATGTTGCTATTGCCCTTGAGACTGTTCCTTTTGATGGATCAAAATCATCTGGTATTTTTTCATAGCCATCTCCCACAATTTTAAACTTAACTTCCCTATTTTCTATATAAGGGTATAGGGCAACTTTTTTATTTTTCTTTTTTGCAAGCCAGAACTGACGCATTAAGGGGATTTCTGCGTTGCAGGTGGGGTTCTGGCAGGGGATTGTTCTTGCCCAGATATAGCCAACAGGAATTAAGCCATCTTTATCTTGAGGATAAAATTTTCCTATTTCTTTTTTTGCTTCATTTAAGACCCATTTTCCCCATTTTTTTACATCTTCAAGCAGGGGATTTACAACTTTTTCTGTTTCAATATCAAGGTCATTATTTCCTTTTACTTTTTTCTTTTTACCGTATTTTTGAGGAAATTCTAAAGTGCACTTTAAAATAAAATTTGCAACTGGATTGTAATCAACTGCATGTGCTTCACACCCAAGTCTTAAAGCCTCCAGAGGGATTGAGCCTCCACCAGAGAATGGGTCAAGCACTTTTGGGATTTTTCCATTACTTGCTTTTAATATGTCATTTCTGGCTTTTTCTATTATCTGGTTATTTAAAGAATTCTCCCATTTACAAAGCTCTATTATAAACTGCCTTGTTTTATCCCGCTCAGTGACGTCTTTAGGATCTGGAATAAGCGCAGCATAAGATGTTGTCCTTGAGCTTGCAAGGGGACGGCGAGCCCACCAGATATGAAGGGTTGATATGTGCCCGTGTCTTATATTTTTTTCTTTTGCTGATATTTCTGATACTTCTTTTACAGGAAAACTCTCCTCTATGAACCGTTTGTCATTCTTTGCCATAGGATTTTAAGCTCCTTTTCCACATAACTTTCTTGCTTATAATTGTGGTTTATTTTCTTTCATTATTTTCTTTCATCACTATATGTCCGAGGACATATATTCTATCCATAATTCGTCTGGCTCAACAATTCAAACATGATTTATACATCCGCGTGTTTAACTACATCCTGTTCTTTTATATTTCCTCCTGTTCAAAGGATATGAAATTCATTATCAAATTTATCAATTGCTCTTTTTGAGCAGGCGGGCTTGCAGCCACAAGGTAACATAGTGCTGTCAGTGTGTTATTGTTAAATCGCTCAAACAATTCTTCCATACTCATCTTTTCATATAAAAATTTTAAAAACATGAGTGCGCCTATTCTTTTATTACCATCAACAAAGGGATGATTTTTTATAATTAGATATAGCAAGTTTGCTGCTTTTTCTTCAAATGAAGGATAGAGTTCATCTCCGGCAAAACTCTGGTAAATGGTGTTTAATGCGCTCTCAAAAAGCCCTTTGTCCCTCTCCTGTCCAAATATCTCAGAAGCAAGGTCCTTTTCAATTAAATATTTTTTCAGTTGCTCAATAGCCATTTTGGCTTCTTCATAAGAAATTTTTTTTCTTTCTTTAGTCTTTTTGATGGCTTTTATTGTGCCAGAGTCATATTCTTCAATCCATTTCCATGTTTGTGTGTATTTTTCTATTATTTCAAGCAGCCCTTTTACCTCTGAAGCTGTAAGCGAAGGAGTTCTGATATTTTCTTTTAGAAATTGAATTGTCTTTTCTAATTCTTTTAATTTTTTAGAAGTAAGTTTTTTCTCATTAATTGCATACCCCTTGATAAGATAGTTTTTTAATACTTGCGTCGCCCAAATTCTAAACTGAGTTGCTTTTTTAGAGTTTACACGATAGCCAACTGAAATTATCACATCAAGGTTAAAATATTCTATTTCTCTTTTTACCCTTCTCTTTCCTTCTTTTTGAACTGTTGCAATTTTTGCAACAGTTGAATCTCTACTAAGTTCTCCACTTAAAAAAATATTTTTGATATGTCTTGAAATTACAGACTTATCTTTTTCAAAAAGAGAGGCTATTTGGTTAAGACTCAACCAGATAGTTTCTTCTCTTAATTGCACTTCAACTTTTTTATCTTTGTCTTGATAAATTATTAACTCGTTTTGCTTATTCATTCTCTCTCTAAAACAATTTTTTCCAAATTTTCCAAATATCAATTTATTTAATCTTTCCTCTTCTTTTAGCTGATCCATAAATTCTGCATTGAAGTCCTTCTCTTCCTCTGGAGGTCCCACGTAGCGACCGGCAGTTTTGTTTTTTCAGAAAAATCCAAAATAAAGAATAATTTAATGGAAGTCTTTTCATGCTACTTCTCCAGAGTTTTATGATGAGAACTCACATCCCCCAAATCCTTATTTTCTTGCCCCTATATTCTTCTTCCCTTTCAAATATCTTCTCATCCCAGCTTACATCCACTCTTCTATCAAATATCACAAGATGCCCTTCATCTGTGCCGCATTTATCCATATATTCATAGGTCTGTTTTAAACCTTCTTCTATGGTTCTATCTAAAGATTTATAAAGTATTTTTAGCTCTATTACTACCTTTTGCACTTCTTCTGCATAAAGCAAATTATCCGATCCAACTGGCCAGAGAATTAAAAGGTCTGTTCTCTTTCTTCCAAGGCCATATTCTCTTTCAACTCTGCCACCGCTGTTTACTATCCTCTGTAAAAACGCCTGAATAAGTAGCTGGGGTCCTGCTTCTTTGTACTCAAATCTCTCAAGCCAGGATTCGCTGTGTTCTCTGAAAAACTGTTGAAATGCTCGCATGAGTTTTAGCATATCAAGACGGCCGTCTTCTCTTACATACCAGATAGGTTTTATTTCTGATTCCAGCTCAACCTGCATCATAAAAGTAATCTCTCTTGGTATTATCTCTTGATATATCTTATTGGATATTTTTATTCCTTCTTTTGTTCGCTTTATAAAACCTAAATCAATTACATATTGAAGATCATCATCTTTTATTTTCCTAATGCCTTCTCCTTTTAAAATCGCTTCAATAACACTTCTTACCCTATCTTCCTTTAGTTTGTCCGCAAGCTGATCTATGTGAGTATATCTCTCTAAAATTATTCTATCTTTTGCTTCTTCTATGAGTTTTTTTGTTATTTTTTTCTTTCTATTTCTTGATTCTTTTATTTCAAAGCAGGCAACATAACCTAAGGCATTTACAAGCCAGGGCTGACCTTCTGTTAGCTCCCACACATAATCTATAACACCCTGCTCAAACTCCTGGCCTGTCTCTTCTGTATGCTGGTTATATAAAATCTCTATTTCATGTTTATTAAAATCTCCTAAATTAAGGGATTTTGCTTTTATATTAAATGCACTGCCACCTGTTATTATTGTTTTTTCTTTACTTGAGTGGATGCGATAGTCTCTAACATCTCGAACTCCGCACAGGATTATGGTCTGAGGAAAAGCATCGGGTCTGTCCATATAACCTGCTCTTAGTTGTCTTAAAACACTTATCAAGGTATCTCCCACAAGGCTGTCTATCTCATCTAGCATGAGCACTACTCCTCTTCCGCTCTTTTCTGAAATTATAGAAAGATATTCCCTTAGCGCATCATCTGGACCTCTTTTATTGAGCACCAATTCAAAATCTTCCTCAATCTCACTCTTCCAATATCTTCTCACCCGGGATTCTATTACACTTAAAATAGTTTTTATCCCCAGATACACATCTTCCCTTGCTGCCTGTGCACCTTCCACATTCACATATAAAGCCTTATACTTTCCTTCTTTGTTTAGATATTCCTGAAGAGCCAAAAGACAACTTGTCTTCCCTGTCTGTCTGGGGGCATGAAGCACAAAATATTTTTCTGCATCTATTAATTCTAAAATCTCCCCCAAATCAAATCTCTCAAGGGGAGGCAAACAATAATGTTTTTCGCATCTAACTGGACCTGCTGTGTTGAAGTATTTCATAAAATTTCCTTTTTATTGATAAATTACTTTTTCCATATTTTTAATTTAAAGTCGAAACTCGTAAATTACGGCTAGCAGGGACAGGCGAACGGCTAATGATTTCAAATAGTTACAACCATCACAATGCACGTTCGCCTGTCCCCGCACGAAAAAATTTACTTTTTGCAGACGACTCATTATTCACAGAATTCACAGATCAATATTTAATTGTTAAAGCTTCTTCCAGGAAAACTTAAAGAATCAGGCTGGTCACTCTACGTAACGTAATTAAAATCAAGTCAAAAAACGTCGAACTTCGAACGTCGAATCTCGAACTTAAAAAAGTCGAACCTCGAACTTAAAAAGAGAGGACAATTAGACGGGGGTACAAAAATGACAGGGGGCAACGATTTGCCCCCTTTTTTTAAACCTCTTCTACCGTGATGGCATCATGCTCGCAAACCTCAATACAGGACTCACAACCAAGGCACTCTTCTTCATTTACAGGAACTGATTTGCCATCCTGCAGTTCATAAACCTCTACAGGGCAAACATCTACGCACTCACCACAACCAACACACTTATCCACATCAACTGTAACTTTATAAGCCATAACAAACCTCCAAAAAATTAATAAGTTTAAAGTGTTAGCAATAACTTAAATTAGTTACTGCCTATCATATTTGCTGAAAAGCGTTTAGTCACATCTGCCTACCAATGTCAAGTAAACTCTGGAATTTTTGCTACATTGGGGGAAGATTTATATCCCCCCCATTTTCTAGGCCCCCACCTCTTTCTTAACCCCGACAGCTACTTTATAAAGAATAGTCAAGATAAGAAAGCCAGCAGCATAAACTCCGAGGGTCACCATTAACTCCAGCTTGGTTGGAATATACTCGGTAACATGTTCCAGAGGGCTGGGAACAAAACCGCCAGAAATCATTCCCAGGCCCTTATCTATCCAGCAGCTTAAAAATACAAGCAGACACGCAAAGGCCAGAACATTATCGGCCTGTCTATTTTTAGGAAATAGTAAGATCAAAACTGCTGATAGCCCGGCTATAACTGCAACCCACATCCAGGGAACATAGGTATTATGACCGTCCAGGCCGAAAAAGAGATATTTAAAATGCAGCATATGGTCAGGGATCTGACTATATGCAGTGGTAAAAACTTCCAGACCAAGGAAAAACAAATTGGCAATTAACGCGTAGGTAACAATTTTGGCCAGAGATTGAATAGCTTCCTTACCCGGATCCCATTTAGTAAATATTTTTACAATATAGCATAACAGGATAAGAAAAGCAGGGCCAGAAGCAAAGGCTGAGGCCAGAAACCTTGGAGCCAGGATAGCTGTCAACCAGAAGCCCCGGCCAGGTAAACCACAATAAAGAAATGCTGTTACCGTATGAATGCTAACTGCCCAGGGAATGGACAGATAAATAAAAGGCTTGATCCAGCCTGGGGGTGGAACCTGTTTGCGTTCAGACTCCAGGGTAACCCAGCCTATTAAAATATTCAGAAAAAGATAGCCATTTAATACCACCATATCCCAAAACAGGATGGAATTAGGTGTTGGGTGCAATAGAACATTAAAAAGCCTTTGCGGCTGACCCAGGTCAACCACAATAAAAAGCAGGCACATGGATACGGCAGCAACAGCCAGAAACTCACCCAGAATTAAAACCCTGCCAAAGGCCTGATAATGATGCAAATATTTAGGAATAACCATCATTACGGCAGATGCCGCTACACCAACCAAAAAAGTAAACTGGGCTATGTAAAATCCCCAGGACACATCACGGCTCATGCCAGTAATGCTTAACCCCTCCTTCATTTGCACTGTATAGGCCAGAAATCCTAAGCCTGATACAGCCAGGAGAAGACAGAGCCATCCCCAGTACAGTTTATTGCCTTTAATAGCTTTCTCTAACATATTCCACCTCTTATATTAAGTAATATACACATGGGGAAGTCCCCAGTTCAGGTTTACGGCGGATTGCATATCTCTCTTTTAACACCTTGCGCACATCAGAATGAGGATCATTCAAATCCCCAAAGTAAATTGTGCCTTCTGAGACTTCAACACAATAAGGTTGTTTACCCTCAGCAAGCCGCTCATAGCAGAAAAGGCACTTCTCAACCACACCCTTTGTCCTGGTGGGGAATTCAAGTGTCCTTTCTGATTCTTTTAAATACTTTCTGGGATCTGCAAAATTAAAACTTCTCGAACCATAAGGACAGGCAGCCATGCAATAACGGCACCCCACACATCTATGAAAATCCATCATTACGATTCCATCTGGCCGCTTAAATGTCGCCTTGGTAGGACATACCCTCACACATGGAGGATTGTCACAATGGTTACACAGGGCCAGAGCTTTTCTCTCTGGAAACTCATTAGTGTGAAAATGATCATTCATCTGACCAGGAAAAAGATGATGAAAAGTCTCAGGCCAGATCCACTTTATTTCCTGTTTATTGTTGATATGTGGAACATTATGTGCAGAGTGACATGCTTCAATACACTTCTGCATTATCTCGTCTGTCATCCTGGCTGTATCAATGGCCATGGCCCATCGCACACCATGACCATGAGCATTAGCGCTGCTTTCACTATGTCCTTCGCTATGCCCCTCATTGTGTCCGGCAGCACGGGATGAGCCATTAAACAAAGCAGGACACAAGCTCCAGCCAAGAGCAGACATCCCGGCTATCTTTATAAACTTTCTTCTGGTGCTTTTCATTACTTATCCCCCTTTGGAGCAACATGGCAATCCCAACAATAAGGATGAACGGACAGAGATTCATGACATCTATCGCAAAATTTATCTTTCTGCGCATGACACTTCAGGCAGGTCTTGGTTAAACTCTTCTTATAAACCTTACCTGTAACCATGTTTTTATAGGTATGGTGCCCCTCGCGTATTGCCTCGTCTCTCCACTCATTCAAAAGCTGCATATGTTCAGCCCGCATCCATTCAGTCTTTTCCACACACTCCTTAGCGTCCTTTGGCAATTCCAATTTAGGCTTGGTATAAGCTGCATTTCCTATGTTATACCAGAATGGAAAGGTAAACAGGAGCACAAACACGGCCAGCCCTGCAATGATCTTACCGCCATCGTACATTTACATATCCTCCTTTCCTGGTAAGGGTTCACCGCGCAGGTTGGTCTCCCTCTCCTGTTCCCCAGGCAATAAAAGGGCATTACCAACCAATTCATGAATACCGGTCACCTGTACACCAGGCACCCAGTAATCCATCAGGTTTGGCAGCACTGCACGGTCAATAGCGCAAATACATCCAAGCATGTTTACACCATATTTTTCATGCACGTACTTGACTGCATTGGCCCTTGGCAGACCACCCATCATTCTCAGCTCTTCATTTTCACCTGCATTCAGTCCTGCTCCACCACCACAGCAAAAGGTCTGCTCACGAATAGTATTTTCTGGCATTTCGTAAAAATGATTACATGTATTTTTAATAATATACCTTGGCTCTTCAAGCAGCCCCATTCCGCGAGATGGATTACAGGAATCATGGAATGTCATGATGAGATTATCATTACGGCTCTTATCCAGTTTCAGCTTGCCGTGCTTGATGAGATCAGCTGTAAACTCAACAATGTGAACCATCTTCGTTGCCCTGGCATTCTCAAACCTGGTGCCCGTAATGGGAGATACAGGCTCCTCCAGAAAATCCAGATCGCCCATAGTATCGTGCTGCATCGTTGCCATATACTGATGGATAACACGCCACATATGGCCGCATTCACCACCTAAAATCCATTTTACACCCAGCCTTTTGGCCTCCATGTACATCTTGGCATTAAGCCTCTTCATCATCTCATGAGAAGTAAAAAAGCCAAAGTTACCACCTTCTGAGGCGTAAGTGCTCCAGGTAACTTCGAGGCCATATTCTTCCTTTAAATAATGGAAGAGCATTAAATATCCCATACAGGTATAAGTTCCTGGGTCAGCAAAGACGTCACCTGATGGTGTAATAAACAAAATATCTGCACCCTTTTTATTAAAGGATGGCTCAGGACGAATCCCTGTAATTTCTTCAATATCATCACAGAAGAAATCAATCATGTCCTTGAAGGCATGCGGCTGAATACCAAGGTGGTTACCTGTCCGGTAACAATTGGCAACTGGAGTAGCGATCCAGTCAATATTAAGGCCTAAAAGGTTAAGAAGCTCGCGGCCTATGATAGTTATTTCAGCCGTATCTATGCCATATGGACAAAATACTGAGCAACGGCGACACTCAGTGCATTGAAAAAAGTAGTACCACCATTCTTTAATAACTTCAGGGGTTAAGTCCCGTGCCCCGGCAAACCTGCCCAGAATCTTACCGGCCCTTGTAAACTCTCCACGATAAATGGAACGAAGAAGTTCCGCCCTTAAAACCGGCATATTTTTGGGGTCACCTGAACCAATAAAAAAGTGACATTTATCAGCACATGCGCCACAACGGACGCAAATATCCATAAAAATCTTAAAGCTCCTGAACCTCTCCAACCGTTCCTTAATTCCCTGGATAATAATTTCCTTCCAGTTTTCAGGAAGTTTCCAGTCATCATCCAGAGGGTTCCATTCTCTGGCATGAGGGAAACCTACTATCTCAAGGCTCTTGGGGTTGGCAGCATAACAATACCTGCCTGGCTTAATTTCCACTGGCACATCCATCCAGTCTTTTTGGGGCGGCCTGTGGTTTATGCTTGCAAATAGTTCTTGTGGTTTTGGTGTGGCCATATTCTCTACTCCTTATTCTCAGGCTGCTGTTCTAAGGGCTTTTCCACTGGCAATCCAGCCTCTACCATCTTTTCCCTGAACTCATCCTCATAGGCCTCATAAGTATGAACCTTAACAGGATAGTTCCAGGGATTAACATGTATTTTCATCCGGTTGTTATTAGCCAGATTTCTGGTTGGGCTTAAAAATACGCCGCCCATATGCATCAGTTTACTAAACGGAAAGTAAATGAGGAGCACAGAAACCAAAAAGACATGGATGTAAAAGATGGTTCCCACACCCTCAGGAATCCTGGGATGGAAGGTAACCAGACCCATTGTCAGCTCTTTTACGCTAACAATATCTGTTTTCACAAAATAGCGCATAAAAATTCCAGAAAGGACTATACCTAAAATCAGAAATAGAGGGAAGTAATCAGCAGGCAAAGACACATATCTAACCTGAGGAACAACCACTCTTCTTAAAAAGAGATATGTTGCCGCCACCACAATAACGGCATCCGTCAAATAGAGAGAAGGAACGCCGATTTGCAGCATGCCGTCAACACTCTCCAGGGCCTGGAAAAATCCCGGCACAGGCTCAGTAAAAAGACGCATATGCCTTAGAAAAATGGTCAAGAAAGAGTAATGAAAGAGCAAAGCAAAGAGCCATAACCATTTGTTGGACGCATAAGCCAGTTTGGAGCCATCGTGCAGTTCCACCTTGGTATTTCGAAAAAGAGAACGAAACAGCACAATCTCAAAAAACATTCGTAAAATAACGCCCCAGGTTGTTGAAGGATTGTCGATTTTGTTTTGCTTGATCCAGGGCAGGGAGAATTCCTGACCACAAGTTGTCGGAATCCTGAATGGCACAGGTGATTTCCCCCACCTGATGACCCGCATGACAAAACCGGCCACAAATAAAACCACTGCCACATAAGGAATGATTACCCCAAAAAGGTAATGCATCCCCCCTGCGCCTGCTCCTAGCAAGGCGACCAGAACCAAGGCAAAGACCAGAAAAAGAGAGTAAATCGCTTTCATGTACCGTTACCTCACTTAAACTTGAACTTTAAAAAAATTACTCCTCCACCTCTTTTATTAGATTAGCCCTTTCTAAGAGCTTATGGGTCCTGGAATTCAAGAAATTCGCCCGCTGCTCCCAGAGTTGCTCACGGCATTGCATATAAATGTCAAAGGTCAAAGCGGTAAGTTGATCCAATTTATTCTGGAATTGAACCAATTCCTGGTACAATCCTCCCTCTTTAATCTCCTTTTTCAAGACTTCCTGAATTGAATCTTTTAAAAAATATACATAGGCCACTGCCTCTGATGGCAGAAAGCCCTGGACAGCCCTAATCCTGGTAATGGCATCTACATACTCCTTGATTCTGTCGGAACACTCCTCCTCCAGAAGTTCATCAAAAATCTTCTCCAGGTTGGTTCTGAAAGTATGACCTACGGGGTTGGCAAATTGATTTTTCTGCTGGCCGAAAAATTTGGCAGACTCATCCGGATAGGTATTAATCAATTTGTTGAACCATGAGTTGATGAGCTGAGTCCTTTTTTGCCTCAGTAGTTGTTCTAAAGACATCATTAAATCCTAAAAGTTAGTAATTGGTTCAAATAAATTTCAGCCACTTGAATGGAAGGCTTATTAAACTAGCATAAATTTATCGTCAAGAAGATTTGAGAAAATTATAACTATCGCCTTTAAGAAATAGATAAAAGAGTCGCCTGCAAAAAGTCGAAACTCGCAATTTACAGATGGCGGGGACAGGCGAACGACTAATGATTTCAAATGGTTACAACCGTCACAACGCTCGCTATTGCTGTTCGCCTGTCCCCAACATATTTACTTTTTGCAGGCGACTCAGGATAGGCGAATATTTTTTGCAGGCGGCTCAATTTATTAGATGGAGAAGGAAATGGCTGTGAAAAATTATAATCCCCAGGAAATCGAACAGAAGTGGCAGGAGATATGGGAAAAAGAGAAATATTTTCAGGTCACTCACAAGGATGACCGTCCCAAATATTATGTACTGGAGATGTTTCCCTATCCTTCCGGTCGTATCCATATGGGTCATGTACGCAACTATTCCATTGGTGATGTTGTAGCCAGGATTAAGCGTATGCAGGGCTATAATGTTCTCCATCCCATGGGCTGGGATGCCTTTGGCCTGCCAGCAGAAAATGCTGCTATCAAGCATAATGTGCATCCAGCCAGATGGACCTATGAAAATATTGACTATATGCGGGCAGAATTAAAGCGTCTTGGATATTCTTATGATTGGAGCAGAGAACTGGCAACATGTGATCCTGAATACTATAAATGGGAACAATTATTTTTCCTTAAATTTCTGGAAAAGGGTCTGGTTTATCGTAAAAAATCTCCGGTTAACTGGTGTCCTAAATGTCAGACAGTTCTTGCAAACGAGCAGGTGGAAGAGGGCTTATGCTGGCGCTGCGAGTCAGTGGTGGTACAAAAAGAGCTTGAGCAGTGGTTTTTACGGATAACAGACTATGCTGAGGAACTCCTGGAATATCTGCCCAAACTGGCTTCAGGCTGGCCTGAACGCGTGCTTACAATGCAGCGCAACTGGATTGGTAAAAGCGAGGGTATGGAAATCGATTTTAGTGTTGAGGGTGTGGATGAAACCATAACAGTTTTTACCACCCGTCAGGATACCCTGTATGGAGCCACTTTTATGAGTCTGGCGCCTGAGCATCCTCTGGTGGAAAAGTTGATTCAGGGGACAGGTCAGGAACAGGCTGTACGTGATTTTGTCCAGAAAGTCACACAGATGGATCGCGTGGTACGCTCCTCTGATGATCTGGAAAAGGAGGGGGTTTTTACTGGTCGTTATTGCATTAACCCGGTAACTGGCATTAAGATGCCCATTTATGTGGCCAATTTTGTTCTGGTAGAATACGGAACCGGCGCTGTTATGGCTGTTCCTGCTCATGATCAGCGTGATTTTGAGTTTGCCCGTAAATATAACCTGCCCATCAAGGTAGTTATCCAGCCGGAAAACGCTGTTCTTGAGCCTGACGCAATGGAAGCTGCTTATACAGAAAAAGGTTATCTGGTGAATTCTGATCAATTTAATGGTCTGCCCAATGAACAGGCCAAGATAAAGATTGCTGAGTACCTGGAAGAAAAAGGTTTAGGCAAAAGGACAGTCAACTATCGGTTGCGGGATTGGAATATTTCCAGACAAAGGTATTGGGGCGCGCCCATTCCAGTAGTTTATTGCGATAAATGTGGCATGGTACCGGTTAAAGAAGAAGATTTGCCTGTTGTTTTGCCTTTAGATGTCAAGACCAGGCCAGATGGGCGCTCACCACTGCCTGAATATGAGGAGTTTTTGCATACTACCTGTCCCAGATGTAATGGGCCGGCCAGACGAGAAACAGATACGATGGATACTTTTGTTGAGTCCTCCTGGTATTTTGCTCGTTATAGTGATGCGCGCAAAAGTGATGCTCCCTTTGATCCAGAGGCTCTCAAATATTGGCTTCCGGTAGATCAATACATTGGTGGAATTGAACATGCTATTTTGCACCTTCTTTATTCCCGTTTCTTTGTCAAAGCCCTGAGAGATCTTGGGTATGTAGAATTTGATGAACCTTTTGCCAATCTTCTCACCCAGGGTATGGTTCTAAAGGACGGCGCCAAGATGTCCAAATCCAAAGGTAATGTAGTTGACCCCGATGAGATGATTAACCGCTATGGCGCTGACACAGTGCGTCTTTTCTGCTTATTTGCAGCCCCACCGGAAAAAGACATGGAATGGAGTGACTCTGGGATTGAAGGCGCGCATAGGTTCTTAAACCGCCTCTGGCGTCTGGTTCAGGAACTTTTACCTATTTTATCTCCTGTTGGCGTTGCCATCAGATTGGATAGTGATTCCTTGAGCTCGCCAGAAAAGGAGCTTCGCCGCAAGGAACACGAAACCATTTACAAAGTATCGCGAGATGTTAAGGATAAATTTCAGTTTAATACAGCCATTGCAGCTATTATGGAACTTACGAATACCCTTTATAGTTTGAAGGATGAATTAAAGCAGTCAGGCAATGGCCAGAAGCTCCTTTCCTCTGCCATTAGTACGGCATTGGTTCTGTTGTCTCCCATTGCCCCTCATATATGTGAAGAGCTCTGGGAACAGATAGGGTACAAAACACGGCTGGCGGAAAGTTTTTGGCCCGAATATGATGAAAAGGCCCTTGTAAAGGACGAAATTCTTATTGTCATTCAGGTCAATGGCAAGCTCAGATCCAAAATTTCTGTTCCCAGGGAGGTAGAGGAAGAAGAAATTAAGGCCAGGGCTCTGGCTGATGCCAATGTGCAAAGACATACCCAGGGTAAAAAGATTGTGAAGGTTATTGTCGTGCCTGGGAAATTGGTTAATATTGTAGCCAGGTGATGTTCTGGAAGATTGGAAGCTGGGAGGAAGGGAAGATGGGAAAATGGGAAGATGGGAAGCATCATTACGTGTTTTTAACTCTAGCCTTATGTTCCTGTCTTCTTATCTTCTTAACTTCCCAACTTCTTCTTCTCCTGTCCGGGTGCGGTTATCATTTTTCCTCCCTCTCTCCCGTAAGCCTGCCCCGGGGGTATAGTTGTTTATATATTTCAAGAGTGGTTAATCCTTCTCAGGAGTCCTGGCTAGAGCCCAAGATAAGGTCTTATTTGCGTGATGAACTAACCAGACGCGGACAGGTGAGGTGGGTCAGTAAAGATAAGGCTGAAATTCTGGTAAGAATAAATATCAAGGAATTTTCTACTGCCAGTGTTAAAGGGGAAAACGACCTGTCTGTAAAATATGTCGCCCAGGTGGTTCTGGAAGTACTGATGTTTTCTGCCAGGGATAAAACTCTTATCTGGACTTCTGGTCAGATAACTGGAAATAAATCCTATTATAATGAAAACGAAAAAAAAGAGGCCGCTGAACAGGCAGTGGAAAAGGCTCTGGAACTGGTAGTGGATCGTCTGGGAAATGGTTTTTAATCAGTGACTCAACTTTCGGAGTTCCGAAAGTTGAGAAATTCGAAATCCGAATATCGAAATT